>Ga0137310_100049_pt1 | contig 66004 bp, 67 predicted proteins | sample NAcewiD2O_June_2_FD_97183 | JGI IMG/M metagenome (GOLD analysis project Ga0137310, IMG submission 97183) | Mouse cecal microbial communities from Vienna, Austria - N-Acetylglucosamine amended D2O_June | ecosystem: Host-associated > Mammals > Digestive system > Large intestine > Cecum | place...
GACCACATTCTCCCCGTTTTCCAGGAAGCGCATGGTGGCCAGTTCGTCGATCTGGCGCTTATCGATGGAGGGCTGGAAAGAGAAATCGAAGTCGTCCAGGGTTTTCTTGATGGGAAAGCCAGACATCTGGATCTGCTTCTCATAGGCCCGTCTCCGCTTGGATTTGGCTTCTTCTGAGAAAATGTGATCCAAAACCTCCACAATGTTGAGCTTGTCCGCCACCGCCCGTTCCAGGTAGTTGTCCAGAATCTCCAGGGTGTTTTTCATCTTAAGGCTTTCCAGGTTTTCCCTCAGCCTGTCCATAGTAAATTCACTCATACAGCACCTCGTCATATCTGGACAAATCGGAGGGTTTCAAGGGGAAATCTATTACTTTACCCTGTTCCAGCAGAACATTTTCTGCATCCATCGTCTGTTTCAGCGTAAGCCTTCTATAGTGCTGAGGATTGACAACCATGTCCTTCCTTTGATACGATATTCGGTGCAGAGCGATCTGCTTGCCTTCATAGTAGGCCGCCAGCATACTGTCGAGGGCTACGACTGCCACATCTTTGCCGACATACTCCGCTGGCACGGAGTACTGATTGCCGGCGTAGGAGATGAGGCAGTCTTTTTGTACCCGCCTTAGATTGATCTTGTCGATGATGTACTCACGGGAGAGGGGGCTCAACCCCTCCTTTTTCAGCCGCTCAAAAGGAACCTCGTTCGTGGTGGCATGAACTTTGCCATTGACCTTGTTGCACCAGGCCAGGGCCTGTCCGTTCAAGTCCGCCAGGCTGTTGTACTTGATCCCCACCATGAAATTATCTCTTACAAACTGAACCGTCCGTTCCACTTTCCCCTTGGTCTGACCTCGGTATGGCCGGCACAGGATAGGTTTGAAGCCGTAGAATCCCGCGAAATCCTCGAACTGCCGGTTCAGCGTGGAGTCCTCCTGCTTCAGCAGCCGCTTGATGACTACCTGCTTCATGTTGTCGTACAGGATTTCCTCTGGGTACCCGCCAAAGTACCGGAATGCGTTCTGGTGACACCGAATCAGTGTGTTTGTGCTCATATCCGTTACAAATTCGATGTACCGCATCCGCGAGTACCCCAGTATCATGAGAAAACAGTACAGCTTCTTCCACTTCCCATCCTCGTACACCTGGTGATCCTCGAAGAATCCCCAGTCCATCTGCCCCTGCTTTCCCGGCATCGTCTCAAACCGCACTGTTGCTTTCTCATTCAAGTCCATCTTCCGGCTGCTCACATACGCCTTGACGATGCTGTAGCCTCCGTCGAATCCCATTTCCCGCAGCTTCTCCAGGATCCGCAGCGCCGAATACGGCGCTTCCTCCAGCCACTCGTCCACGATCTGCTTGTACGGATCCATCTTTGTTGGCTTCGGTTCGCTCAATGTGTACTCCGGCTTCTGCGGCGATTCCGCGTACCGCTTTGCCGTCCGCGGGTCCATGTGGTACTTCCGTCCCAGCTCCACATAGCTAAGTCCTTTCTGTCTGTCGCTTCGGATATCCATCCACTGTGCTCCTTTCATTTTCTGACTCCCTTTCCGGGCTCTTTTTCGCCCTATTGGGAGTCTATCTTTTTTTCGCCTCCTCCGCCACAAAACTACATTTTTTCCTCGGCGTTTTTTTACATTTTATCACTGGCGCTGACAACTGGCGGGTCTTTGTCACGGAGGGGCTGTGGGGCGTCTTCGAAACAGACATGCCCGTGGAGGTCCTGTCCCGCAGATGAGAAAGGATCTGATGTGGCCGCTGGCGGTGAACTCCGATTGGAAGATGATGACCCTCAGCTCGGGTCTTGCGATCCTCCGGGGCCAGTTTACCACCAATCCACGGGAGGTAAATAAATTCCGCAAGCGGCGTCACTTTGGTGACGGCTTAAATCAAATTTACTATTTCCGAGCTTTAAGCTCTGAAATTATAAATCCACATTTCTTCCACACAGCCCCGGCATATCGCCCTGACGAGGCTGGACCATTTCCGCGCAAAAAAAGACCGCTCACGCGGTCACTGGTTTTCCGGCTTTGTCTGGCGAATCTGGTTTTGTATCCGTCACTCCTGGGGCGGGCAGCCCATGCTGTCCTTGAAGAGCTTGCTGAAATAGCTCCGGTTCAGCTTGCACACGTCCGCCAGCTCCTCCACGCTGAGCTCCAGCTGGTAATTGTGCTCCATGCAGTTGATGGCCTCTTGATTGTAAAAATCCTTGAGCTGGACGCCGTGGAGGGCCCGGCGCGCACCGGAGGCGGCGGAAGCAATACGCTTCCGCCGCCTGTTTCCGCCCTCATTTCCGCCGGACCCACTTGCCGAAGAGGGTCTTTTTGTAGTTCAGCAGCTCCTCCTTGGCCTCCGTGTGGCTCGCCGCCTTCTGGAGATGGGCCACGCCCTTGGGAATATCCTCCGCCACGCCCAGGCCCCGAGCGTAGATGACACCCAGCATATAATCCTTTTCCCAGTGATTCCAGTCCATCTCGTTTAGATACTGGAGCGCCTTACCGTAATCCTGGGGGGTACCCCAGCCCTTGAAGCAGCACTTGGCCAGATAGTACACGCCCCAATTCGTATTTCCCTTGTCATGGGCCAGCGTCAGGAGCTGATACGCCTTGGCATAGTCCTGGGGAACGCCCCGTCCGTAGAAATACGCCTTGCCCAGCAGATTGTTGGACCCGATGTGCTCCGAGTCCCGGGCCAGCTCCTTTTCAAAGCAGGACACCGCATAGGCCTCGTCCTGCTCCACACCCTTCCCGTCGAAATAGATCGTCCCAACCTTATACCAGCCGCCGCCGTTTCCAGCCTCGGCGGATTCCTTATACCAACGGGCCGCCTCCGCAAAGTTCTCCGCCTCTTCCAGCTCTTGCGCATAGAAGTACTGATGGAGAGGGTATCCCATTTCCGCGCCCATTTTAAAGAGGCCCTCGGCCTTCTCCGGCTGAGGAGCGATGATGTCCTCATCCCCCTTGGTATAGTACTGGTTCAGGTTGTTGGCGGCGAAATAAATCCCGCCCCGGAAAGCCTTCCAGAACCAATCCTCGCACTTGGAAATCTCTCCTTTTAAGTACGCCTTGAACTCCGCCTGACTGGGGAAGGAATCCTTGCCCTTGTTCTGAATACGGAGGAAGTCCCACCAGAAATAACTGTTGCCGACGATATACTGGCAGAACGCGTCCCCTTCCTTCGCCAAAGCCTCCACCTGCTCAAAGGCCTGCTGGAGACTCTCAAAGGGCATCTTCTTCTGGACGGAGGGCGTCAGCTCCCCGCTCCGCAGGGCCACCAGCACCCCCAGGGCGCTGCCCTGCTCCACGGACTTATGGAGGAGCTTTGTGGCCCTTTCGTCATCCTCCGGGAAGCCGTGCCAGCCCCAGACGTACTGATGGCCGCACAGGCACCGGGCCAGAATGCAGCTGGCGTCGCCGTCTCCGGCGGCGGAAGCCTTTTCCAAAAGGGCGAACGCCTCCTTGCCCCGGCCCGTGCGGACGTTGTAATAGATGTCCTGAAGGGCCTGCTTCACTTCATCGCTCAAAACTGCTGCCATGATGGAACCTCTCCTTTGTCAACTTGGTTTTTTTACCCGCTTCCAGTCCCGGCCTCCCGGCAGGAACTCTCCGCGGGGATATCCTGTCAGCCATGCCGCCGCCTCTTTGGGCGGCATCTTTGCCATATAGAAACCCAGCTCCTCCCCCTCGGGCTTCGTGGCCTCCACAGTGCAGCGGGCGTCCATCTTATCCCCCGCCGTCACCCGAATCCACAAATAGCCCGAGGCGTGGGTCAGGTCCACCAGCTGATAGGTCCCGTCCACAAGGCCCGCTGCCGCCATCTGGACATCCTCCTCCGTAAAGGTAGTGTGGTTTTCCGCCGCGCCGCTGGCATAGACCAGGGAAAGCCTCGCCTGGGATTTCCGCTGCGCCTGAGGGCGGGCGGCCTGGGGCGCACTATAAACCCGCCGCAGATCCCAGCCCGTCAGGTCCGGGACCTCCCGGCGGAGCCAGCCCCGCAGGACCTTCTCCGCCCCCCGGGCGTCTGTTGTCAAGGCCAGGGCCAGATTCTCTCCCTCTGAGGGAGCCAGCTCCAGCAGCAGCAGGATCTTTTCCTCTTCTTCTGCCCGAATCAGGCAGTCCAGGGAGCGGAAGGTGCGGCCCCCGCCCTCCACGGGCCGGGTGGGCGTCAGCTCAAAGCCGGACTCCTCCCCGCTGAGGCAGCGTTTCAGCACCTCTTCCACCAGGGAAGCCGTCACACGGGAGGTCACCTCGCCGTTCCGGCGCTTTAAAATCATGTCCTGGGGGCCCTCGCTGAGAATCTCCCGCTGGGCGGCCTCCGAGGCCCGGCGGCTCTGCTTTTGGCGGAAGTCCCGCTCGAAGGCCTCCCGCTCGCTCTCGTCCATGGACCAAAAGGCGCTCCACTGGCTGTTGGTCCCCCGCCGGGCGTCGGGGACCCGGAGGGCCAGGCAGTCCGCCGCCGCCCGCAGTTCCTGGGGCTTCTTGAAATCCGTAATGTGCTTTTGCCAGCGGTCGTCCACCAGCACCAGCTGCAAGACCCGGCTGGTGATGGTACGGCCGCCGCTGCGGCGGGTCCTGGTCTCATCCACCACGAAGACGCCCCGGATGCGGTCAATCCGGTTGGCTTGCTCACCCAGGACCCACTCCCGGCCAATGCCCATCTCGTCAAACCACCGGCCGTTCGCCTTCAGGTCGCGGTCCACCATGGCGAAGAGTTCTCCAACCGGAGGGGCCTCCTCCGGGTAGGGAAGCTGGCTGCGGATAGACGCCGCCAAGGCGCTTTTTTCCGGGAAAAACGTATCCCGGGCACCGGCATAGCCCATGTAAGCTCCCAGAAGCAGGAACAGAGCCCCGCCTCCCCCGCTGACCGCCAGCGTCACATAGTCCGAGGACTCCCAATAGGTCCGGTCCTGCTGGAACCCTATGTAAAACACGTAAAACAGCCCGGCGGCGGCAGCAAGCCACAAAAGTCCCCACAGCACCCAGCTGAACCGCCTTCGGGTCCGGCTGAGGCAATAGCCTTCCTCCACGCCGTGGGGATTGTTCTTCCGCTGGACCGCCATCAAAATCAGAATGATGGGAACGGCAAACAGGCGGAACACCGCCAGCAGCGCGATGTAAACCGCCACATTCCACGGCCAGCGGAGGAAGCCTCCCTTCTTCTCCTTCATGACCTCTTCCTACCTCCTTGCGCCCCCTGGAATCGGGGACATTTCCTGATTTTTTATTCTAGCAGTTAGCCGCGGCTTTGTCTAGTCCCCGGCAGGTTATTTCCGGCGAAAAGCAGCCTTGACTTTCGGACTTGATGGTACTATATTTGTGGCAGCTAATTAAATACGGGAGGATGCGGTTTACATGTTCAAGCTATTTGGAAAAAAGAGAGGCGCCGCCCCTGCGGAACAGCTGGCGGAGTGCCAAAAAAAGCGGGATTGGGCCGGCTTGTGCAGGGCCTACTACGCCTTGGGAACCGCCGCTATGGACCGCGGGGACCGGAACCATGCGCAGCTCTGGCTCCACCGGGCGGACACCATTTACAGCGCCCGGGATGAGGTTTATGACAAGGTAGGAGAGCAGCTTGCGGACGACTGCTCCAGCCGCATTGGGCAGCTGGAAGATACGCATATCCTTTATAACGACATTCCCGCGCAAGTGGAGGAAAAGGCGGAAGGCCTGGGGGATATCCGGGTCCGAGTCTGGGGGCTGCTTTCCCTGGCCCGGCTGGCAAAGCTGGGGAACCGGCTGTCCGTTCTTCCCGGCTGCGGGTCTTTGGCGCGGCTGGACTGGGCTGTGGACGCTGTACTGAACGCCTTCCAGGCTCCTCCGCCGGAAGATGTTTTCAACAGCCTAAAGGACCTCAGCGGCGCGCTCTATGAGCTTGGGGACGATCCGGCGTTCTGGGGGATGGGGAGTGAAATTGCCGTCCCCGGCGGCTTGCCCTTCCAAGTCTTTGACCTGAACGGCATGATGGGCGTTCATCTGGAAATAGACGCCTTTCTCAGCGGGATTCTGGACATGGCCTGTGCTCGGCTCCAGGGGCAGGAGCCTCCAGCCCCGGAGACGGGAATCATCACGGGGGCCCTGCTGCCGGATTACTACGTCCGCACCGGCGCGGAGCAGCTGGAGGAGGTCCCTCCGATCAAGGCGGAGCTGGAGCGCATTTGGAGCGATTACGAATTCGTCTGCTCCGGTCCCTCCTGGGAGGCCGTGGCTGAGCGGACAGCTAACTATAAAGAACTGGACATTCTGTCATAAGGCCAGAAACGGCGGAGGGCTGGGCCCTCCGCCGTTTCCGGTCCACGCCGCGGCTCTGACCCGCCTGACGGCATCCCATGAATAATTATGAATAATAGAGAACACCGGCCTCAGCTCCCGAAAAACAGCCGCACCGCCAGCGCCGCCGCCGCGAAGCCCGTCAGGTCCGCCGCCAGGGCGGCGGGGACGGTGTGCCTTGTCTTGGTAATCCCGGCGGAGCCGAAATAGACCGCGATGGTGTAAAAGGTGGTCTCCGTGCTGCCCAGCATCACCGCCGCCACCCGGCCCACGTAGCTGTCCGGCCCGTGGACAGCCATCAGATCGCTGGCCACCGCCAGGGCCCCGTTCCCGGACACCGGCCGCACCAGCATCAGCGGCGCGGTCTCCGGCGGAATGCCCAGCAGGTCCAGCGCCGGGGCGAACAGCCCGGACAGCCACTCCATGGCCCCGGAGGCCCGGAACATGCTCACCGCCGTCAGCAGGCCCACCAGCGCCGGGACGATGCGCAGCAGCACGGACAAGCCCTCCTCCGCCCCATGGGTCAGGGCGGCGTACACGTCCACCCGCTTGCCCAGGCCGTATACCGCTACTCCGGCCAGCAGCACGGGAATCACCAGCGAGCTGAGGCTCATACGCGCCGCCTCCCGTGAGACAGCAGCCTTTCCGCCGTCAATCCCGCCGCCACCGACAGGACGGAGGCCAGCCACACCGCCGGCAGGATGTCGAAGGGCGTTTCGCATCCGGCGGCGGCCCGGACCGAGGCGATGGTGGCCGGAATCAGTTGAATGGAGGCGGTGTTCAGCACCACCAGACGGCACAGCTCGTCGCTCGCTATGCCGCCGCAGCCCCTGGCCATCCTCCGGGCCGCCCGTATTCCCAGGGGCGTGGCGGCGTTGCCCAAGCCCAGCAGATTCGCCGAGACGTTGGCGGACACCGCCGCCAGGGTCTCCGGGTCCCTGCTGGCTTTGGGCAGAAGCCGCCGCAGAAGAGGCCGGAACAGCCGCGCCAGCCCCGCCGAGAGGCCGCAGGCGTTCATGATCTCCATGACGCCGCTCCACAGGCACAGCACCCCCGCCATGGCCAGGCTCAGCTCCACGGCGGACCGGGCCCCCTCCAGCGCCGCGTTCGCCACCGCGTCCAGGTTCCCCGTGAGGAGCCCAAAGGCTAATGACAGCGTGACCATCCCTGTCCAGACCCATGCCATTTCCATATTTTCCCTCCAAATTATTACTTTTTTCTCCAAATTATGAATATCTTCTTAATTTTTTCCAGGAAAGAATTGACAAACTCCACACATGTGTGATAAGGTTACACCACCTGTTGGAAGATACCGCGGACATAGGGAAAGGAGGAGAGCTGTGAAATCGACTGGAATCGTAAGAAAGGTGGATGAGTTGGGCAGGATTGTGCTTCCCATTGAGATGCGGCGCACCTTGGACATCGCCGAGCGCGACGCATTGGAAATCTATGTGGAAGGCTCGTCCGTTATACTCAAAAAGTACAAACCCAGCTGTATTTTTTGCGACGCCACCAAGGACATTACGCTCTTCAAAGGCAAGAGCGTCTGCCCCAGATGTATGAAGGAGCTGTCCCGTGTGAACGCCTCCTGAGGCGTTGCCCTTTTCAGCGGACCAGGGCCGGGGCACAAACTCCGACCCGCCCCATCGGGTATGCGCCGGGCGGGGAAGACCAAACCTAACGCATAATAGCACAACAGGGACTTTCTCCTCGCCGTGGTGGAAGACGGCGGGGGGGAGTCCTTGTTTAAACGCACAAAAAACGACGCGGAAACCGCCAAACGGCAGTTTCGCGTCGTTTTCTTGTCTCAAATATCCAGCGGCCGCTCCTCCCGGCCCGCCAGGACCGGCAGCACGGAGCGCGCAAAGCCCGCCGCCCTTCCAAGCTCCGCCGCCTGGGCGTAGCCATAGACGATGGCGTCCGCGCTGTGTGCGTCGGCGGTGAGGATGATTTTTCCGCCCATGGCCCGCCATTCCTTTAAAAGAAACAGGGCCGGATAGGGGACGCTCCGATAGCCCCGGGACATGGCCCCGGTGTTGATCTCCAGCAGCGTCTCTTTTGGGTCCGCGGCGTGGAGGGCCTCCAAGGCGGCGGCTTGATAGGCGGGGTCCGTCTCATCGAAAAAGCGCCCGGCCTCGTTGAACTTGGCAATCAGGTCCACATGGCCCAGGATGTCGGGCTTCCGCTCCGCCATGCGGCGGACCTCGTCATAATAAGACTCCGCCATCATCCGGGACCGACCCGAAAAGTCCTCCCGGAAGCACCGCTCCAGCGTCTCCCGGTCCCAGTCCACCGCGTGCCAGCCGCCCTCCCGGTCCCGCATATGGTGGGCGCTGCCGATCCAGTAGTCAAAGCCCTCCGCCGTCACATCGGCCAGGTTATCCAGCTCAATGCCCAGCAGCACGTCCATCCGCCCGGCATATTCCTCCCGGAGGCGGAGGACTTCCGCCCGGTAGGCCTTCATGTCCGCCGGGAGGACCTCGCCCTCGTCCTCCGGCAGGGGCGTGTGGCTGTGGCCCGAGGCCCCGAAGGAGACCGCCCCGGCCTCATACGCCGCCTGGGCCATCTCCGCCAGGGTGTTCTTTCCGTCGCACATTCTGGAGTGGGTGTGCACCGAACAGAAAGCCCCCCTCATTGCATCCGTTCCTGCTTCACCTTGTGGTCCACCACATGGCGTTTTTCCAGCTCCCGGGTGACATCCTCCACGGTAATGCCCATCTGGACCATCAGCACCATCACATGGTAGCAGAGATCGGCGATCTCATAGACCGTCTCCTCTTTGTCCTCCTTCCGCCCGGCGATGATGACCTCGGTGCACTCCTCTCCCACCTTCTTGAGAATCTTGTCCAGGCCCTTTTCAAACAGATAGGTAGTGTAGCTTCCCTCCTTGGGGCTGGTCTTCCGCCCGGCAATGAGGCGGTACAAGCCCTCATAGCTGAACCGCTTCAGCTCGTCGGAGAGGTAGAGCTCGTTGAAAAAGCAGCTCTCCGCCCCGGTGTGGCAGGCGGGGCCGTCCTTCACCACCTCCACCACCAGGGCGTCGCCGTCGCAGTCGGCGGTGATGGAGACCACATGCTGGCGGTTCCCGCTGGTCTCCCCCTTCCGCCAGAGCTCCCGGCGGCTCCGGCTCCAGAAGCAGGTGCGCCGCTCGTCAATGGTGATGGCCAGGCTCTCGGCGTTCATGTAGGCCAGGGTCAGGACCTCCTTGGTGTAGTGGTCCTGGACAATGGCGGGAATCAGGCCCCGCTCGTCAAACTTCAAATCCAAGTCACGCCTCCTCCCGCTCTATGATGTGGAACCGGCAGTCCTGGGCGCCGTTCAGAATGGTGCCCTCCGGGTCCACAATAAAGCTCCGCTCCGGCCACAGCTCCCGGAGAATGTGCAGCACGCTCTGACGGGAGCACTCGCACAGCAGATAGGAATTGATGTAGCCCTGAGTGTGGAGGGAGCAGGTGCACTGGTGGAAAATCAGCCAGAACTCCTTCCCCGGCCGTACGATCTCCGTACCCAGGCCCCCCATCTCTCCCAGGGCCTGGAAAAACGCGTCAATCTCCCCGCCGGTGCGCTCATGCACCCCCCGGTAAAAATCCAGCATCCCCATCTGAAGGCAGTTTTCCGCACAGCTGCGAAGCAGCGTTCCCCGCTCCTCCTTCGGCAGGGCCGCCAGCCCCGCCTCGAACCCTGGAAACCACCAGCGAATCTCACTGTCCATTTTATAAGCTCCTTCCCCAAATTTTTATAGCCGCATCTCCACGCCTCTGCCGCGGAGAAAGCGTTTCAGGTCCTTGATGTCCACTTGCTTTGTGTGAAAAATGGAAGCCGCCAGCCCCGCGTCCACGCCGGAATGGGTGAAGAGCTCCGCGAAGTGCTCCCTGCTCCCCGCCCCGCCGCTGGCGACGATGGGCACATGCACCCGGGCCGCCAGGGCGTCCAGCATCTCCAAATCAAAGCCGCCCTTCACCCCGTCGGTGTCGATGGAGTTCAGCACGATTTCCCCCGCGCCGTCTCCCACGCCCCGGACAGCCCATTCCATGGCGTCGATGCCGGTATCCTCCCGGCCCCCTTTGGCGAAGAGGCGGAAGGTCCCGTCCACCCGCTTCACGTCCATGCTGAGGACCACGCACTGGTCCCCGTAGCGTTTCGCCGCCGCGGCGATGATGGAGGGGTCCGCGATGGCCCCGGAGTTGACGCTGACCTTGTCCGCGCCGCATTTCAGCACCCGGTCGAAATCCTCCAGCCCCCGGATGCCGCCCCCCACGGTGAGGGGAATGAAGATCTCGGAGGCCACCCGGCGGAGGATGTCCGTAAACAGCCCCCGCCCCTCGGCGGAGGCGGTGATGTCATAGAACACCAGCTCGTCGGCCCCGGAGTCGTTGTAGAACCGGGCCAGCTCCACCGGGTCCGCCATGTCCCGGAGCCCCTCGAAGTTGGTCCCCTTCACCACCCGTCCGTCCCGCACGTCCAGGCAGGGGATGATCCGCTTGGCTAACACGCCCCCACCTCCTCCACGACAGTCCGCAGATCCAGCCGCCCGTCGTACAGAGCCTTGCCCAGGATGGCCGCGCGGATTCCCATCTGTTCCAGCCGCCGCAGCTCCTCCAGGCTGCCGACGCCGCCGGAGGCGGTGACGTCCAGGCCCTCGATTTGGACCAGCTCCTCGTAGAGCTCCAGGTTGGTCCCCTGCCCCGCGCCGTCCCGGCTGATGTCGGTGTAGATGACGGTCCGCACCCCCGCGTCCCGGAGGCGGCGGCAGAAGTCCACCCCCTTTTCCCGGGAAAGCTCCTTCCAGCCGTTGACGGCCACATAGCCGTCCCGGGCGTCCACGCCGACGGCAATTTGGTCCCCATAGGTTTGAGCCATGCGGGCGGTAAAGTCAAAGTCCTTCACGGCGATGGTGCCCAAAATGCAGCGGCCCACCCCCAGGTCCAGATACCGGCGGACGCGCTCCTCCGTGCGGATGCCGCCGCCCACCTCGATGGTCAGCCCGCCCTGCTTCGCGATGGCGGCGATGCTGTCGAAGTTGGCCAGGGTCCCGTCCCGGGCGCCGTCCAAATCCACCACATGGAGGTATCGGGCCCCGGCGGAAATGAATTCCCGGGCCTGGGCGCAGGGGTCTGTGCCGTAGACGGTCTCCCGGTCGTAATCCCCCTGGCAGAGGCGGACCACCTGCCCGCCCCGGAGGTCAATAGCTGGAAAAATCTGCATGGTTTTGCTCCTTTCTCACGGGTGGACCTTGCAGGTCAGCTCCTCCGCGTCCAGGCGGAACACCTGGGTGTTTTCCAGGGCCGCCGCGCCGATGTCCCATTGCTCCCGCCCGGTGACATGGGCCAAAATGGCCAGGAGGCCCGCCCGTTTTTCCTCCGCCGTTTCCAGCACCGTCACCGGGCCGCCGCCCATGACGCACCGGAAGCGGGAGGTGGTCTCCTGGGCCCGCTCGCTTATGACCCACTCGTGTCCCGTGTCCATTTCAAAGGCGGCCCAGCCGGTCCGGCGGATGAGGTCCATCTTCCGGCCCTCTTTCGCGCCGTGGAAATAGAAGGCATAACGCCCGTCTCGCTCCTCCAGGCCAAAGTCCAGGGGGACCACGTAGGCCCGTTCCCCGTCGCACAGCCCCAGGCGGCAGCAATCACAAGAGGTTATAATTTCCCGGATTTTTACAGGGTCCGTAACCTCCCGGTCCGCTCTTCGCATACCATTCCCCCCTTTCACAGCTCGGCAAAGGCCCGCAGCAGCCGCAGCCCCGCGTCCCCGGACTTCTCCGGGTGGAACTGGGTCCCCCAGACGTTCCCCCGGCGGACCGCGCCGGTGACGGCCACGTTTCCGTATCGGGAGGCCCCCAGGGTGCTCTCCCGGCAGCCGCGGGCGTAGAAGCTGTGGACATAGTAAACATATTCACCATTCTCGAAATACTTGAACAGCGGGTCGTCTTTTACAATTTCCAGGCTGTTCCAGCCCATGTGAGGGACCTTCAGCGACTTGTCCGCCAAATCCTCCCCCAGAAAGGCCACCTCACCGGGAACCAGGCCCAGGCCGGGGTGCTCGCCGTACTCAAAGCTCCGGTCAAAAAGGAGCTGCATCCCCAGGCAGATGCCAAGCAGGGGCTTGCGTCCCGCCTCCTCCAGAAGAACCGGAACCAGCCCCGTCTCATCCAGCTTGGCCCGGGCGTCCCCAAAGGCCCCCACGCCGGGCAGGATAATCCGGTCCGCCGCCCGGAGGCGCTCCGCTTCGCCGGTGACCTCCGCTTCCACCCCCAGGGAGCGGAGGCTGGATTGCAGGGAGAAGAGATTCCCCACGCCGTAGTCCACGATGGCGGTCATCACAGCACCCCTTTCGTGCTGGGAATCTCGTCCATGTGCTTGGGGTCCAGGGACACGGCCCCTTTCAGCGTCCGGCCCATGCCCTTGAAGACGGCCTCCAGGATGTGGTGGGTATTCTCCCCCGCCATCCGGCGGATGTGGAGGGAGCCGGGGCAGTTCCGCACAAAGCCCAGCCAGAACTCCTGAGCCAGCTCCGTATCGAAGTCCCCCACCTTGGCGGCGGGCAGATCCACCGCCCAGCCCAGGTAATCCCGGCCGCTGAGGTCGCAGGCGCAGAGAACCAGAGTTTCGTCCATGGGAAGCAAAAACTGTCCGTAGCGGACAATGCCCCGCTTGTCCCCCAAAGCCTCCTGAAACGCCCTGCCCAGGCAGATGCCCACGTCCTCCACGGAGTGGTGGTAATCCACCCGGGTGTCTCCGCGGCAGGCAACGGAAAGGTCGAAGTCCCCGTGCCGGGCGAAAAGCTCCAGCATGTGGTCCAGAAAGCCGCAGCCGGTGGAAATTTCCGCCTTCCCGGTGCCGTCCAGGTTCAAGGAGAGCTTGATTTGAGTCTCCCGGGTGTCCCGTTGAATGCTTGCGGTGCGCATAGCGCTTCCCTCCTTATCCTCCGGCCGGCAGCCGGTCGATTTGCTCTATCAGCGCCTCCATCTGCTCCCGGGAGCCGATGGTGACGCGGATAAAGTCCCGGATGCGGTCCTTGTCAAACCAGCGGACCAGAATGCCGGCTTCCTTTAATCTCCGGTACAGCTCCCCGCCGGGGAGGCGGCCCGATTTGGCGAAGAGAAAGTTTGCGGAGGAGGGCAGAACCGTGAAGCCCCGCTCCTCCAGCGCCCCGGCGGTCCAGGCCCGGTTTTCCCGGACGGCCCGGCAGCAGGATTGGAAATAGTCCTCGTCCTCCATGGCGGCGGCACCCGCCAGCAGGGACAGGCGATTGACGTTGTAGGGGTTGAAGCTGTACTTCACCTGGTTCAGATCCGCGATAAGCTCCGGAGAGCCCAGGGCAAAGCCAATCCGGCCCCCCGCCAGGGAGCGGCTCTTGGACATGGTTTGGGTCACCAGGAGGTTTTCGTACTCCCGGACCAGAGGCACGCAGCTCTCCGCCCCGAAGTCTACATACGCCTCGTCCACCACGACCACCCGGTCCGGGTCCTTTTCCAGCAGCCGCCGGATATCGGAGACCGGGACCGTCATACCCGTGGGGGCGTTGGGGTTGGCGAGGACCACCGTGCCGGGGAAATCCAGGTAGTCCTCCACATTCAAGGAAAAATCCTCCCGCAGGGGAACCCGCCGGGCCTCCAGGTCGAACAGGGCCGCCTGAGCCTCATAAAAGCCGTAGGTAATGTCGGCGAAGGCCGCTCCCTTCCCCTCCCCGCAGAAGGCCCGGAAGGCAAAGGCCAGAATCTCGTCGGAACCGTTGCCGGAAATCACGTTTTCCGGGGACAGGCCATACCGCCGGGCAATGGCGGCGTTCAGGGCGGCGCAGGTGGGGTCGGAGTAGAGATAGAGCTTTTCCGCCTCCGCCCGGCTCAAGGCCTCCAGGACCTTGGGCGAGGGCGGAAAGGGGCTCTCGTTGGTGTTCAGCTTGATGTATTTTTGATCCCGGGGCTGCTCGCCGGGGGTGTAGGGGGCGCAGCGCAGGGCCTCGGGAGATAAAAACCGGCTCATAAAACCACCGCTTTCATTCAGATTTTTTCCGGCTCTCCGCCGAACGGGCGTGCCCTTCCAGTCCCTCCCGCCGGGCGAAATCCGCAATCCTGTCCCCGCAGGCGTTCAGCGCCGCCTGGTCATAGCTGAGGAAGCTGGAGCGCTTCATGAAGTCGTCCACCCCCAGGGGGCTGGAAAACCGGGCGGTGCCCGAGGTAGGCAGGGTGTGGTTCGGCCCCGCGAAATAGTCCCCCAGGGCCTCCGGCGTGGAGCGGCCCAGGAAGACGCTCCCGGCGTTTTTGATCCGGGGCAGCAGGGCGAAGGGCTCGTCCACGCAGAGCTCCAGGTGCTCCGGGGCAATGCGGTTCGCCGCCTCCACGGCCTTGTCCAGGCTGTCCGTGACGATGATTTTTCCGTTGTCCGCAATGGACCGGCGGGCAATGTCCTTCCGGGGCAGGGACTCCAGCTGGGCCTCCACCTCGGCCTGTACGCTTATTGCCAGCTCCCGGCTGTCCGTCACCAGCACGGCGGAGGACAGCACGTCGTGCTCTGCCTGGCTCAGCAGGTCCGCCGCGACCCATTTGGGGTTCGACTTCCCGTCCGCCAGCACCAGAATCTCGCTGGGCCCGGCAATCATGTCGATGGCCACCCGGCCGAAGACCTTCCGTTTCGCCGTGGCCACGAACACGCCGCCGGGGCCCACGATCTTGTCCACCTGGGGCACGGTTTCCGTCCCATAGGCCAGGGCCGCCACCGCCTGGGCCCCGCCGATTTTGAAGACCTCCGTCACCTCCGCCAGCTCCGCCGCCATCAGGGCCTCCGGGCTGACGCTGCCATCCGGCCGGGGAGGCGTTACCAGGACAATGTCCTGCACCCCGGCGATCTGGGCGGGAATGATATTCATCAAAATGGTGGAGGGAAAGGCCTCCGGGCTCCGGGGCACGCAGACGCCCACCTTTTCAATGGGCGTCCACCGCTGGCCCATGACGATCCCGCTCCGGTCCGTGAGAACGAAGTCGTTGTGCCTCTGCCGCTCATGGAAGCGCCGGATGTTTTCCGCCGCCTCCTTCAGCGTCTCCAGAAAATAGGGGTCCACGGCTCTCCGGGCGGCGTCGAACTCCTCCGCGCTCACCCACAGGTCCTGGATCTCCGCGCCGTCAAAACGGCGGGTGTAGTCCCCCAGGGCCTCGTCGCCCCCGCGGCGGGCCTCCCAGATGATTTCGTCCACGGCGGCGGACACATCCTCCTCCGCCTGGATGTCCCGGTTCAAAAACTCCTCCGGCGAGAGGCTGTCGAAATCCAGAATCCGCATCATGCCCCCGTCACCTCCGTCAGCTTCGCCAGCAAAGTTTCGATCTCCCGGCGCTTGAACTGGAAGCCGGCCCGGTTGGCCACAAACCGGGCGGAGATGGGCATAAACTCCGTCAGCACCTTCAAATGGTTCTCCCGCAGGGTGGTCCCCGTCTCCACGATGTCCACAATCACGTCGGAGAGGCCCAGAAGCGGGGCCAGCTCGATGGAGCCGTTCAGCTTGATGATATCAATATCCCGGCCCTGGGCGGCGTAGTAGGCTTTCGCGATGTTCACAAACTTCGTGGCCACCCGAAGCGTCCGGCCCGGGTCGTCGGTGAAGTCCTCCGGCCCCGCCACACACATGCGGCACTTCCCAAGGCCCGTGTCCAGCAGCTCGTACACGTCCGCCCCGGACTCGGCCAGGATGTCCTTGCCCACGATGCCGGCGTCCGCCGCGCCATGCTCCACGTAGATGGCCACGTCGCTGGGCTTTACCAGGAAGTAGCGGATGCCCGCCTCCCGGTTTTCCACCACCAGCTTCCGGCTCTCGTTGTAGTCCTCGGGGCAGCCGCAGCCCACCTCCGCCAGGAGATTGTAAACCTTATCCCCCAGGCGGCCCTTGGGCAGGGCGATGTTCAGCATAGTTTTCTCCCCCTCCGGGGGGGCGGCTTCGCTTAGCCGTTCCAGCTCGTCCAGGTACAGGGCGAAGCCCACCGCCTTGGCTCCGGGGCGGAACTGCTCCGCCAGGGGGTCGTAGCGCCCGCCCTTGAGCACCGCCCGGGGCAGGCCCGCCACGTAGCCTTGAAGCACCAGGCCGTTGTAATACTCCATGTCGTTCACCAGGGACAGATCCAGCCTCAGGCTCTGCCCCTGGGCCTCCAGGGCGGCGCACAGGGTCCGCAGCTCCGCCAGGGCCGCTCCCATTCCGGCGTTGAGGGCGATAGGCTCCGCCTGGGCCAGCACCGCCTCCCAGTCTCCCGCCAGCGCGTCCAGGCGGCAGAGGGCGTCGGTCCCCTGGCGGGAAAGGCCCGCTTCCTCCGCGGCGGAGCGCAGCTCGTGGAGGTTCCGGTCCCGGATACAGCTGAGCAGCCGGGGCCGGGCGGCCTCCGGCGCGCCCACCGCGTCCAGCAGCCCCGCCACAAAGCCCATGTGGCTGGCCTCCAGCACGAAGTCCCGGCCCGTCAGGGCCAGGCTCTTCCCCGCCAGGGACACCGCCTGGGCGGTGATGCCGTCGTCCACCGCGCCGATGCACTCCAGGCCCATCTGGCTGATCTCCTGGAAGGTGTGGCTCTCCTGGCTGGGGCGGTAGACGTTTTCGGAGTAGTAGAACCGCCCGCAGCCCCCTTCCTCAAACTGGGCGTTCTTGGCGATGGAGAGGGTGACGTCCGGCTTCAGCGCCAGCAGCCGCCCGTCCAGGTCTGTAAAGGTGATCACCTGATCCGAGGCCAGGAAGCGGCGGTTCTGCTGGTAGAGGCCGTACTCCTCAAAGCGGCCCATGCGGTACTGGCGGAAGCCCGCCTCCTCATAGAGCAGGCGGAGCCGGAGGGACAGCCGCTCCTGGGGCCGCAGCATATTCAAATCCAATTCCATGGGGTTCCTCCTTGCGGGGCAGGGCCCCGGTGATGGATTACAGTATACTCCGATTTTTTAGCATAGTAAAGCGCTAATTCGGTAGTATAATAGATTCTCCGATTTACACAAACATGCCCCGCCGCCCGGCGGATTGTTTATACCATCTTTTCCGGCTTCACCGTCTCGTCGAACGCCTCCGCCGTCAGGAGGCCCAGGGAGAGGACCGCCTCTTTCAGAGTCGTGCCGTCATGAAGGGCTTTCTTGGCGCACTCCGCCGCCTTTTCATAGCCGATTTCCGGCGTCAGGCAGGTGACCAGCATCAGCGAGTTGTTCAGGTTCTCCTCCATCCGCTCCACGTTGGGGGTGATCCCCTCTACGCAGTGGACCCGGAAGGACTCCATGGCGTCCGCCAGCAGCCGGGCGGAGAGCTGGAAGTTATAGGCCGACACGGGCAGAAAGACGTTCAGCTGGAAATTTCCCTGGCTGGCGGCAAAACCGATGGCCGCGTCGTTTCCCATCACCTGCACCGCCGCCATGGTGACCGCCTCGCACTGGGTGGGGTTCACCTTGCCGGGCATGATGGAGCTGCCGGGCTCGTTCTCCGGGATGTGGAGCTCTCCCATGCCGCAGCGGGGCCCGCTGGCCTGCCAGCGGATGTCGTTGGCAATCTTCATCAGATTCGCCGCCAGGGCTTTTAAGGCCCCGTGGGCAAAGACCAGGGCGTCCTTGCTGGTGAGCGCGTGGAATTTATTCGGGTCCGGGCGGAAGTCCAGGCCCGTCAGGGCCCGCAGCTCTTTACAGACCAGCTCGTCGTAGCCCTTGGGGGCGTTGAGCCCGGTGCCCACGGCGGTGCCGCCGATGGCCAGGCGGCTCAGCTCCTCCAGGGCCGCCCGGAGCATCCGGCAGGGGGCCTCCACCAGCTCCCGCCAGCCGGAAACCTCCTGGGCGAAGCGCAGGGGCGTGGCGTCCTGGAGGTGGGTCCGGCCAATGCGGATCAGGTCCGGGTAAGCCGCTTCCAGCCTACCGAAGGCCCCCGCCAGCCGCTCCGCCGCCGGGAGGACCTGGTTCGCAACAGACATCGCCGCCGCGATGTGGAGGGCGGAGGGATAGGTGTCGTTGGAGGACTGGGAGGCGTTCACATGGTCGTTGGGGTGGAGCTTTACGCCCCGGTCCGCCGCCAGGTGGGCGATGACCTCGTTGACGTTCATATTCGTCTGGGTGCCGCTGCCCGTCTGCCAGACGACAAGGGGGAACTCCCCGTCCCACTTCCCCGCCCGGATCTCCTCACAGGCGGCGGCAATGGCGGCGGCCTGTTCCGCCGTCAGCTTGCCCACGGCGGCGTTGGCCCGGGCGCAGGCTTCCTTTAAGTAAGCGAAGGCTGTGATGATCTCCCTGGGCTGGCGCTGGCCGCCGATTTTAAAATTCTCCAGGCTTCGCTGGGTCTGAGCGCCCCAATGGCGCTCCGCCGGGACGGCGATTTCCCCCATGGTGTCGTGCTCGATGCGGGTGGCAGTATTCATAGCGCTTCCCCTTTTCATTTTTATGGCGTTTATTATACCCGCAGAGGCGGGCAAAAGCAAGCCCGCCGAAAAGACTTTCGGCGGGCGGTCCCTCACTGTGTCAGCAGAACCAGGTTCCGGTCCGTGATGAAGTTGGGCACGCTGTAAACCACGGCAATGGCGTCCAGCCCGTTATCCTCCGCGTACTTCGCGGCGGAATAGCGGTAATACCGGGGGTCCAGCAGGTGGACCTCCTCAAAGCGCAGGGCCAGGAAGGGAGCCAGGGAATCCGCGTAGGAATCCCGGATCACCAGCAGCTTCCCCTCCCCTTCCGGGTTCTGAATGACGCAAAGCGGCTGGTTGCCCCCCAGAAAGGCGGAGTATTTATCCTTCTTCCCCAGATAGTCGTAGTCATACAGCCCCGCCTCCTTCGGCGTGCCGTCCCGCCAGGAGGTGACCGTCAGGCCGCTTTCCTCCACCCAGAACTCGATGCTGTCCGGCTCCAGCCAGTGAATGCCGGACTGGGAATACAGGGTCCCCTGGAACCCGTTGGAAACCGGGAGGTCCCGCGCCCTCACCGTCTCCGGCTCCGGGACCTCTTCCCCCCGGCCCAGGGCCTCCATCAACGCGGCGTGGCCGTAATAGGCCCCCAGGGTGGTCCAGTGATGGTCCGTGCGGTAGAAAATCCCCTCCCAGGTCCTCTCCCCGGCATGGTCCCGGAGGGCCGTCAGGAAATCGACAGGCTCCACGCCCTCCAGCTCCGCCGCCCGGGCGATGAACGCCGCCTGGTCCCAGCTCTCCGCCCCCCTGGGCAGGCGGTCCCGCCAGATTTCCGCCGCCGAGGGGATCAGGCCCAGGTACACCGGAAGCTCCGTCCGCTCCGCCAGGCGGGAGACATAGCTCAGATTCTTCTCCTCCAGGCCGTCCTTGGGCGGCTCCACCTTGGCGATCAGGGCATCGCCGCAGAGATAGACCCCGTTGAACTCCCGCTTGCCCAGGAGCTGCTCCGTCCGGGCCTTCAGGCCCGTCCATTGGTCCCGGAGGGGGAACTGGTCCGCGAAGTACTCCTCCACGCCCTTGGTAAAGCTGCCGTCCTTCAAGTCCTCCCAGGAAAATTCCGGGAACTGGGCCAGGGTCCGGTTCTCCACGTCGGAGCGGTCCCGGTCCGGCAGGAGGAGGTGCCAGGCAAGCAGCCCCCCCAGAAACACACAGAAACAGGCCGACAGGAAGCGGCTGTATCTTGTTGTCATCTCACCGCCTCCTTAAAACCGGAAATACAGGAAGGGATTGTAGCTGCCGTCTACCAGATAAGCGGTGGAGACAACCAGCCCCAGGGCCATCAGCACCGGGGCCAGGACCTTCCTCCCCCGCTCCGGTATCTTCTTCCAAAGGTCCGCCGCCAGAGTGGTGGAGCCCAGGGCCAGCAGGAGCAGAATCAGGGCCCAGCTCCTAAGACGGTACCCGTCCGGGGCGGACCAGAGGGGCCCTCCCCCAAAGCACACCGCCAGATACCGTCCGCAGACGCCCAGGTCCTCCATGGCGAAGATGCCCCAGCCCACGAAGACCACCAGCAGCGTATAGAACCGCTTCACCAGAACCGGCGTCCGGGCGAGGAGGTCCCGGAAGACGAACCGCTCCAGAATCAGCCACAGGCCGAAATACAAGCCCCACAGGACAAAGTTCCAGCTGGCCCCGTGCCAGAAGCCGGTGCAGAACCAGACAATGAGCAGGTTCCGAAGGGTCTTGGCGCTCCCCGCCCGGCTGCCCCCCAGGGGGAAGTACAGGTACTCCCGAAACCAGGAGGTCAGGGACATGTGCCAACGCCGCCAGAACTCCCCCACGGAGGTGGAGAGATAGGGGTGGTCAAAGTTTTCGTCAAACCGGAAGCCCAGAATCCGCCCCAGGCCGATGGCCATGTCGGAGTAGCCGGAAAAGTCAAAGTAAATCTGAAGGCCGAAGGCGAACAGCCCCGTCCAGCCCCCTGCAACCGTCAGCGCCCCGGCGTTTTGAGAGGCCTGGCAGCTCTCCCACAGGGCCCCGGCGGCGTTGGCCAGCAGCACCTTCTTGGCAAGGCCCGCGGTAAAGCGGCAGGCTCCTTCGGCGAAGTCCCGGGACGTGACGGTCCGGTGAACCAGCTCCGCCGCCACGGTCTTGTACTTCACGATGGGCCCGGCGATGAGCTGGGGAAACAGCGTCACGTAGGCCCCGAAGCCGATGATGTTCCGCTGGACCGGCGCGTCCCGGCGGTAGACATCGATGGTGTAGCTCATGGTCTGGAAGGTGAAGAAGGAAATGCCCAGGGGCAGGGGCAGTCCCAGCTGGGGAACCGTTATCCCCGGAAGCAGGGACAGATTCGCCGCCAGGAAGTCCCAGTACTTGAAAAAGCCCAGGAGCAGAAGGTTGAACACCACCGACTGCCCCACGAACCAACGGGCCAGCCGGTCCCGCTGCCGGAACCGCTCCACCAGGAGGCCGTGGGTGTAGTCGATGAAGATGGAGAGGAACATAACCCCCACGTACACCGGCTCTCCCCAGCCGTAGAAAAAAAGGCTGGCCAAAAGCAGCACAAAATTACGCCGCCGAAGCGGCGTAAGAAAGTACAGCGCCAGCGTCAGCGGCAGATATCCGAACAAAAACGTCAGGCTGCTGAAAACCATGGCCTACTCCTTGGATTGGAATTGGAGGCGGAACTGCTCCTCTAAAACCTCCTGATGCGCCCCGGAGGCAATCAGGGCCACGTAGGTCCCCTCCCGCAGCACCTTGGCCGCCTTCCAGGCCTCCAGGCTCTCGGGATACCAGGCCCCGCCCTCCGCCTGGGCGTCGATTCGGGCCTGGAGGATGGCAGCGGCGGACTCCGCGTCCTCCTCCGTCTCCCCCTGCATCAGCACAATCTCATTCACGTCGGAGCTCATGGCCGGGATCTTGACAACCAGCTGCTTCGCGGGGATTTCGGAAAGGCCGGGGTAATAGCCCTCCAGCAGCTCCCCCTCCACGTCCGCCATGTAACCCTCTTCCCAGCCGCAGGACTCCTCCATCCCGGCGTACAGGGTGTTCAGGGCAACATCCGGCTCCTCCGTCCCGCCTTCTTCCCGCTGCCTGCCGCAGCCGGAAGCCAGCAGCAGCAGAGCCGCCAGAATCCATACCGCTCTCTTCTTCAAACGAATCTCCTCCCGCTCCCAGTTCCCGGACTGCCGGGAAAATTTTCTCGTTCTGTTCCTTGTTTTTATACAGGATTCGCGCTATAATTTCAACATCAAATCTGTAACATTCCGTAACAGTTCTTCCCTGCGGTTGTTACTTTCTGGAGGTTCGCCATGTACAGTTTCCGAAACGACTACAGCGAGGGGGCCCACCCCAAGGTGTTAAAGGCCCTCACCGAGACCAATTTCCAGCAGACCCGGGGCTACGGCCTGGACCCCCTCTGCCAAAAAACGCGGGACCTCATCCGCTCCCTCTGCGCCGCGCCGGACGCGGATGTCCACTTCCTGGTGGGGGGCACCCAGACAAACCTGCTGGTGATTGAGTCCATGCTGAAGCCCTATGAGGCGGTGATCTCCGCCCACACGGGCCACGTCAACGTCCATGAAACCGGGGCCATCGAGGGCACGGGCCACAAGGTCATCGCCGTCCCCAGCCCCGACGGGAAGCTGACCCCCGCTATGATCGAGTCCGTGCCGGAGCTCCACAGCGACGAGCACCAGGTAAAGCCCGCCATGGTCTATGTCTCCAACACCACGGAGATCGGAACCGTCTACTCCAAGGCGGAGCTCCAGGCCCTCCGGCAGTGCTGCGGCAAGCACGGCCTCCTCCTCTTCCTGGACGGGGCCCGGCTGGGGCCCGCCCTGGCCTGCGGGGACCTGACCCTGCCGGACTACGCGGCCCTCACCGACGCGTTTTACATCGGCGGCACCAAAAACGGCGCCCTCTTCGGCGAGGCCCTGGTCTTCGCCAAGCCCCGTCCGGACTTCCGCTGGCACATGAAGCGCCGGGGGGCCATGCTGGCCAAGGGCCGTTTGCTGGGGGTCCAGTTCCAGGCCCTGCTGGAGGATGAAACCTATCTGGAGGCCGCCCGCCATGCCAACGCCCTGGCCCTCCGCCTCCGGGACGGGGTGGCCGCCCTGGGCTATCCCCTGCCGGTGGAGTCCCCCTCCAACCAGCAGTTTCCCGTCCTGCCCAACGAAGCGGTCACGAAGCTCCAGGACATGGGCTATGAGTTCGAGGTGGACCACGCCGTAGACGCGGGGCACACCATGATCCGCCTGGTGGCCAGCTGGGCCACGCCGGAACAGGCGGTGGAGGACTTCCTCCGGGACCTGGCCTCCTGCAAATAACGCTCCCAACGCGCCCCCTCCGGGTTGGCCGGAGGGGGCGCGTTTTCCGCGGCTACTGAATGTGCTCCTCAGGAAAATTGTCCAGCACCCGGAAGCCCATCTCCTCGGACGTCGCCAAGGGGTACTTGTAGATGGAATCCGGGTCCTGAATGGGACAGATCCTCTTTTCCGGCTCCAGCCGGAGAAAGGGCTTTCCGTCGTCAAGGTTATTCACTGCGCGCCTGTCCTCTGACATGAAACATCACCTCAGAAACAGCATGCGCAAAACCTCGAATTCTATGTTGAAATTTAATGTAAATTCATCAGGCGGATGCCCGCCTCCTTGTCCCCGGCCACAATGATGTGGACGTCGTCCCGGAAGCGGTAGTTGGGGTCCACCAGGGGGACCACCACGTCGCCGCTCTTCACGCCCAGGATGTTGACGTTGTATTTCCGGCGGACCTCCAGCTCCATTACCGTGTGGCCCTCCCACTCCTCGGGGATCTCCAGCTCGAAGATGGCGAATTTCGGCGTCAGCTCAAAGTAGTCGAAGACATTTTCGGCGGAGAAGCGGATGGCGGCCCGGCGGGCCATGTCCATCTCCGTGTGGACCACATGGTCCGCCCCGATCTTCCGCAGGAATTTAATCTGCCGCTCCTGGTCCGCCCGGGCCACCACGAACCGGGCCCCCAGCTCCTTCAGGGCCGCCGTGGCCTCCAGCGAGCACTGGAAATCGTCCCGGACGCAGACGAAGCAGATGTCGAAATTCCGCACGCCCAGGGACTCCAGCACCTGCTCGTCCTGGCAGTCCCCCACACAGGCGGCGGTGGCCATGCCCGCCACCTTCGCCACCTTCTCCTCGTCCTTGTCCAGCACCATAACCTCATTCCCCAGCTCCAGCAGATACCGGGTCAGGTGCCGCCCGAAGCGGCCCAGGCCGATGACCAAAAAGGATTTCATGCTCCGTCCTCCCTCTCAACCAATCAAAATCTTCTCCGGCACATAGCGCAGGCCGTTCCCGGCGTCCCGCCCCTTTGTCACCGCCATGGCAACGGACATGCTGCCCACCCGTCCGGCGAACATCATCAAAATCACCGTCCACTTGGAAAGAAGCGGCAGCGAGCCCGTCAGGTTCCGGCTGAGGCCCACGGTGCTCATGGCGGAAAAAGTCTCGTACAGCGCGTCCACCAGGCCCGCGCCCTGGACGCACAGCACCATGCAGCCGCACAGGGCCCCGAAAAGGTAGATGCCGGCGGTGGAGTAGGCCTTGTGGATGTCCCCCTCGTCCAGGCGGCGGCGGAAGACGTTCACGTCGCCCTGCCGCCAGATCCGGGCCCGGACCCCCAGGGCCAGCACCGCGAAGGTGTTCACCTTTACGCCGCCTCCCGTAGAGCCGGAGGCCGCGCCCACAAACATCAAAGCCAGCATCAAAAGCACGCCCCCCTGGCTCAGGGAGGACTGGTCCACCGAGGCGAAGCCCGCCGTCCGGGCCGTCACCGACTGGAAGGCCGCCATCAGCGCCCGGGTGGGGCCGTCCGCCCCGGCGAAGGCGTGGTCCGCCTCCAAAAACCAAAAGGCAATCCCGCCCCCGGCAAAGAGGAGCAGCGTCACCGTAAAGGCGATTTTGGAGTGGAGACGCCAGCGGCGGAAACGCCGCCCGTGGGTCAGGATGTCGTCCCACACCAAAAAGCCCAGGCCCCCGCAGATGATCAGGGCCATCAGCACGAGGTTTAAAAGGGGCTCCCCCGCCTCCGTGGTGATGGACGCGCCGGTGCCCAGAAGGTCAAAGCCCGCGTTGCAAAAGGCGGAGACGGCGTGAAACACCGCCATCCACAGCCCCTTTCCCAAGCCGTACCGGGGGCAGAACCAGAGAGCCAGCAACATGGCTCCCAGTCCCTCGCACAAAACCGTCACCAGCAGGGCCCGCCGGGCCAGGCGTACCACGCCCCCCAGCTGCAAAGCCCCCACGCTGTCTTGAAGCAGGGCCCGCTGCCGCAGTCCCACCCGCCGCCGGACCAGCAGCGCCGCCGGGAGGGAGGCCGTCACAAAGCCCAGGCCCCCGATTTGGATGAGCAGCAGCAGGACCGCCTGGCCGAAGGCGCTGAACTGAGTGGCGGTGTCGTACACCGTCAGCCCCGTGACGCAGGAGGCCGACGCGGCGGTAAACACGGCGCTGGTCCAGGGAATGCCCTCCCCGCTTCGGGAGGCGATGGGCAGGGACAGCAGGCACGCCCCCGTCAAAATCAGGAGGGCGAAGCCCAGGGCGAGGGTCTGCACGGCATTTGGTCTTCGCATAAGGAGCGTTCCTCCTAAAATATGGTTTCCCTTTCTATTATACCCCGTTTTTTCCCATTTGCAAGTGGCCCCTGCGTCATTCCAGCAGGAGCAGCCGCTTCAGGAACTCCACGCCCTGGGGCAGGACCGTCTCATCGTCGAAGCAGAACTCGGGGGAGTGGAGCTCCGGCGTATCCCCCACGCCCAGCAGGAAGAACAGGCCCGGAACCCGCCGCTGGTAGAAGGAGAAGTCCTCCGCCGTCAGCGTGGGGGCCGCCAGCGGCAAGGGGGCATGCTCCCCCAGCCCGGCGCGGACCGTCTCGTAAAGCCCCTCGTGGTTCCAGACGGCGGGGTATCCCTGGCTTAGATGAACCTCTACGCCGCAGCCGGTTTCCGCCGCGACCTCCCGGCCGATCTCCTCCAGCCTTTGGCGGCAGAGGGCCTGGGCCTCGTCCCGGAAGGTGCGCAGGCTCCCCTCCAGCACCGTCCTGCCGCTGACGGCGTTGCGGACCGTGCCGGAGACCATCTTTCCAAAGCGCAGCACCACCGGCTCCTCCCCCGGCAGGGCCTTTGCCATCTCATAGGCCCGCAGGAGGTACTCCGCCCCCGCCGCCAGGGCGTCGACGCCCTCCGCCGCCTTGCCGATGTGGACGCTCTTCCCGGTGAGGCGCACCGTCACCTCGTTGGACCGGGCCATAATGGGGCCAGGGCGGCAGTAAACCCGTCCCTGCTCCAGCTTGGGCCACAGGTGCATGGCGAAGACCCGGGCGGCACGGTACCGTTCCAGGATTCCGGTATCACAGAGCTTTTCCGCCCCGCCGGTAGTCTCCTCGGAGGGCTGGAAGAGAAAGAGGACGTTCCGGGGCAGCGCCGCCCGGCGGGCGGCGGCGTACTCCGCCAGGGCCAGGGCCATGGCGGTGTTCCCATCATGGCCGCAGGCGTGCATGGCCCCGGAGTTTTCAGAGGAGAAATCCAGGCCGGTGGCCTCCTCAACGGGCAGGGCGTCCATGTCAGCCCGAAAGGCCACGGTTTCGGCCTTCCCGGCGTCCAGATAGGCGCAGACGCTGGAGGGAATGGGAGAAAACGCCTCCATCTCAAAGCTGGCCAGGGCGGAATGAACGTAGGCGCAGGTCTCCGGCAGACGGTCGTCCAGCTCGGGGATGCGGTGCAGGGCGCGGCGGTATTCAACTACAGGCTGCATAGCGGGGCCTCCTTGCGTTTTATTCAGCAAACCACAATATAGCACGTTCCGGCGCTTCCCGGCAAGGGGCGGCGGCGTTTTCGTCGGTTTCCACAAGGACTTTTTGCGCCTTCCCCCTTGCAACCGGGTTTGGAAGATGATATGATAGCCAAAAATGAGATAGAGGCGCGGAGACGATGAGGTCGCGGGAGCCGGCAGGCTGGGAACGCGAGGGAGGCAGCTCCGCCGAATCTTCCGCCCAGGCGTGGGCGGAGGATGGGCCCGGGGGAAAAACCTCCGGGACTGTCCGCGGCTCAAAGCCGCGGGGGCGCTATCCGCTTACAGAACCGCCGTTTTCGGCGTGGAGCCTGTCGGTAGGAGCGCGGCCTCTACCGGCTTTTTTATACGATTTCCCATCCCCGACTCTATACAAAACTGGAGGGCATTCAAATGAAATTCAACAACCCCACCGGCTCCATCGTCGCCATGATTACCCCCTTCCGCCAGGATGGAAGCGTCAACTTCGACGTGCTCACCGACCTTTTGGAGCGGCAGATCGCCGCCGGGACCGACGGCATCCTCACCCTGGGCACCACCGGCGAGTACCCCACCATGAGCCATGAGGAGGACGCCTCCGTGGTGGCCCACACCGTCAAGGTGGTAAACGGCCGGGTGCCCGTCATCGTGGGCAGCGGCTCCAACTGCACCGCCACCCAAATTGAAAAGAGCGTGGAGTACCAGGACATGGGGGCCGACGCCCTGCTGCTCATCGCCCCCTACTACAACAAGGCCAACCCCGCAGGCATGGTCCGCCACTTTGCCGAGACGGCGGATAAGGTAAAGATTCCCTGCCTTCTGTACAACGTGCCCGGCCGCACCGGCTGCTCCATCCCCGTCTCCGTGGTGGAAACGCTCAGCAGGCACCCCCAGATCTGCGGCATCAAGGAGGCCAGCGGGGACATGTCCTACGCCATGAAGATCGCCCACTGCGTGGGGCCGGACTTCGCCCTCTACTCCGGCAACGACGACATCACCCTGCCCCTGATGAGCATCGGCGGAAGCGGCGTCATCTCCGTCTTCGCCAATGTGATGCCCGGCATGTGCCGCCAGATTGTGGCGGACTACGCTGGGGGAAATCAGGCCCGGGCCCTGGAAAACCACCTGAAATACCTAAAGCTGATGAACGGCCTCTTCATGGAGGTCAACCCCATCCCCGTCAAGTCCGCCATGAACATGATGGGCCTGAACGCGGGCCCCATGCGCCTTCCCTTGTGCGAGATGAGCGGCGAGCATCAGGCGGCCCTCCGGGCCATGCTGGAGGAGGCGGGTCTGCTGTGAACTATATTTTGATCGGCCGGGGGAAAATGGGCTCCCTCATCCGGGAGACGGCCCAGGCCGCCGGAGACGAGATCCAGGCCGCCTTTGACATCAACGACATCGACCAGCTGGGCAAGCTCGGAAAAGCGGCCGACGTGGTCATCGACTTCTCCCGGCCCGGCTCCCTGCCGGAGGTGGCGTCCTATGTCCGCCGGACCGGCACGCCCCTGCTCTCCGGCACCACCGGCCTCTCCCAGACGGACCACGCCCTGCTGGAGAGCCTGGGCGCGTTTGCCCCGGTGCTCTGGTCCGCCAACTACTCCCTGGGCGTGGCCGTCCTCTACCGGGCCCTGGCGGCAGTCTCCGGGGTGTTGAAGCCGGACTTTGACATCGAGCTGACGGAGACCCACCACAGCCAGAAGGCCGACGCTCCCAGCGGCACCGCCAAGCTGCTGCTGGAGGCCATCGACCCCGCCCGCGCCCTGACCCCGGTCTATGGCCGGGAGGGAAACACCGGCCAGCGGCGGAAGGAGGAAATCGGCGTCCACGCCCTCCGGGGCGGCACCGTGGCGGGGACCCATACCGTCCACTTCTTCGGCCCCGACGAGGAGCTGGAGTTCACCCACCGGGCCGCCAGCCGTCAAATCTTCGTCAACGGCGCGCTGCACATGGCCCGGCTGCTGCCGGGGAAGCCCAACGGGGTATACGACCTGCAAAAAATCCTGTTTGGAGAGTGAGTTACTTTTCTTGAAAGAAACGTAAAAAAACGTTATCTTGCTGCGTCATGCAGTGGCTAACCCAGCCCCTGCGGCGGCAGCGCAGCCGCATCTTTATGGAGGATTCTTTATGAACGCACAGGAGATCATCGACTATATCGCGAACTCGGAAAAGAAGACCCCGGTCAAGCTCTATGTGAACACCACCGCTCCCGTGGACTTTGGATCCGCCAAGGTCTTCGGCGGTCAAAACAGCTTCACCGTCTTCGGCGACTGGGCAGAGCTGGGCCCCATTCTGGAGGCCAGCCGGGAGAAGATCGCCGACCTTGTCATTGAGAACGACCGCCGGAACTCCGGCGTGCCCCTGCTGGATTTGAAGGGGGTAAAAGCCCGTATCGAGCCCGGCGCCATCATCCGGGAGAAGGTGGAAATCGGCGAAGGGGCCGTCATTATGATGGGGGCCGTTATCAACATCGGCGCGGTAGTAGGTCCGGGCACCATGATCGACATGGGGGCCGTGCTGGGCGGACGGGCCACGGTGGGGGCCCGCTGCCACATCGGCGCGGGGGCCGTGCTGGCCGGCGTGGTAGAGCCCGCTTCCGCCACCCCCGTCGTCGTGGAGGACGGCGTGCTGGTAGGGGCGAACGCCGTGGTCATTGAGGGGGTCCGCATCGGCAAAAACGCCGTGGTGGCCGCCGGGGCCGTGGTCATTGAGGACGTGCCGGAAAACGCCGTGGTGGCGGGAAGCCCCGCCCGGGTTATCAAGATGAAGGACGAGAAAACCGAGGGCAAGACGGCCCTGGTGGACGCGCTCCGAAAACTCTAAAGCCAAAGAAACCGCCTGGGAAGCAGCTTCCCAGGCGGTTTTTCTCACCAAATCAAGGTCGCGAAATAGTCCTCCAGCGTCTCCGCCCGGCGGATGAGGTCCACGCCGCCGTCCTCCCGGAGGAGCAGCTCCGCCGAGCGGAGCTTGCCGTTGTAGTTGTAGCCCATGGAAAACCCGTGGGCCCCCGCGTCGTGGATCACCAGCAGATCTCCCCGGTCCACCTTTGGCAGCATCCGGTCCACGGCAAACTTGTCGTTGTTCTCGCAGAGGCTTCCCGCCACGTCGTATTTGTGGTCGCAGGGGGCGTTCTCCTTCCCCATCACCGTGATATGGTGGTAGGCCCCGTACATGGCCGGGCGCATCAGGTTGCAGGCACAGGCGTCCACCCCGATATACTCCTTGTAAATGTGCTTCTCATGAATGGCCCGGGTGACCAGGTGCCCGTAAGGGGCCAGCATGTAGCGGCCCAGCTCCGTATACAGGGCCACGCCGTCCATCCCGGCGGGGACCAGAATCTCCTCATAGGCCCTGCGCACGCCCTCTCCAATAACGGCAATGTCGTTTTCCGGCTCCTCCGGGCGGTAGGGCACCCCCACGCCGCCGGAGAGGTTGATGAACGTGACCCGGCACCCCGTCTCCGCCTGGAGCTCCGCCGCCAATTGGAAGAGGATGCGGGCCAGGGCGGGGTAATAGTCGTTGGACAGCGTGTTGGAGGCCAGGAAGGCGTGAATGCCGAACTCCTTGGCCCCCAGCTCCCTCAGCCGCCGGAACGCCTCCGCCAGCTGGGGCCGGGTCATGCCGTACTTCGCGTCGCCGGGGGTGTCCATCACCTGCACGCCGTCCCGGCTCTCCCCCAGGGTGAAGACCCCGCCGGGGTTGTAGCGGCAGCAAATCTTCTCCGGCACCTTCCCCACAGCCTTCGTCAGGGTGTCGATGAGGGTGATGTCGTCCAGGTTGACAACGCCCCCCAGGCGGCAGGCGGCTTGGAACTCCTCTTCCGTGGTGTTGTTGGAGGAAAACATAATCCCCGCCTCCCCGGTGACGCCGCAGCGCTCCGCCAGGGCCAGCTCCGCCAGGGACGAGCAGTCGCAGCCGCAGCCCTCCTCATGGAGGATTTTTAAAATGGCGGGGGTCGGCGTGGCCTTCACGGCGAAGTACTCCCGGAAGCCGGGATTCCAGGCGAAAGCGGCCTTTAGCCGCCGGGCGTTCTCCCGGATGCCCTTCTCGTCGTAGATGTGGAAGGGGGTGGGATATTGGGCGGCAATGGACTCCAGCCGATCCTTTGTGACAAAGGGTGTTTTCATAAAACGACCTCGCATCTTTTAAAATCTGATTTTTCTATTGTATCCGTCCCCTTCCCGCCCTGTCAAGAAGTTTCCCCAAAATCCCGCGATATTCTTTCTAAAAAATAGCCCTTGCCTTCCGCCGCCTCCGGCGGTACAATGGAGGGGACAACCATCATACGGAGGTATCTCTATGGGAAAAATCGTTGTGAACGCCGTGGGCGAGCAGTGCCCCATTCCGGTGGTAAAAGCCACCCGGGCCCTGCGGGGGATGACCGAGCCCGGGATTTTAGAGGTCCATGTGGACAATGAAATCGCCGTGCAGAACCTGACCCGGATGGCCGCAGGGCACAAGCTGGAAGCCAAATCCGAGAAGCTGGGCGCGAAGGAATTTGTAGTCTCCATGGAGGTGACGGCCCCCGCCGGAGAGGCCCCCCTGGAGGAGCCGCCCCTGTCCTGCGCCCCGGACCAGAGGGGGGATCTGGTGGTGGCGGTGGACAGCGCCGTCATGGGCCATGGCAGCGACGAGCTGGGCGCGGTGCTGATGAAGGGCTTCCTCTTCGCCGTGGGCCAGCTTCCCGCGCTGCCGAAGACCATGCTCTTTTACAACGGCGGAGCCCATCTCACCTGTAAGGGCTCCAGCTCTCTGGAGGACCTGAAAAGCCTGGAGGCCCAGGGGGTGGAGATCCTCACCTGCGGCACCTGCCTGAACCACTATGGGCTGACGGAGGAGCTGGCCGTGGGGAGCGTGACCAATATGTACTCCATCGTGGAGAAGCTGGCGGGGGCGGGCCAGGTGGTCAAGCCGTGATCTACCTGGACAACGCCGCCACCACCCGGACCAAGCCCCCCGCCGTGGCCCAAGCCGTGCTGGAAGCCCTGTCCTCCTACGGAAACTGCGGCCGGGGGGGGCACCGGGGGGCCCTGTCCGCCGCCCGGGCCATCTACGAAACCCGGGAAAAAATCGCCGCCCTGCTGGGCTGTCCCCGGGCGGACCATGTCTGCTTCACCCAAAATTCCACCCAGGCGCTGAATATCGCCGTCTGCGGCCTGCTGGGGCCGGGGGACCATGTGATTTCCACGGACCTGGAACACAATTCCGTCCTCCGGCCCCTGTACCGCCTCCGGGACGCGGGGGCGGCGGTGGATTTCGTCCCGGCGGACAGCCGGGGGCGGCTGGACTACTGCGGGTTTGAACGCCTTCTCCGGCCGGAAACAAAGGCCATCGTCTGCACCCACGCCTCCAACCTGACGGGGGACGCGGTGGATATCGCCCGGGTGGGTCGCTTCGCCCGGGAACACGGCCTGCTTTTTATCCTGGACGCCTCCCAGACGGCGGGAGTCCTCCCCATCGACCTGGCGGCAATGGGCATTGACGTGGTGTGCTTTACCGGCCACAAGAGCCTGATGGGCCCCCAGGGCACCGGGGGGCTGTGCCTCCGGGAGGGGCTGGAGATCCGCCCCTTCACCGTGGGGGGCACCGGGGTACAGAGCTACTCCGAGGCCCAGCCCGGCAAGTATCCCACCCGATTAGAGGCCGGGACCCTCAACGGCCACGGCCTGGCGGGGCTGAGCGCCGCTTTGGACTTCCTGTCGGAAACCGGCATTGCGCGCATCCACGCCCATGAGGACGCCCTGGCCCGCCGGTTTTACAAGGCGGTCCGGGATCTGCCGGGGGTAACGGTCTACGGGGATTTCTCCGCCCCGGTCCGGGCCCCTGTCGTGACGCTGAACATCGGGGATTTGGATTCCGCCGAAGTCTCCGACGAGCTGGCGGAGCGCTTTGGCATCGCCACCCGCCCCGGGGCCCACTGCGCCCCCCGGCTCCACCGTGCCCTGGGGACGGAGGAGCAGGGGGCCGTCCGGTTCTCCTGGTCGTACTTCAACACGGAGGAGGAGACCGCCGCCGCCGCGGAGGCGGTCCGGGTCCTGGCTCGGGAGGCGCTGGAAGGATGAGGCAAAGAACCGAGAAGTGCGTGGTAACCTTCCGCACCACGGCGGGGGCCATGGCCATGGAGGCCGCCTGCAGCGCGGCGGGCCTTCCCGGGCGGCTGATTCCCGTGCCTAGGAGCGTCACCGCCGGATGCGGCCTGTGCTGGGCCGCGCCGCCGGAGAGCCGGGAGGTCTTGGAGGAGCTGGTCATAAAAAAACGCTTGGATGTGGACGGGATTTATGCTATCATCCTCTAAGAGGTGATGCGCGTGAGCAGTATCTGCGAGGACTGTGTCTGCTATGACTACGACGAGGAGCTGGAAGCCTTCGTCTGCACCATGGACCTGGACGAGGACGAGATGGAACGCTTTTTGAAGGGGACCAACACCGCCTGTCCCTTCTACCGCCCCGGCGGGGACTACAAGACGGCGGCGAAGCAGTAAGGGAGGGCGCTATGGAACTGGTAGACTTATACGATGAAAACCGCCTTCCCCTGGGGAAGACGGCGGAGCGAAGCGCCCCCAAGGGCCCCGGCGAGCTGCGGCTGGTGGTCCATGTCTGCGTCTTTGACCGCCGGGGGCGGCTGCTGATCCAGCAGCGGACCCGGTCAAAATTCATCTTCCCGAACCTCTGGGACGTGTCCGTAGGCGGCGGCGTGGACGCCGGGGAAACCAGCCGCCGGGGGGCGGAGCGGGAAGTCCGGGAGGAGCTGGGCGTTTCCCTGGACCTGAGCGGCCTCCGGCCCTCGGTGACGGTGAACTTCGACGGCGGCTTTGACGATTTTTACATCCTCACAAAGGACCTCTCCATAGAGGGCCTGACCCTCCAGGAAGAAGAGGTGCAGGCCGTCCGCTGGGCCTCTCTGGAGGAAATTTTGGACATGCTGGGCCGGGGAGCCTTCATTCCCTACCCGGAGAGCTTCCTGCGGTTCCTCTTCGATATGCGAAAGCAGTTCGGCTTTCCCACGAAATAGCGGAAAAAAACCGGAAGGGGCCTCCCCTTCCGTTTTTTTCAGGAATCGATCTCCCCGTATTCCTCCTGCCAGGCGGCCATCTCCGCCTCGTCCTTGTCGTCCAGGGCGTGCAGGCCGCTCCGGCCCTCCATGTGGTGGGTCAGCTCGTGGGAGAGGGTCTGCCGGAGCTCCTGCTCCCAGTCCTCTTCGGTCCAGTCCTCGTTTTCCGCCATGGCGGCGAAGGAGCCATAGTAGAGGTTGATATACCGTCCCAGCAGATCGTCGCAATACTCCCCCAGGATGTATACCTGCCCCTTGGGAAACTCCTGGTCCGGCACGGCCTCCTCCTGGAAGTTCACGCCGCCGTTGAGCCCGTCGAAAAGGGCCTCCGGGAAGGACTCCGCCAGCGTGTCCAGCAGGTCCCCCGCCTGTTCAAAGCTCAGGACCATGGCCCCTCCAAAACGGCGGCTTCCAGCTCCTCCACGGTGTCCGCCAAACGGTCCGCCCCGGCCTCCTCCAGGGAGGCCCGGGGGCGGAAGCCCCAGGTGACCCCGCAGGCCTTCAATCCCGCGTTATGGCCGGTGTGGATGTCTGTTGCGCTGTCCCCCACGAAGAGGGTGGTTTCCGGCCCCGCGCCCAGCTCCTTCATGACGCCGCGAAGCCCCGCCGGGTCCGGCTTCACAGGTACGCCGTCCACCTTTCCCCGGACCAGCCGGAAAAAGCCGGGCAGGTAGTGCTCCACGATCTCCCGGCTGAAGCTGTCCGCCTTGTTGGAGTAGACGGCCATCTGGACCCCGGCGGCTTTCAGCCGCTCCAAAAGCTCCGGGACGCCGGGATAGGGCGCAGTGGCGTCCATGTTGTGCTCCCCATAGTACTCACTGAACTGGGCGAGGGTGTTCACCAGAATCAGGGGGCTCTTGCAGCCCTCGGGGGAAAATTTGGAAACCAGGTTGGGGATGCCGTGGCCCACCATGGCCTTGAACGCCTCCAGGGAGTGCTCCGGCCAGCCGTTGCGGCGGCAGACCCAGTTCCCCGCGGCGGCCAGGTCCTCGATGGTGTCCAAAAGGGTCCCGTCCAGGTCGAAAATCACGGTTTGATACATACGCACCTCATCATCAGTATCATCAGTTTTCAATATCGGGAAGGGGCTTGACTGCTTAGCCTGTCCGCCCCTCAAATATTCTAACAAGCCCCCTTTCCCTTTGCAAGTGACGAAGGGACTGAAAGCCAAGGCTTTGCGCGGCGGCTTTTTTAGCGTATCTGGCAAAAAGGAACGGGAAACCGGAAGGGGCGCCCTTGACTTTTTCTCCCAAAGCGTGGATAATGGCAGTGTCTTATTACCAAACCCGCCGGGCTTCCCCGGCTTGACATGGAGGTTTACCTATGGCGACCGACAGCCGCTTTTTCCAGGACATGGAGGACCGCATCCCCAAGGGGACGGTCCGCACCCGCTTCGCCCCTTCCCCTACGGGCTACATGCATGTGGGCAATCTCCGCACCGCCCTGTACACCTGGCTCATCGCCCGGCATCACCACGGCACCTTTATCCTCCGCATTGAGGACACGGACCAGGGCCGCCTGGTGGAGGGCGCCACGGACGTGATCTACCGCACCATGGCCGAGTGCGGCCTGACCCATGACGAGGGCCCCGACGTAGGCGGCCCCACGGGGCCCTATATCCAGTCGGAGCGCCGGGACCTCTACGGGAAGTACGCCAAGCTCCTGGTGGAGAAGGGTGCGGCCTACTACTGCTTCTGCGAGAAAACCGAGTCCGAGGAGGACAGCGGAAACTTTGACCGGGCGGCGGACCCCTGCCGGGCGCTCTCCCAGGAGGAGATCGACGCCAACTTGCTGGCGGGAATGCCCTACGTCATCCGCCAGCGCATCCCCCAGGAGGGGACCACCACCTTCCACGACGTGAGCTTTGGCGACATCACCGTGGAAAACAAGACCCTGGACGACCAGGTGCTTTTGAAGCGGGACGGCCTGCCCACCTACAACTTCGCCAACGTGGTGGACGACCACCTCATGGGCATCACCCATGTGGTCCGGGGCAGCGAATACCTCTCCTCCGCGCCGAAATACAATCTGCTCTATGAGGCCTTCGGCTGGGAGATTCCCACCTACGTCCACTGCTCCCCCGTCATGCGGGACCAGCACAACAAAATGAGCAAGCGCCACGGGGACCCCTCCTATGAGGACCTGATTGCCCAGGGCTATCTGACCCCCGCCGTGCTGAACTACGTGGCCCTGCTGGGCTGGGCCCCCAAGGGAGAGCGCAGCGAGCAGGAGGTCTTCTCCCTGGAGGAGCTGGTGGACGCCTTCGACATCGCGGGCATCTCCAAGTCCCCCGCCATCTTCGACATCGAAAAGCTGACCTACTTCAACGCCCTGTATCTGCGGGCCATGGCCCCGGAGGACTTCGCCAAAATCGCGGAGCCCTATATCCGGCAGGCCGTGAAAAACCCCGCCGTTGACCCGGCGGCGGTGGCCGCCCTGCTCCAGGCCCGGTGCGAGAAGCTGACGGACATCCCGGAGAAGGTGGACTTCTTCGACGCTTTGCCGGAGTATGACGTTTCCCTCTTCACCAACAAAAAATCCAAGACCGACGCAGAGGTCTCCCGGAACATGCTGGAAGCCGCCGTCCCCGCCCTGGAGGCCCTGGAAAGCTGGACCCAGGATTCCGTCCACGACTGCCTCATCGGCCTGGCGGAATCCCTGGGCGTCAAGAACGCCACGCTGATGTGGCCCGTCCGCATCGCCGCGGCGGGCAAGCAGGTAACTCCCGGCGGCGCGGTGGAAATCTGCCACATCTTAGGCAGGGAGGAGACCCTCCGCCGCCTCCGCCTCGGCCTTGGGAAGCTGTAATCCCTCCCCCGCATAATCTAAATGAAGGACTGGTTTTATCACATGAGCAAGCTCACCATCCCCCAGGGCTATCGGATGCCCCTGAGCAACAATGAGCTCCAGCGGGCCATTGAACTCATCCACGAGGACTTCCAGCGCAACCTCACCCTCCGGCTGAACCTTCACCGGGTCTCCGCCCCCCTGTTTGTGGACGGGCGCACCGGCCTGAACGACGATCTGAACGGCGTGGAACGGCCTGTGACCTTCGACATCCCCGACGTGGGGGCCGAGGGCCAGGTGGTCCACTCCCTGGCCAAGTGGAAGCGCCTGGCCCTCAAGCGCTATGAGTTCCCCCAAGGCATGGGTCTTTTCACCGACATGAACGCCATCCGCCGGGACGAGGTGGTGGACAATCTCCATTCCATCTACGTGGACCAGTGGGACTGGGAGAAGCACATCGGCCAAAAGGACCGGAATCTTCAGTATCTGAAGGACACGGTACGAGACATCGTGGGAGCCCTGTGCGACACCGCCTCCGTGCTGCGGAATCACTTCCCCGCCCTGGACTTCCGGCCCGACCGGGACGTGTACTTCATCACCACCCAGGAGCTGGAGGACCGCTTCCCGCACCTGGACCCCGCCGGGCGGGAGACGGAGATCTGCCGCAAGCACCGGACGGTGTTCCTCATGCAGATCGGCAAGACGCTGAAGTCCGGAACCCGCCACGATGGCCGGGCCCCGGACTACGACGACTGGGAGCTGAACGGGGACATCCTCATGTGGAACCCGGTGCTCCAGCGCTCCTTTGAGGTGTCCTCCATGGGCATCCGGGTGGACGCGGCGGCCATGGACCGCCAGCTCACCGCCGCCGGGTGCGACCAGCGGCGGAAGCTGCCCTTCCATCAGATGCTGCTGAACGGGGAGCTGCCCCAGTCCATCGGCGGCGGCATCGGCATGAGCCGGGTGTGCATGCTCCTGCTGGGGGCCTGCCACATCGGCGAGGTCCAGGCCAGCCTGTGGGACCAGGAGACCATCGAGGGCTGCGAGAAGGCGGGGATCACTTTACTTTGAGTTACCGAGGACATAAAAAGGGCCGGCGGGAAAATCCCGCCGGTCCTTTTCCGTTCTTTATTGCTCTCCCTTGGGCCGGAGGGTAATTTCCTCCCCGTCCTCCGTCTCATGGCGCTCAATGTCCCAGTCTCCCTCCGGGGCCGTCCGCTCGTTGGTCCAGCCGTCCATGCCGGTGGACTCCACAAAGGCGTCCGCCGCCGCCCGGTCCGCCTTGGCCGGGTCCAGGGGCAGGGTGAAGAGGGCATGGACCCCGGAGAAGTCGTCCGCAAAGGCGATGGTCCCGTCTTCCGCCACAGTGAAAATGTCGTTGCTGGGCGCGAATCCCTCATAGAAGGCCATGTAGACCGTGCGGTCCGCGAACATCTCGATGCTCTGGGTGTCCAGCAGGTAGTAATACACGCCGTCCTTGGCAAAGCCCTGTGCAAAGGCGCTCAGGGTCCAGTTGTTCACCGCTGCGGGGGAACAGCCCGCCACCAGGGGGGTCATGGTGTAGCCGCTGAAATCGAAGGTCTCATTCTCCAGCGGCGTGCCGTCCAGCCGCCGCAGGGCCAGGACGGAATAGGTGTGGTCCTTTTCCAGGTCCTGGTTCAAAACGTCCAGGTTCCGCCCGGACACCAGGCCCAGCAGGGTGATGGAGAAGTCCCCGCTCTCCACGGTTTCGTTGATCTCGATGGCGTCGGGGCCCTTGAAGGCCTCCGCCAGCAGGGGCTGGTCGTGCTCCTCCGCCACCTGGGCGGGGGTGAGCCAAGCGTAAGCGGCGGACACGGACACCGCCAGCAGGGCGATACAGGCGGCGGCCAGCACCGCGATCTTTTTGGTTTTGCTGATAGTCATGTCAGTACGCTCCTTTTCCAATTCGCGGGCGCGATTTCGCAGCAGGTCCGCCGTCCGCTCCTGAAAATCCGCGGAAAAGGAGAGCTCGTCGAAGGCCTTTCGGTAATCGTTCATACAACGTCCTCCCTCAGCATCTGCCGCAGCCGCTCCCGGCCGCGGGCCAGGCGGGTGCCCACCGTGGCGGCGGGCAGGCCCAGCAGTTTGGCAATTTCTTTGATGGAATATCCCTCGTAGTAATGGAGGTGGATGACGGCCCCGTACATCTCCGGCAGGGCCCGGACGGCGGAGCGAAGCTCCTCCCCGGGGCTCTCCGGGGCCGCGGGCTCCGTCACGTCCTCCAGAGGGACGTTGCGCTGTTCCGCCTTCCGGCGGATGTCGCTGGCGCGCTGAAGGGTGGTGCGGATCAGCCAGGCCTTTTCGTGCTCCGGGTCCCGGAAGACGGGCCGGGCGGTAAGCAGGCGCAAAAACGCCTCCTGCACGGCGTCCTCCGCGTCGGCGGAGGAACCCAGGCGGGTGCACGCCAGCCGCAGCAGCATGTCGCTGTAGGCCGAGACAATCCGGCGGATGGTTTCATCGGTACCAAATGGAACCACGTTCCTCACTCCCTTCTGCTTACAACACGGCTGGGCGGCGGGAAATTTTTCACCCTGCCGGAAAAAACCTTCGGCTTTATTATAAATGGTACTTTCCCACAAAGACTTTGTGAAATCTCACAAAAAGGGAAAAAAGCTATGACAAATCTGAGGGGGTGTTGTATAATGAAGCCGTATTCTACAGCCGCCGGAGCGGCTAGGAAGGAGTTCCCGGTGAAAACACAGGACAATATCCCGGCCCAGGCGGCCCTTTCCGAGACCCCCGCGGTGGCCCTGCCCCGCACCATCCATCTCGTTCCCATGGACCACGTAAACGGGTTCGACGTGCGGCCGGGCTTTTACGAAATCAACGGCGCCACCGCCATCCCCGGCGGCGTGAACTTTACGGTCCATTCCCACGGAGCCACCGCCATCGAGCTGCTGCTCTTCCGGCGGGGGGAGGAGGAGCCCTACGCCGTCCTGCCCTTCCCGGACCGCTACCGCATCGGAAACGTGTACTCCATGATTGTATTCAAGCTGAACATTGAGGAGTTCGAGTACGCCTTCCGGGTGGACGGCCCCCGGGACGTGGAGAAGGGCCTGATTTTCGACAAGACCCGCTACCTCCTGGACCCTTACGCCCGGGCGGTGACGGGGCAGAGCCAGTGGGGCGTGAAGTCCGTCATGGACCAGCACTACAGGGCCCGGGTGGTGAAGGACGACTTCGACTGGGGCAACATGTCCCGGCCCCTGATCCCCATGGAGGATCTGGTGATTTACGAGCTTCATGTCCGGGGCTTCACCATCCACGAGTCTTCCGCCGTGGCCGCTCCCGGGACCTTCGAGGGGCTGCGGGAAAAGATTCCTTATTTAAAGGAGCTGGGCGTCAACGCCGTGGAGCTGATGCCCATTTTCGAGTTCGACGAGATGCAGGACGCCCGGCAGGTGGATGGGGAACAGCTCTACAACTACTGGGGCTACAACACCGTCAGCTTCTTCGCGCCCAACACCAGCTACGCCTCCGGCCTGGAGTACAACCGGGAGGGCAACGAGCTCAAGCGCCTGATTCAGGACTGCAACGAAAACGGCATCGAGGTCTATCTGGACGTGGTCTTCAACCACACGGCGGAGGGCAACGAGGACGGGCCCTTCTTCTCCTTCAAGGGCTTCGACAACAACATTTACTACTTACTCACCCCCGGCGGGCAGTACTACAATTTCAGCGGCTGCGGGAACACCCTGAACTGCAACCACCCCATCGTCCACCAGATGATTATGGACTGCCTCCGCTACTGGGTCACCACCTACCACATCAGCGGCTTCCGCTTTGACCTGGCCTCCATCCTGGGGCGGAACGAGGACGGCACCCCCATGAACAAGCCCCCCCTCCTCCAGGCCATGGCCTTCGACCCCATTCTGGGGGACGTGAAGCTCATCGCCGAGGCCTGGGACGCCGGAGGGCTCTACCAGGTGGGCTCCTTCCCCGCCTGGAACCGCTGGGCGGAGTGGAACGGCCGCTACCGGGACGACATGCGCCGCTACCTCAAGGGGGACGCGGGCTGCGCCCAGGCCGCCGCGCTGCGGATGGTGGGCTCCCGGGACATCTACCAGTCCGGAGAGCGGAAAAACGCCTCCGTGAACTTCATCACCTGCCACGACGGCTTCACCCTCTGGGACCTGTACTCCTACAACGTAAAGCACAACGAAAAAAACGGCTGGGGAGGCACCGACGGAGCCAACGACAACAACAGCTGGAACTGCGGCATCGAAGGGGCGACGGACGACCCGGAGATCAACACCCTCCGGCGGCGGATGGTACGCAACGCCTTCGCCCTGCTGATGTGCAGCCGGGGCATCCCCATGTTCCTGGCGGGGGACGAGTTCTGCAACACCCAGTTTGGAAACAACAACGCCTACTGCCAGGACAACCTGACCTCCTGGCTGGACTGGCGGATGCTGGAGGAGAACAAGGACATGTTCCGCTTCTTCCAGTTCATGATCGCCCTGCGCAAGCGCTTCCGCATCCTCCGGGCCAACCTCTCCGACGGGTACTACGGCTTCCCCGACGTCAGCTTCCACGGCGTCACCCCCTGGCACACCCAGTTCGAGGACCACGAACGTTACGTGGGCGTGCTCTTCGCCGGGCAGACGGAGGGAGAAGCGCCCCAGATTATCTATACCGCCTCCAACGCCTACTGGAAGCCTCTGGAGGTGGAGCTGCCGGAGCTGCCCCGGAGTCTGGTCTGGGAACAGCTGGCGGACACCTGGGAGGCGGGCCAGTCCGCCGTGGACGTCCCCAGCGGCCGGTTTTCCATCGGTCCCCGGAGCGTGAAGGTCTTCGCCGCCCGGCCCCGGTGAGGGAGCAACCGACGGTTGCTTGACGGCCTGTCCCCTCCATGGTAAGCTGATACCACAAAGGAGGCGGACCCATGAAATTCAAAGACATCTTCACGGACCTGCGGAAAAAAGCGGGCCTTTCCCAAAACGACATCGCCGAAAAGCTCTTCGTCACCCGGCAGGCCGTGTCCCGCTGGGAGCAGGGCGATACGGTACCGGAAATCGAGACCCTGCAAGCCATCTCCAAGCTCTTTCATGTGACCATCAACGATCTCCTCGGCTATCCCTCGGACCTCCGGTGCCAAAGCTGCGGCATGCCCCTCACCCCCGAGCACATGGGCCGGGAACAGGACGGGGCCCTCAACCAGCACTACTGCGAGTGGTGCTGGAACAACGGGGCGTTTCTCCGCGACTGCACCGTGGAGGAGATGGTGGAACAGTGCCTCCCCCACATGCCCGGGGATCCGGAGGCCAACCGGACGTACATGGCGGAGCTGCTGCCCACCCTGGACCGCTGGAAAAAGAAGGAAGCTTGAAAGGAGCGCCCGTACGGGGCAACTCCCATAAGGAAGTTGCCCCGTGGCGGTGCCTGTAAGCGAAAATCATTTAATTAGGACGGTGTGGCGGTTGCTATGCCGTCTTTTTCTTACGCTTCTGCATGGAATTATAATAGGCCAAATACTCCCGTTCCAGTTCCTCTGGGTCAGGCGCTGCCCACAAACCAATGGTGTTGTAGTGAATATCCATCTGCTGATGCCGCTTGCCATTTACCCTTTCCGGCTTAGATACCACGATTTTCAAATCGGGAACTCATGGACGATCTCAGGCGTCAACTCCGTCAGCCGGGTCACCTGTCTGGCCCGCTCAATGAACCGTTGCAGGTCAGCGGCCTTGTCCGTGGTGGCTTCTAAACTGGCCGTCATTTCCGGGATTACGGCTTTCAACTGCTTCTATTCGGTTTCCAGAGATACCGTCAGCGTGGCAAAGCGTTCCTCGGTGAGTAGACCCTTGGTCATATCCTCGTAGCTTTTCTGGATAAGCTGGTCGATTTCCGCAACACGGACGTTGTCCCTTTCCAGCTCCAGGCACTTGGCGGTCAGGGTCTTTTTCTCTTGTAGGCCAAACCGCTCCATCTGCTCCTGCGCAGACTTTCGTTCAAAGACCTGGACATACCGCAGAAGCCTTTGTAAGCCTTCCAGCACCGACTGTTCCACGACACGCTCCCGAATATAGTAAGCGGAGCAAACGCTGGAATTTTTACGATAGCTGGAACAGAAAAGCAGCCCTTTTCAATGCCCCGTCCACAATCGGCAGCTGCTACGCTTTCCTTGTCGCCCATGACATGGCAAGCGGCGCACTGCCACCGAAAAAGCCGCAGTATGGCGACACTGACCGCCTTTTCTCCATGCTGCCCTACAAGACCCTTTCCTTTTCCAAAATCGAGGGCAGACGTGGGACGTATGCGCTGATTGACAAGGGGGGGAGAACCGGGACAAGAAGATAAGGAAGCCCCGCCCCTCTATCCGGGCGCAGCTTAAAGCGGACAAGGCAAAGACCGCCCCGAAAAAGGTGGCGGCGAAAACAAAAAATCACGATATGGAGGTATGAGCATGATTACGGCAGAATCGCGCCAGCGAAATATGGACTGCTATACTGACCTTGGATTCATCGGCGAAACCAAGAAAGAAGAAAAGCCCCAGCAGGAAATTACAGCATAATTCCTGCTGGGGAGCTCCCCCGGATTGTAAATACCCCCTATCAGGGGAAACCCAAGCGTTTCCATGGGTTTCAAACAGATTTGGAGCGCATAAGAGCCCGGCGGGCGGGCGGCCTTCGGGAAATGGCCAAAATCGGCAAAGCGCCAAAATTTCCGGGCAAATCCTGTGCCTTTTGTAAGAATTATCTGCGGAGTGGAGAAAACCCTTGCCAGAGCGGCTGCGAGGTGCTATAATCCAATCATAGTTAGTTTCGGGGCACGGCGGCGCAAATAAAAACGCCGGTGAAACTCGGATCGGACCCTGTAAAATTGATGAAGTGATAAAAGTGAATATCGTTGCTTAGAGTTTTGAGACATGGCAATCGACACCGTACCTGGCTGGTACAGTGTTCGTTGTCGTGTTTTTTTAAACTTTTCAAACGCCGCTCTGTATTAAATCAGGGAATGCCGCGGCCCGGCTGTTGCTGCAGGACGGCCGGGAACCTGGAATTCCTTGAATTTAATAAATATCCCCCGCGCGCTTCCCCAGCCCGGCGCGCTTTCGCGCCAAGACCCTCCTGTCCGCCATTCCCACCCCGGCGGCGGGCAGCAAAAACGAAAATCCCGACTTGAAGGAGGTACGTCCCTACCGTTTCGTGACTCGCCGGCATGTGTCCAGGTGGCCGGAACGGTTTGAACGGAACGAATCATGACAAGAAATTTCGCGCACCGCGGCTACAGCGGCAAATATCCTGAGAACACCATGCTTGCTTTCCGCAAGGCGGTGGAGGCCGGAGCGGACGGCATTGAGCTGGACGTCCAGCTCACCCGTGACGGGGAGCCCGTCATCATCCACGACGAGCTGGTGGACCGCACCACGGATGGAACCGGGCGGGTGAAGGATTTCACCCTGGCGGAGCTTCAGGCGCTGGACGCCTCCTATATCTACACCGGGCAGTATGGCCGGAACCCCATTCCCACCCTCCGGGAGTACTGCGAGTTTGTCAAGGATCTGTCCATTGTCACCAATATTGAGATGAAAACCGGCGTTTATGAGTATTTGGGCATGGAGGAAAAGGTCTGGGCCATGATCCAGGAGTATCACCTGGCGGAGAAGGTCATCATCTCCAGCTTCAATCACTTCACCATCCTGCGGATGCGGGAGATTGCGCCCAAGCTGAAATACGGCTTCCTCAGCGAGACTTGGATTGTCGGCGCGGGCAGGTACTGCCATGAGCACGGCGTGCCCTGCTACCACCCCATGTTCCGGAACCTGACCCATGAGGTCGTAGCGGAGCTTAAGAAATACGGCCTGGAGATCAATACGTATACGGTGAACACGGAAGAGGACGTGCGGGACCTGGCGGCCAAGGGAATTGACACCGTGATTGGAAATTTCCCCGAGCTGACCCGCGACGTGCTGGCCTCCATTCAGGGCTGAGAACGGGACCCTTGAAGACAGCCGCCCATATCCGGAGGTCTTCGCCCGGCCTGCCCGGCCTCCGGCGCGCCGGACCATAACCATATATGAGGCCGAGAGCTTTCTAAGCCGGGGCCGCCGGAAAACTTCCGGGGGCGGCTCCCCCGAATCTACTCTCGCCGGGACTGAGGCCAGCCCCGCTGTCTGCCGGGATCACAGCGCTCTTTCCCCTCTGAGCGGTTAAAATAAAATTATAAAATTAAGTAAAGGAGAACTGAACCATGGAGACAAGACCCTATGTAAGGTGGGAGCTGATGAACAGCTTCCTCATCGACGCCTTCAAGGGCTACGGCGTACCAGAGGACGACGCGAAAATCTGCGCCGACGTCCTGCTGGAATCCGATCGGCGGGGCATCGAAAGCCACGGATGCAACCGGTTCAAGCCCATCTACATTGACCGGATTGTCAACGGGACCCTGCTGCCGGAGACTAAAATGGACATTGTGAAAGACACCCCCACCACGGTGGTCATGGACGCCAACAACGGAATGGGCATGGTGGCCAGCTACCACATGATGGAAATGCTGATTGAAAAAGCCGCCAAATACGGCATGGCCGGCGGCGCGGTCTACAACTCCACCCACTACGGCATCGCGGGCTACTGGACTACCATGGCGGAAAAAGCCGGCATGATCGGTATTACCGGCACCAACGCCCGGCCCTCCGTAGCTCCCACCTGGGGCGTAGAGCCCATGATGGGCACCAATCCCCTGACCTTCACCATGCCCACCGACGAGGAGTTCCCCTTTAACTTTGACTGCGCCACCTCTACCATCCAGAACGGGAAAATCGAGTTCTATGCCCGCAGCGGCAAGCCCACTCCCGAGGGGCTGGTGGTCACCAAGGACGGCGGCACCATGAGCGATTCCGCAAAAATTCTCACGGAGATGCGGGCCGGGAACTGCGCCCTGCTCTCTGTCGGCGGCCTGGGGGAGGTCACCGGCGGTTACAAGGGCTACGGCTTTACCACCATCGTGGAGATTCTCTCCGCGGCGCTGGCCGGGGGCCCCTATCTGAAGGACCTCAGCGGCAAGGCCCCCGACGGCAGCAGCCAGATGTACCGCCTGGGCCACTTCTTCTTCGTCATTAATCCCGAGTTCTTCATGGGCCTGGATACCTTCAAGAAGACTGCCGGCGGCATCTGCCGGGGCCTCCGGGACTCTCAGAAGGCCCCCGGCGCGGAGCGCATCTACACCGCCGGCGAGAAGGAATGGCTGGCCTGGCAGGAGCGGAAGGACAAGGGCGTACCCGTGGGCGAGACCATTCAAAAGGAAATTATCGAGGTCCGGGATAAGCTGGGTCTGCCCTACCACTTCGATTTTGAGGACCAGAAATAAGAAGGAGGAACAGCATTATGGATTACGCGAAGGAATCCCTCCGGCTCCACGGCGAGTGGAAGGGTAAGATTGAGGTCGTGACCACCGTCCCCGTGGAGACCAAGGACGATCTGAGCCTGGCCTACACCCCCGGCGTGGCCCAGCCCTGCCTGGAAATTCAAAAGGACGTGAGCAAGAGCTATGAGCTCACCCGGCGGCACAACCTCTGCGCCGTCATCACCGATGGCTCCGCCGTCCTGGGCCTGGGAGACATCGGCCCCGAGGCGGGCATGCCCGTCATGGAGGGCAAGTGCGTGCTCTTCAAGGCTTTTGGCGATGTGGACGCCTTCCCCCTGTGCGTGAAGACCCACGACGTGGACGAGTTCGTCAACGCCGTGTGGCTGATGTCCGGGTCCTTCGGCGGCATCAACCTGGAGGATATCGCCGCCCCCCGGTGCTTTGAAATCGAGCGGAAGCTGAAGGAAAAGTGCGACATCCCCATCTTCCACGACGACCAGCACGGAACGGCCATCATCACCCTGGCAGGCCTGACCAACGCGCTGAAGGTGGTAGGCAAGAAAAGGGAAGACGTGAAGGTGGTCACCTCCGGCGCGGGGGCCGCCGCCATCTCCATCGTAAAGCTGCTGCTGTCCGCGGGCTTTAAAAACGTCACCATGTGCGACCGGAAGGGCGCGATTTACCAGGGCCGGGAGGGTTTGAACTGGATTAAGGAGGAGATGGCCCAGGTGACAAACCTGGAGAAGAAGCCGGGAACCCTGGCTGATGCCCTGGTGGGCGCGGACGTGTTCATCGGCGTCTCCGCCCCGGGGACGGTCACCACGGAAATGGTGAAAACCATGAACAAAGACGCCATCGTCTTCGCCTGCGCCAACCCCACACCGGAGATTTTCCCCGACGAGGCCAAGGCCGGCGGCGCGGCGGTGGTATCCACGGGCCGCAGCGACTTCCCCAACCAGATCAACAACGTCCTGGCTTTCCCGGGCGTGTTCCGGGGGACCTTCGACGTCCGGGCCAGCGACATCAACGAGGAGATGAAAATGGCCGCCGCCCAGGCGCTGGCCGGGCTGATCTCCGACGAGGAGCTGACCGCCGACTATATCATCCCCAAGGCCTTTGACAAGCGGGTGGGCCCCGCTGTCGCCAAGGCTGTGGCCGATGCCGCCCGGAAGTCCGGCGTGGCCCGGCTGTAAGCCCCGGCGTTTCCGCGCCATAACGGCGGCAGCGGAGTTCGTCCCCGCCGCATCAGGATCGGGCCGCAGGGCCTTGGCCTCTGAGGAGCCGTCCACGCTGTAGATGAGAAAACGGCCACTGAGTCCCGCTCCCTCAATGGCGGCCAGGCCGCCAAAGGCACTGGGGCCGTTGAGGGCCATGAGCAAGTCCGCCTCCGGGGCCTGGCGGAGGAGTGCCTCCATCACCGGCATGGCGTTCTCAGTATGGCCGTCGGACTCGCCGGAGGCCAGGACGGTGACGCCCTCGCGGCCCGCGAGGGCGTCACGGAAGCCCTGAATCCGCTCCACGCCGGAGCTGGCGGAGACGTGCTCCGGCAAAATGATCCTATCCTCGTCCCGGACGGATATCAGCTGCTCCGCGCAGAGGACGCCGGCCTGATAGTTGTCCGAGAGGATGGAGTAGGTGTCCAGCACCCAATCTGTTATTATGAATCAATCAGCAATTTACTGTATGAAAGCAAAAAAGACCGCCTGGGTCAGGCGGCCGCGGCGGATACCTCTTTGCTGAATTTCACGTCGCCACCGAAACGGCGGCGTTGGGCGGAACGCGGAAAACAGGCGGCGTCTCACCGACACCGCCTGTTTTCCACGCCGCTGTTCACTTGTTTCCGCCGCTCCCGTTTTCCGCTGTCCTTGAAAAATGATTCTTTTACCGGAACGATTGTGTTTTCTATCGCGGAACCCTTTGGAAGGGTAGGCCGTTCCGCTGTCAGGGAATCTGGCGGAACAGCATCGCCTGGCGCATCATCTGGAACCAACGCTCGTCAGAGCGGCTCCGGTTTTTGTGAAACATGTGTAAAGACATGGCAGTCATCTCCTTTTTTCATCCACGGCGAAACCGCTCTCCGTGGACTTTACCAAAGAACTGCCATTATTTTAGCGCAAATTGCCCAAAACACAAGCCTCAATATATACTAATTATCCAATAACATTCCGTTGTTTTTGTACGTAATGCTGAATGGATGGATTTCGTGGCCATAATATCCGCGCTGGCGCCGGTGGCCCTCACACGGACCATAGTCTCTCGCTGGTAGTGGACACCGCCACCGCACCGGCGGACAAGGCCGCCACCACGTCGGATTTGTCCAGCAGCAGCCCGCTGGCAATCAGAGGCTGGCGGACCTCCCTCACCAAGTGGCTGATGACGCTGGGAATGGCGCCGGGCAGCACGTCCACCACATCGGCATTGGAGCTCTGGCGCAGCACGTTGGCAAAGGACAGGGAGTCCAGCATGAAAAAGCGCTGTATGGTCAGAAGTCCCAGCTCCCTGGCCCGGCGAATCAGATTGGGATGGGTAGAGATGACGCCGTCGGCCTCGGTGCGGCTGGCTATGTACTCGGCGGAGATATCACGGGCGGACATCCCCTCAATCAGGTCGATGTGGATAAAGGCCAGCTTTCCGGCCTCCTTGACCCGCCGGACCAGCTCTCCGATGTTCAAAATGGTCCCATAGAGCAGGAACACCACGGTGCAGCCGGAGCTCAGGGCCCGGTCCAGCCCCTCGTCGTTCTTGACGGCGGCGATAACCGGAGCGTCCTGCATAGCTTCTACAAAGAGATTCAGCTTTATCTGCATAAGCGGCCTCCCTCCCCGGCGGACAGACCGCCGCAGCAGTTTTGCGGATCGTTATCTTCTATTAGAATACAAATCTCTGGAAAAAGTAATATGTAAAATGCACAATTTTTTCGCGCCGCGCCTATGAAATATGGCGGAATTGCGTTTGAGGCCAATTTTTGACTTGCCGAAAAGGAAAATTTGTGGTACTGTTAAATAAATCAATAGTGTGTGCTTGAGAGAATGAGAGTCTGCGGTACACAAACGTCCCTTCCGCATTTATTTTTATAATGTGGAAGAAGATGCGTTGTGTAACTGTCGGCTCTTACTTTTTGCCCGCCGTTCCTCTCAGACGGAGGGAATGCGCACACGGGGACAAGTCCACAGAGATAGGAGATGGTCTGGAGCAAAAGGGAACCCGAAAGGGGAGCGCCCCTTTCTTCGCCCCCACGGGGGCGGAACAGCGAACGACTCAGACGAACAAGGAAGAAGAGGTGACTCCGTATATGTTCAAAATGTTGAATCCCCGGCGCTTTTACCACGCGGTAGGCAGGAAAAAATTCCTGGAATTCCTGCTGTTGGCGGCCTTCATTCTGTTCTTTTACGGGCCTATGCTCAACATGCTGATGCTAGCCTTCGCAAACGAGTACACCGCTCCCGCGGTCCTTCCCCAGCAGTGGGGCTTTAAGTGGTGGAGCTATGTGTTCTCTCAGAACAGCCTGGTTTCCTCCATCGTGCAGTCCTTCATCGTGGCCATTGTCACCACGGCGGTGTCCATGGTGCTGTGCATCCCCGCCGCTTACTCCATCGCCCGGTTTAAATACCGGGGCAGGAAGATCTTCATGCTGTCCTTCCTGCTGACCAACGCTTTCCCCAAGCTGGGCATCTACACCTCCATCGCCGTGCTCTTCTACCGCTACGGCCTGATGGGCACCTACGCCGGCGTGGTCATCATCCACATGATCAACTCCATGATGTTCATGGTCTGGCTCCCCGCCAGCGCCTTCCGCTCGGTCCACCGCCAGCAGGAGGAGGCCGCCCGGGATGTGGGCGCGGGACCCGTCCGCACCTTCTTCAAGATCACCCTGCCCATGGCCATGCCCGGCATCGCCGTGGCAACGCTCTACACCTTCCTGGGCTCCATGGAGGAGGCCCAGGGCACCCTGCTGGTGGGCATGGCCAAGGTACAGACCATGCCGGTTGCCATGTACGGCATCGTACTGGACTCCTCGGCGGTGCAGATCGGCGCTGTGTTCGCCATTTTGCTGATTATCCCGTCCGCCCTGATGATCTTCCTGATGCGGAAGTATATCGGGCCCGAGGCCATTTCCGGCGGCTTCAAGATGAAATAACGTAGTTTGGAGGAGAAGACACTCATGAGCGAGCGCAAAATCAAACTGCAAATCAAGGATATGACCAAAAAATATGACAACGGAGACGGCGTTGAGCATATCAACCTTGATATCTACGAGGGTGAAATCGTCACCTTCCTGGGCCCTTCCGGCTGCGGTAAGACCACCATTCTGCGGACCATCGGCGGCTTTCTGGACGTGACCTCCGGGGACATCACCGTGGACGGCCAGTCCATCATCGGCATGCCCCCGGAAAAGCGGCCCACGGCCATGGTGTTCCAGAGCTACAACCTCTGGCCCCACATGACCATTTATGAAAACCTGGCCTTCGGACTGAAGCTGCGCAAGGTCCCCAAGGCGGAAATCAACGCGGACGTGAAGAAATACCTGGACCTGGTGTCCATGCCCGGCTGCGAGAAGAAGTACCCCGGCCAGCTCTCCGGCGGACAGCAGCAGCGGATTGCCATCGCCCGGTCCCTGATGCTCAAGCCCTCCCTGCTGCTGCTGGACGAACCCTTCTCCGCCCTGGACGCCAAGATCCGCCAGCAGATGCGGGAGGAGCTGAAGAAGATCCAGCAGGACCTGGGCATCACCGTCATCTTCGTCACCCACGACCAGGAGGAGGCCATGTCCCTCTCCCACCGGATCGTGGTCATGAACAAGGGCAAGTTCGAGCAGACCGGCACCCCGGCGGAAATCTACGACAAGCCCGCCACGCTGCATGTGGCCTCCTTCATCGGCGAGATGAACTTCCTGAAAAAGGACGGTAAGACCATCGCCGTCCGCCCCGAGGACCTGACGGTCACCGAGGGCTCCGGCGGCCAGTTCGACGCCACGGTCCGCACCGTCATGCTGCTGGGCCACTATGTGGTCATGACCGCCCAGCACGGGGACGACGTCATCAAATGCTACATCAACCGGGAGCTCAGCGAGAAGCTGAAAGAAGGCGACCGGGTCAGCCTCACCGTGGGCAAACACACGGTGTTTTAACGCCCCATGCGCAGCTGCGCCCTCTTATCAGGGGGAATCCCCTTCTCATCCCATATACGAGCACATACTTGAAAGGAGATTACTGAAATGAAAAGAAGACTGCTCACCATGCTCCTCTCCGCCGTCATGCTGGCGGCCTGCCTCACCGGCTGCGGCGGCAAGGCCGGCGATTCCGGCAATTCCGGCGACGCCGGGTCCGGCGGAAAGAAAGCCGTCAGCCTCTGGGCCACCGGCTCCGACAACGTCCGGGAGATTTTTGAAGCGCTTGTCAGCGACTTCAACACCAATTCCGAGTACGCCGGCCAGTACGAGGTCACCCTCCAGTTCATGCTCTCCGGCACCGGCGCCCAGACCCTGGCCGACATGCTGGCCGCCGCCTCCAAGGCCGGTCAGACCAACACAGACTACGACATCGTGGACCTCAGCGGCGACGACCTTTCCAAGCTGGTTTCCCTCATCGGCCAAGAGCAGTTCGTAAAGCTGGACAGCTCCAAGATTCCCAACGCCGCGTCTGTGGAAGCAAAGAGCTCCATCGCCACGGATTACTGCCAGCCCTACCGCGGCACTACCGTCATCCTGGCCTATGACTCCGCCAAAGTTCCCACCCCGCCCGCCACCATGGACGAGCTGGTGGCGTGGATGAAGGCCAACCCCGGCCGCTTCGCCTACAACACTCCCGGCACCGGCGGCGCCGGCGACTCCTTCGCCCGTTCCTCCGTGTACAACTTCCTGCCGGAGGAGGCCTTTACCTCCGACGACGAGAAGTGGATCGGCGAGTGGGACGAGGGCTTCAACTTCCTGAAGGAAATCCATCCCTACATCTATTCCTCCGGCGGCTCCGTCGTCTACCCCAACAAGAACCAGGGCACCCTGGATCTGCTGAACCAGGGCGAGATCGACATGTGCCCCAACTGGGCGGACATGGTCCTTTCTCAGCGGGCTTCCGGCGAGATTAAGGACAGCATTAAAATCACTCAGATCGACCCCGCCCTCACCGGCTCCCTCCAGTCCCTGGTCATCCCCACCTTCGGCTCCAATACCGACGGTGCTTATGCGTTCATGAACTACATGCTCTCCCCCGCCGCCCAGGAGCTGATGGTCAAGCAGATGGCCGCCATCCCCCTGATCGACGCCTCCAGCATGGACATGACCGGCTATGAGGACCTCCAGGGCCTGGACGTGTCCAACTTCCGCCTCCAGTCCATCGGCGGCCTGTCCACCTCTTTCAACGAGCGCTGGGACAGCGAAATCGCCACCATCGGCTGAACAAGGCCGTAATTCACGCGAATGAAGGGGATGCTATGAGTAAAAACCTGAAGCGAAATCTGGTGGCCTACGGCCTGGTGCTGCCGGCGTTCCTCGTCGTCATGCTGACCGTGGCTTACCCGATTGTCCTGGCGGTGATTCAAAGCTTCCAGGACTCCAAGACCGGCGAGTTTACGCTGGACAACTACACCTACTTCTTCACCGAACCGGCCCAGCTGAAAAACATCCTGTACACCTTGTACGTGTGCCTGATGACCGTGGCCATCGCCATTGTGGTGGCCTATCTGCTGGCGCTGTACCTGCGCTTTGTCCGGTCTAAGATTGCCAAGACCATCGGTACGCTGTACCTGGTTCCCCGCTTCGTTCCCGCCATGTGCGCCGTGTACGCCATGATCACCATCATCCGGGACTCCGGCCTCATCAACCGCATCGGACTGGTGTTCGGGCACGACGTAAAGCTGGGATTGATGTACCATGCCAACGGCATGATTATGATGAACCTCTGGTTCAACATCCCGTTTGCCGCGCTGATGATTACGGCCGGCCTCGGCGCCATCCCCGATTCCATCATCGAGGGCGCCCGGGACGTGGGAGCCAGCAAGTTCAAGGTGTTCACCTCCATGATTCTGCCGCTGTCCATCAAGGACGTGGTCGTGGCGGCCACCTTTGTGTTCATGTCCAACGTGGGTTCTTTCACCACGCCCTATTTGATGGGCGGAAGCGCCCCCAAGATGCTGGGCATCGCCCTGTTCGACCAGTTCAACAAGTACCTGGCCTACAACCGCTCCGCGGCCCTGTCGGTCATTATGTTCCTCATCTGCTCCGTCTCCGCCGGCGTGTATATCTACACCAACCTGAAGGAAAACGAGTGGGAAAAGTGACCATCAAAACCGGCGGAGGGGCTCAGCCCTTCCGCCGGTTCGGCCCCACGCGAAACGAGGACGCGGGAGTCAGGAATTAAAAAGCGAAAAAGGCCGCAAGCTCGAAGGGTTCCCCATTCCTAGAGCAGTTCCCGGAAATCATGAGAAAAAGGAGAGGCATTATGGAAACGCTTATTACCGCTCACACAGGGGCGGACGGCAGGCCGGATAACAGCCTGGAATTTGTGGAGTATGCCCTGGGCTGCGGCGCGGACACGCTGGAGGTGGACGTCCGCCGCCTGCCCGGCGGGAACGGGAGCGAGACCCTGGCCATCGGGCACGACCAGGTGGGAGCGCAGGCGCCCCGGCTGGCGGAGGTCCTGCGGATGGCGGCGGCCCGGCCCGGCGTGAACATCAATTGCGACCTCAAGGAGCCGGGATTGGAGGCGGCGGTCTGCCGCCTGGCGGAGGAAGCCGGTCTCTCTGGCCGGCTGATTCTCTCCGGGACGGTGGACGCCGCCGCCCCCGCTCTCGGTGCCGAGGTCTATCTGAACATGGAGGAATACGTTCCCGACCTCTACCTCAGCTACCGGGAAAAGCCGGACTTTGAACTGGAGGCGGCGGAAAAAATCATCGCCGTCTGCGAAAAAGCCGGCATCCGTACGGTTAACATCTACCAGGGCCTGGTGACCCGGCGGCTGGCCGAAACCCTGGGCCGGGCGGGCGTCGGCCTGTCGGTCTGGACCGTCAACGAAGCTTGGGAGCTGAAATGGTTCCTGTCCCTGGGAGTCCGGAACATCACCACCCGGCGGCCCGCCCTGGCCCTTTGCCTGCGGGAGGGCCGGGAGCCATGAGGCCCGGCCTTCCGGACCGGAGCGTTCCCTTTTACAACCTGATTCTCCGCCTCGACCACTGGCAGAGGCGGGACCCTGTTTTGCCAGAGGGCTTCCGGCTGCGCTTTTACCAGCCGGGGGACGAGGCGGCCTGGGCGGCTTTGGAATACGGAATCGGGGATTTTGACCCTCAGGAGGAGGCCCGGGCCTATTTTGTCCAGACCTACGGCTCCCACGCCCAAGACCTGGCCCGGCGCTGCCTTTTCGCCGTGGACGGCGGAGGGCGGGTGGCCGGGACCTGCGGCGCCTGGCGGGACCCCAGGGGCGGCGGGGAGGTCGCCTCTCTCCACTGGCTGGCGGTATCTCCGGAGGCCCAGGGCCGGGGCCTGGGAAAGGCCCTCTGCCGGGAGGCCTTGGCCGTATTTCAGGACCTGGGGGAGTTCCCCGTCTATATCCATACCCAGCCCTGGAGCTGGAAGGCGCTGCTCCTGTATGTCCGGGAGGGCTTCAAGATCCAGCGGACGGATTCCTTCGCCGCTTATGAGAACCAGTATCAACAGGGCATGGAGACCCTCCGGGACCTGCTGCCCCGTGACCTCTACGCCGAGCTGTTCCGGTGTTCCCAGGACTAGTAGTCTACCAAGTTAGGAATTAGAAGATAAGCGGGTAAAGCTGCCGGCCTTACAGAAATCTCCGCGAAGCACATCTCGTTCTTTGATACCGCGGCCTGGAACGCATTCCTCTGCCAGCTATAGTATGTGGATACCGGGATGCCTTGTTCCGCGTACCATTCGCTTACCCGCTGTCCGCTCTTCCGGCACGCTTCCACTCGCCTGCTCCACTCCGCCAGATGGTTGTGATGATTTACACTCTGCTTTCCCTAACGCAAGACGTTGGGAGGGGTTACGTTTACGACTTGCCTAAAGCCTTGTTGGGAGGAGCCCGGAAAAAAAGAACCGGACAAAATTGCCGCACCGCAGCAACCTCATCCGGTTTCTCCTGCCATCTTCCAGAGGTGGTCAACCCACGATCAAGAAAGCATCCTGTATCCAGAACTCAATAAAATTCCGAAATATAATTTTCTACATCTTCCCGGCTTCCCTGGAAGGGGCCGGGGGTTTCCATTTTCAGGGAAACCAGAGCGGTACAGTACAGCAGGGCCTCCTCGACGCCCGCCCGCTGGCGCTCGGTGATATACCCGGCGAAGGTGGTGTCCCCCCGGCCCGTCCGGCCGGAGAGGTTCCGGGCCTTGATGGGGCAGGTGTAAACCCGCTCCCCGTCGTAGGCCAGCACCTCCGTGTTGTGGGTGATGAGGACCTCCTTCGCGCCCCAGCTGTGAAGCAGCTTCGCCGCCTCTGCCCGGTCCGTCAGGCCTGTCAGAATCTCCGCCTCGGCGGCGTCGGTCTTCAGATAGTCGATGCAGGGCAGGTACTCCCGCTTCTCCGCCCAGTCGTGGAAGGCCATGGTCTTGTCCGGCTCCACATGCCGCAGAAGGCACTGCACGTCCACGGCCACCTTGCCATGCTTCGCCGCCTCGGCAAAGAGAGGCCCGTCAAAGTCGCCGTAGACCAGGCCGGCGAAGTGGTAAATTTTCGCCTCAATGTCCGGAAGCTCCTCAAAGCGGAAGGGATCGCACACGCCCATGGAGGTGCAGGAGCGCTTCTCCTTGTCGGCGGTGAAATACTGGTTCCGGATGGAGCAGGTGGCGGCGGAGGGCTTCCAATAGAGGTCCGCGCCGGAGTCCCGGAAGCGCTCCTCCACGTCGGCGTCCGCAGGGTTCAGCTTTGTGAACAGTGCGGTTTTATTCCCGCTTTTCGCCGCCGCGAATCCGGAGGCTACTACGGCTCCGCCCACTTCCTTCCGCTCGTTTCCCTGGTAGTCGATGTTGTGGTCCAGGGACACAGGCCCAATGATCAAGGTGTCGTATTGCTTTTTCATTTTGTCACTCTTTCCAACCATATTTTATTGTCAGAACAATTAAGGGGGAGCGGTATTTTGAACCGCGCCCCCCTTACCGATGCACAGTGGAAGTTTGCTGAGAGCGTCAATTTACAGGGGAAGTTGTTTTTGTTATTGTACAGGGCCAACTACAAAGGTAAACGCTCCGTCCTCTAACATATTAACATATGCACCTGGCCGCTCAGATTTCTGCCGTCAGGATCTCGCCCGCCGGTAATGCTGAACCCATTCACAAGAAAGGAACCGCTGGTAATTGCCAGCCCTTTAGCTGTAGTAAGTTCCACCGCGTTTTGCCGGTATGTCATGTACGTAGAGGCATCTTCGGCGTTGGCCGTCATCATCCAAGGTCATGACAAAATACCAGACATAGCAGCTTCTTACCACATTGTTTCACAGAACAGCATTCCTCCTGTAATTATTTTGCTTTAGCACTCCTGGACTTGTAGTTTTTCCAGGCGAACAGCAGCACGGAGCCCACCGCGATGAGAATGAAGGCGCAGCTGATGGGCCGGGTGAAGAAGATCTTGAAGCTGCCCTCGGAAATAACCATGGCCCGCCGGAAGTTTTTCTCCGCCAGGGGGCCCAGGACAATCCCCAGCAGGATGGGCACCAGCTGGAAGTCCATGCGCCGCAGGAAGTAGGCTACAATACCGAAAATCAGAATGATGAAGATATCATAGACCCGGTTGTTGGTGGAGTAGGCCCCGGCGATGCAGAAGGTCATAACGATGGGGGCCAAAATCTCGTAGGGGAGCCGGGTGATGTGGGCGTAGAACCGGGTGAAGCCGCTGCCGATGATGTACATGAAGACGTTCACCACAATCAGGCCCAGCATGATGGCGTAGAGGATGTTCCCCTGCTCGGCGAAGAGCGTGGGTCCCGGCACCATGCCGTGGAGCATGAACGCGCCCATGAGGATGGCCGTGGCCCCGTCGCCGGGGACGCCCAGGGTCAGCATGGGAATCATGGTGGCTCCGCAGGCGCCGTTATTGGCGGACTCGGAGGCCGCCACACCCTCGATCTCGCCGTGGCCGAAGGTCTCCGGGTGCTTGGAGGACTGCTTGGTCTGATTATAGGAGATGAAAGCCGCCAGTCCCCCGCCTGTGCCCGGCGTCGCGCCGATGATGACGCCGATGAGGGAGCCCAGTCCAATGGGCTTCCAGCAGCGGCGGTATTCGTCTTTCGTGATTTTGTCCTTGGTGATAGCGCTGGCGCTAATGGATTTATGGTCCGTTTTCGGGTTGTATTTGGACTTCATCAGGATTTCGGAAATGGCGAACATGCCGATGAGGGCGATGATGAGGTCGATGCCCGCCATGAGCTTCCGCTGCCCGAAGATGAACCGGGCGGTGCCGCTGATGTTGTCCACGCCCACTGTGGCCATAAACAGGCCGATGCAGGCCCCGATGAGCCCCTTGAAAATGCTGTTGTTGGAAACGCCCGCGATGACGGACAGGCCGAAGACCGCCAGGGCGAAATACTCCGCCGGGCCGAAGAGCAGGGTGATCTTGGCAATCAGCGGGGCCAGGAACAGCAGGGCGAAGGCGCTGATGAGCCCGCCGATGGTGGAGGCGAACAGCGCCATTTGCAGGGCCTTGAACGCCTGGCCCTTCACCGTCATGGGATAGCCGTCAAAGAGCGTCGCCGCGTTGGCGGAGGTTCCGGGTGTGTTGATGAGAATGGCCGTGATGGACCCGCCATAGGTGCCGCCGCAGTAAATGGCCAGCAGCATCAGAATCGCCATGGTGGGGTCCATGCCGTAGGTCAGGGGGATGCAGAGGATGATGCCAAGGTCCGAGGTCAGGCCGGGGATGGCCCCCACCACGATGCCGATGGCAAGGCCCAGGGGAATCACCAGCAGGTTCTGCCACTGCATCAGGATGCTCAGTCCGCCTAAAAATTGTTCCATAAGCGTTCTCCTTTCTTGTCAGGGCAGAGAGACATGGAGCAGCACCTTGAACACGTAGTACACGATGCCCACCATGGCCAGGGGGATGGCGTAGTAATACCACTTCCGGGCGCCGTAGTAGAGCATCACCGCCAGGACCAGCAGCACCGTGGAAATGACGAAGCCCAGGGGCTGGATGATGAGGCAGTAGGCCACCAGGAAGAGGCAGTAGACGATGGAGCGCAGCTCCTTTTTAAAAGCGCCGGAGCGGAAGGAGTCCGCGGTAATCACCAGTTCCTTCTTCTCCCTGGCGAACAGGCCCTCCAGAAGCAGGCCGATGGCGAAGATGAACATGCCGCCGATGGCGATTCGGGGCAGGGTCTGGGCGTTGACCGCTCCTTTTTCCATGGTCTGGATCTGGGAGGGAATCAGCAGCCACAGCACCGCGCCCACGACGGCAAACACCGCGCCGGAGATGATTTCCGTGTTGTATCTGAGTTTCATCGCGTTCACCTCATTTTGAGAGTGGACGCCCCACATCCTTGCCGGGACATGGGGCGCCGTGAAATCACTGGACCAGAGGGATGTACTTGGCCATGGCCTCAGTCTGAGAGGCCACCATGCCCAGGATCTCGGAGGAGTCGGCCTCCCAGGCGGCCATGCCCATGTCGGCCATGAACTTCTGGAAGTCAGGCTCGGCGTAGACCTTCAGCACGAAGTCCCGGAGGATCTCCTGCTTCTCCGCGTCCACGGTGGAGCGGACGGCAAAGTAGTCCATGCCGGTGAACTCGATGTCGATGCCCTGGTCCTTGAAGGAGGGGATGTGGCCGATGCCTTCCACGTCCAGCCCCTCGGGGATGAAGGTGCCAAGGCAGTTCAGCTCGCCGTTGATGACATAGTCCCGATAGGTCGGGGGAGAGCCGATGGCCACGTCCACATGTCCGCCCACCAGGGCGTTGATGGCCTCCTGGCCGCCGTCATAGGGGACCGCCTCGGAGGCGATGCCCAGAGTGGCGAAGAGGGCGGAAATCATGGTGAAGCTGTCGTTTCCGGGGCCGCCGGTGGTGGCGTACTTCACCGTGTGTCCGGAGTTGGCGTAGTCGATCAGGCCCTGGATATCCGTGATGCCGCTGGAAGCCTGGGTCAGGATGACGAACTCCGTGATGCGGATGCCCACCAGCGGGGTGATATCCTCAATGGTGTAGTCCACGCTGATGAAGCTGGGGGTCAGGGAGAACAGGGGGCCGTTGCAGCAGAAGAGGGTGTAGCCGTCGTCTGCCGCCTCCAGGAAGTCGTTCATGCCGATGGTGCCGGAGCCTCCGGTGTGGTTTTCCACAATCATGGGCACGCCCAGGAACTTGTCGCTGTAAGAGGCGATCTGCCGGGTGATAACGTCCGGGCCGCCGCCCAGGCTCCAGGGCTGGATGATCTTGATCTCCTTCTCGGGCCACTTGGCGTCGCTGGAGGAGGAGCCGCCGCTGGGCTGGCTGCTCTGGGCGGGCTGGCTGCCGCTGTCGGAGTCTTTAGACCCGCCGGAACCTCCGCAGGCCGCAAGGCTCAGGACCATCAGAAGAGCCAGGGCGAGAGACATCAATTTCTTCATCGTTCATTCTCCTTTTCATTTGTTTTAATAAATTTCGGCGTAATGACGCCGGAATCTATTTCAAGGGTGATTGCCTGGAACCCGTCAGGCTGTGAGAAATAAGGGGGATAGCTCCGCTCATCGGAAAAGAGGAACTTGGGCGGATGAGGGGCCCGCCACTGGGTCAGGCGCTTGTAAACCTCCGCGTTGGCGCTGTTGTAGCGGCGGTCGGAGCTGGCGGTGGTGATGACATACTCCAACGGCATATCCTTCATAAATTGTTCTGAAATCGAGTCAATTTGCCCATGATGCGGCAATTTGAGAACGTTCCCATCTTTGAGCAAAGAAGAAGGCAGCTCATCCCACTCCCGGGGGCAGCTGTCTGCGGCCGACAAGAATACGATCTTCGCCGTCTCGAACCGGAGCAGCGTGCTGGTTCGATTGGACATGGCATCCAACTTTGTCAAAAGCTCCGTGACGGCACTCTCCTGGCAGGCCGAGGCGTAGGCTTGTTCTACCAGTTCCATGTACTCCCGGATGTTCTGGGCTTTGGGGGCCAAGACCTTCGCGTTGAGCTCCGGACCCAAGCGGAGCGTATCTCCCGGTCCGACTACAGTGACGGCAGTCCCGGCTTTCATAGCCCGCAGGAGAATCCGGCGGTATGCGTTTAGTGCGTTGGTGTACAGGGGAACACTTCGAAAGGCGTCCGGTGCCGGCCGGAGCTCGCAGCCCTGCAAAAACGGCTCCACGGGGTAAGGGACGTACAGTTGTTTTACGGAGCACATCTCGAATATGGGCTCCAAGCCGCAGACGTGGTCCTCGTGGATGTGGGAAATCAGCACGGCGTCCAATTTCGTGACATTTTCTCGACGCATGTAGTCCGCCGCCCGGATGCGGTACGGGTCCCCGCTGAACTCCGACTCTGAGGCGCTCCCGCCGTCCAGCAGAGCGGTAAAGCCGCCGGAGCTTTGAAACAGGATGGCGTCGCCATAGCCCACGTTGATGATGGTGATCTGCATCGCTTCACCTCTTTTCCGTTAAGAATTATTCCAAATGGACTTGCGTGCGCGAACTGGAGCTTCGCACGATCAATTCCGTGGGAATTACAATGCGTGTTTCGCCGGATGGTTTGCCCTCAATAAGGTCAAACAGCTTTTCGGCGGCTAACTGCCCCATCCGGTCCATGTCGATGCGGACCGTGGTCAGTTCCGGCTCCACGATCCGACTAACGGAGCTGTCATCGAAGCCGACGATGGCCACGTCTTCCGGAATACGAAGTCCTGCCCGGATCACGGCTTTCATGGCCCCAGCCGCCACGGTGTCGTTGGTACAAAAAGCAGCGGTAGGCCGGTTTTCCAGCTGTAGCAGATGGGCCATGGCATGCTCCCCCGCCTCCAGCGTAGGGTCAATTTCCAGAATGTACTGGGGATTTATCTCCAGGCCTCGCCGTACCAGGGCATCCACATAGCCTTTATAACGGGCCTCGTTGACCTGAGGAGAAAACCGCCCGGCCAAGAGGCCGATTTTCTGGTGTTCCTGCTCATATAGGTGGTCTACGGCGCTCATCGCACCTTCGTAATGGCTGGTGGTGATGCACAGGAGGTCCTCCATATCCAGGACGTTGTTCAGCAGCACCACGGGGATGTTCTGCTCACGGAGCCTGCCGATAATCGTCTCGCCGGCCTCGCCCACGAAGATGACGCCGTCCATCTGTTTTTTGATATATACCTCACCATTGGGAAGCAGCACGTCCTGATTGGTCACCACGAACACGCTGTAGTTCCGGCGGGCGCTCTCCCGCATGACTGCCTCCAGAATGGGGGAATAGAACGGATTCAGCACAGCCGGAGACTGCTTTTCGTTGATAATGAAGGCGATGTTCTCCGTCTGCTGCCGGACCATGGCCCTGGCGATGGCGTTGGGGGTATAATTCAGGCTTTTTGCCGCGGCGTATATTTTGAGTTTAGCTTTCTCACTCACGCTGTCCGGCTCGGCATAGGCGCGGGAAACGGTGGTCTTCGAATAGCCGCATTTCTTCGCTACGTCAATGATGGTGGACCCCATATGGCCTCCCGTTGGGAACGTTCCCATTTGATCTTGATACAAGGATACTCTATCTTTTGGAAAAAAGTCAATAGCAACTTGCCGCCCCAACAAATTTTTGGGGGATATTCCAAAATTAGCCATTCTTTTTGGTCAATTACCTTAATTTGAACTTTGTTTTCCATCAAAAGAAAAGGCTCTCTCGCTCATGCGCCTGACTTCCGGGGCGGGCTTTTGGTTTATCGGTACTGTGCGCCCAGCAGGCCGCAGATGAAAGTGGGGCGGTCAAACGGGCGTTGCAAAAGGTATTTTGGCCTCTATCAAAAACCTTATGGAAACGATGGGCCTGACAATTGAACAGGCTGTGGCGGCGCTGAAAGTCCCAGGGGGCAAACGTCAGAAATATGGATTTGCTGGAACGAAGGAAACGCTCATACCGGGCGTGGGCTTCGGGATCTCCGGCACGGACCTTCAAATCCTCCAAGGCTATCAAAGGAAAGCGTAAAATTTACCACTATATCAATCCTCAAAAATACTAACAGCAGTTCGGCGAATACGGGCGGCACATTACGGTGACTTCCTCCTTGACGGGCATCGGCCCGTCTGCGTTGTCATCCTTGTGCTGTACTGCCTGTATCTCCTTCCCTTGTTGTCATTATTTCCGAGGGTTGCTGTAAATTACAGAAGCCCAGATACTCCTGCCATGCTGCCGGAGTACCTGGGCTTGTTTTATGACATAGTCTCTGCTTGCAGTACGATTTTTATAGCCGGAAAGTCCCCCTGCGGAAATCGGACGGCAAGTCCGGCGTAACGAAGCTCTTCCCCGCTGAACCGGCGGCCTGTATTCCGCTCCACATAGAGCTTCTTCTGATCCAGGTATGGGATTTTCAGAACTGCGGACAGACAGGAAACGTCATACGATGCGGCAAAGGCGTAAAGGATAGCTTTTTCCCGTTTCCGGTCCACCAGCATCCAGGCACAGAGATTCCCGTCTAAGGGCGAACGAAGCCGGTAAAACGCGCCGTCCAAAATCAGGTCCCGCTCCTCTTTGTACAGCGCCAGGTGTTCCCGCACCTGTTCCCGTTCTTCCGGGGACAAGTCGAGAATATTCAGCTCATAGCCCATATTGGCCGAGGATGCCAGCGCGGCTCGGGTCTCAAAGGGTATCATCCTTCCGGTTTGATGGTGGGAACGGCGGACACATGGGCGGCAATGGCGGAAGGCGGGAACATATAAGACGCGCCGTATTGGATAGACTGCCGGTCCAGGGCGTCGGTATTGTCGCTGCACCAGGTCTGAGGCATATAGAAGCTCATGCCGGGATCAAACCGTCCGCCGCCGCTGGAACAGTTTTCAAAGAGGACCTCCGGGAAGCGGGCTGTCAGCTCATGCAGGATACGATAGAGTCCCAACATATAACGGTGGAAGAACTCCCCCGTCCGATCCGGCGGCAGGGAGGCGGAACCGGGGTCTGTCATATGGCGGTTCATGTCCCACTTTACATAGGACACCGGATAAGTCCGAAGAAATCCGCTCAGCGTATCCAGCACATAGTCCTGCACCTCCCGACGGGTCAAATCCAGGACCAGCTGGTTTCGCCCCAGCAAAGGTGCATCGTCAGGGAACCGGGCCGCCCAATCGGGGTGTGCCCGCATCAGATCGCTGTCCGGGGAGATCATCTCCGGCTCGAACCAGATGCCCAGTTGGATGCCGTTTTCCCGGGCGCAGTCCAGCAGGGGCGTCAGGCCATTTGGGAATTTCTCCCGGTTTACCGTCCAGTCCCCCAGAGAGCTCTTGCTGTTGTTCCGGTGACCAAACCAGCCGTCGTCCAGCACCACCAGCTCAAAGCCCAGCGCCGCCGCCTCCCTAATCACAGGAAGCAGCTTTTCCTCTGAAACGTCAAAATAGCACATTTCCCAGCTGTTCAGCAGAATGGGCCGGGTCCGCCCTGCCCACTGCCGGGGGAACAGCCGCTCTGTGTACAGCTGGTGAAACACCTGGGACATTCCATTAAAGCCCTGGCCGCTGTAGACCAGCACCGCCTCCGGTGTCTGGAAGCGTTCGCCCGGTTCCAGCTTCCGGGAAAAACCCTCCGGGTGAATGCCGGTTGTGAGCCGCAGATGATCGTACTGGTCCCGCTCCACCCGAACGCAGTGATTGCCGCTATAAATCAGTTGGAGGGCCCGGACCTCGCCGCTGTGCTCCGCGGCCTCCGGCGCGCAGAGGGCGGCGAAGGGCGGATACTGCGGGCCGCTGGCTCCACGGGTGCTGCCGATGGAAATCGTACCATGCCCGATCAGCCGCCGGTCCATCTGAAATTCCTTCTGGTGGGTGCCGTGGAAGGTCACCAGCTCTTCGCCGTCATAGGGCATATCCAGCAGAGCGCTGAAGGCCCGTTCCACCCAGATGGGGCCCGTTCCCTCATTGGTGATCTCAGCGGAGCGGACAATGGCGGCGCTGTCCTCCAGGACAGAATAGCGGAGCGTCAGCATCGCACCGGACGCCTCGTCCCGGAGTCGAATGGACAGGGTTTTGGTCCCTTTTCCATCCAGAGGGCGGATGTGGGGCAGGTCCTCCGGCGCGTACAAGCCCTCCGTGATCTCATAGCCCTGATAGCGGAAGCGTCCGGCGGGCCAGCCGTCCTGCCGCCGGAGGGCAAGGGAGCTCTCCCGGTAATCCCCCTGATGGGGGCAGGAAAACTCCTGGGGCTCCATCTCCAGGGAAAAGGCGGGCTCCTCCGGATCGGCGGCGGCGGCAAAGGTCCGCTTCACGGGCTCCGGACAGTTGGCGCCATGGTAAGCAGTCAGCCGGGGGCCCCAATAGCGGTGCAGCAGCCAGGCGTCTTTGTGAAGCTCACAGATATAACTGACCTTGCTGCTGAACAGATGAAACTGGCCGTTGTGAAACTGTATGTCAAAGGAATTCATCTTTCTGCCTCCTCTGGGTCCGGTAGTCTGAAGGGGAAATCCCCATTTCCCGGCGGAAAAATTTTGAGAACGCCAGCGGGTCCGTAAAGCCCACGGAATTTGCCACGATATAGATTGGATGGTCCGTATGGAGCAGCAGCTCACGGGCCTTTTTGATTTTCAGCTTGGTAAGATACTGTTTTGGGGACATATGGTACTGCTCCTGAAACACATTGGAAAGGTAATTGGCGTGGACACCCACGGCGGCGGCGACATCCGAAATTTGCAGATTGTCATGGTAATGCAGCTCCATATACTGCCGGGCCTGATAGGGGACAGACAGGCCGGGGTCCTTGGGATCGTCCGCTCCCAACTCCTCCAGCAGCGTGCCGATCAGGCTGTACATCATGCCGTTGGAGCGGAGATGGGTGGAAACCTGCTTGCCGGAGAGATTTAAAATAGACTCGATTTGCCTCTCATAATACGAGGCGTCCTGACAGTCCTGCACATGCTGCTTGGGCCCGCAGTGCATCAGGGTATTGAGAAACTGGGCGGACTGGATGCCGAGAAACCCGATCCAGCAATATTTCCAAGGGTCCGTCTCGCTGGCCCGGTAGAGGGATACCTCCCCGGCGGGCACAATGAAAAGCTGATTCTGCCGGATCGGGTAGGTCCGGTTCTGGATCTCTAAGGTTCCCTCCCCTCTAACAACAAAGTGAATGAAATGGTAGTCGCGGCGCTTGGGTCCGTAGAATTGACCGGGCTTGCACTGTTCAATTCCGCAGTTGTAGAACACGAAATCGGAAATGCTCTTCTTGGTGCGGTCGGTCAGCTTGTCGGTATATTCTCTCATGAGCGCATCATAGCACGAGCCCTTTTATTTTGCAAAACAATCTTAGAAAATGCCATGTACTCCTTTGAAATTTCTATGTTACGGGCTCCGGCGAAGTGCTAAAATGCAAGCGTAAAGGGGAAATCACTTTCGGAAATCATCACAAAACAGCGGCGTTTTGTGGTGCGCCGGCCGCAATCGCTCCTTTTTTTCCGTATGGTAAGTGTGGAGGACGCAATGGAAAATCCTTACAAAATGTCATATCATATCGAGCCGCCCCAGGGTCTTTTGAACGACCCCAACGGCCTGGTTCAGTTCAACGGGACTTATTACTTTTTCCATCAGTGGAACCGTTTTGGACTGGACCACTCCTATAAAGAATGGGGCCTGTTTACCTCCCCGGACCTGGTCCGCTGGCAGAGTCAGGGCAGCGCCATTCTCCCCGACCGGGAAGAGGACGAACACGGGGTTCACTCCGGCAGCGCGGTGGTCCAGAATGGAAAGCTGTACCTTTTCTATACCGGCAGCAACAAGCGTGACGGCGTCCGAACCAGCCGCCAGTGCGCCGCGGTTTCGGAAAACGGGCGGAGCTTTCTCAAGCTGCCGGAATGTGTGGAAACGCCTCCCGGCTTCACCCAGCACCACCGGGACCCGAAGGTCATCCGGGGGCGGGATTGCTGGTGGATGCTGGTGGGAGCCCAGAAGGAGGACCTGACCGGAGCGGTTGCCCTCTATTCCTCCCAGGACCTGACTCACTGGACCTATGAGCGGGTTCTCTACGACCATGACTTAGATCAAGTCTGCGAGTGTCCGGACCTCTTTTCCCTGGAGGGAACGGAAATTCTGGTGTGCTGTCCCCAGACCCGTAAACCCGCCCCGGACGGCAGAGGCGAGATCGTGGACAGCTACGCCTCTTACATACCCGGCGCCTTTGACGAAGATCTCGGCATCTTCCAGCCCGGCGGGCCCCGGCAGCGCTTTGACTGCGGCTTCGACTTTTACTCGCCCCAGACGTTTCTGGACCAGAACGGACGCCGCATCATGACGGGCTGGATGTCCCGGATGGACGATGAACAGGAAGCGGCCTGTCCTACCAAAGCGTATGGCTATATCCACTGTCTGACCCTGCCCCGGGTGTCATCGCCAGTGATAAAAT
>Ga0137310_100057_pt1 | contig 63260 bp, 50 predicted proteins | sample NAcewiD2O_June_2_FD_97183 | JGI IMG/M metagenome (GOLD analysis project Ga0137310, IMG submission 97183) | Mouse cecal microbial communities from Vienna, Austria - N-Acetylglucosamine amended D2O_June | ecosystem: Host-associated > Mammals > Digestive system > Large intestine > Cecum | place...
CCCTCCCCCCTTTAACAAGGGGGGCTTCAGGTGTAGTAACGAGGTGTTTCTATGAAAATCATCCTTGCCTCCCAGTCCCCCCGGCGGAAGGAGCTGCTGGAGCGGATGGGGATTACGGATTTCAAGGTGATCCCGGCCCAGGGGGAGGAGCTGGTCACCCGCACCCTCACCGCCGACCAGCTGGTGGAGGAGCTGTCCCAGCGCAAGTGTGCCGAGGTGGCCGCCGCCCACCCCAAGGACCTGATTATCGCCGCCGACACCGTGGTGTCCATCAACAACCGGGTGCTGGGCAAGCCCCGCAGCGAGGAGGATGCCGCCCGGATGCTGGCTGCCCTGTCGGGCAAGCTGCACCTGGTTTACACCGGCGTGACGGTGGCGAAGGAGGGACGGACCCTGACCCAGCATGAGGTGACCTCGGTCCGCTTTCGCACCCTGACCCAGGCGGACATCATCCGCTACATCGCCACCGGCGAACCCATGGACAAGGCCGGGGCCTACGGCATCCAGGGCTACGGCTCGGTGCTGGTGGAGGGTATTTCGGGGGATTACTACAACGTGATGGGGCTGCCGGTGTGCCGGCTGGCCCGGATGCTGGCCCGGTTCGGGGTGGACTCCCTGGCCCTGGCGGCGGAGAAGGAGCAGGCAAAGTGAAGGATTTTCTCCGGCAAAACGGAATACTGCTGTTGGTAATCGCCTTTCTGCTGTCCGTCCTCATTGGGGTGCTCTCCTTTGTGATGGGCGGCAAGGCCGACCCCCTGTCCAACCTGGTGAACACCGTCACCGCCCCGGTGCGCAGCGGCATCGCCGCCGCCGCCGACTGGGTGGAGGGGGTCTACGGCTACGTCTTCCACTACGGCGAGATGGAGCAGGAGCTGAAGGACCTGCGGACCCGGGTGGGCGAGCTGGAGGAGGAGGTCCGCCAGGGCGAGGAGGCCAGCCGGGAGAATGAGCAGCTCCGGGAGCTGCTCAAGTTTCAGACCCGGCGGCGGGAGCTGACCACCGAGCCGGTGAAGGTCACCGCCCGGTCCACCTCCAACTGGGAGTCCAAGCTCACCCTGAGCAAGGGCAGCGACCACGGCATCGAGGCCGGGGACTGCGTCATCACCGAGACGGGCGTTCTGGTGGGGATTGTGGATAAGGTGGGGCTCAACTGGTCCACCGTCTCCACCATCATCAACACCGACACCGAGATCGGCGGCATTGTCACCCGCACCTACTCCGCCGGAGTGCTGGAGGGGGATTTTTCCCTGATGAACCAGGGCAAGCTGAAGCTGAACTACCTGCCCGAGGGGGCCCAACTGGTGTCCGGGGACGAGGTGCTCACCTCCGGGCGGGGGGATATGTTCCCCTCCGGCCTGCCGGTGGGCCACGTGGAAGGGGTGTTCACTGATCCCTCCGGCCAAACCCGCTACGCAGTGGTAATCCCCTCCGTCAAGCTGGATTCCCTTATTGAGGTGTTTGTCATTAAGGACTTTGAAATCACCGAGTAGGGGGCGGCCTCCGTGCCGCCCCGCTCCTCCAGAAGGATATCCCACAACGGGGCGGGCCGCCGGGGGCGGCGGCCCCTACAAAAAAGAGGATAACCCATGCCCCGCCGTGATTTCATCCACAAATGGACCGTCTACGCCCTGGGGCTGCTGCCCGTGTGGCTGCTGGACGCCTATATCCTGCCCCGGGTCCCCCTGTGGGGGACGGTGGTGCCCATGCTGCTGCCCCTGGCGGCGGCGGCGGTGGCGGTGCTGGAGGGGGCCTACGCCGGCACCGGCTTCGGCATGGCGGTGGGCCTGCTGTGGGAGCTGGCCTACCCCGGCGGCTTCGGCGGGCAGGTGTTTTACCTGGCCCTGGCCGGCATGGCCATGGGGGCGGTGTCCCAATACGCCCTGAGCCAGTCCTTTCTGGGGTGCCTGATCTGTTCGGTGGGAGTGCTGGGCCTGCTGGACTGCCTGCGGGTGGCCCGGATGCTGTTTATCAACGCCGCCGGTCTGTCCGACCTGCTCCAGGTGGCGGTGCCCGAGTTCCTCTGGTCCCTGGCCTGGACCCCCCTGGTGTGGCTGCTGTTCCGGGCCATCTACAACCGGGTGGGCGGGACGAAACTGGCGTGACCCTGGGGGGGCGCATACTGCGCCCGCTGTGACCGCCCGGGCAGGCGGACATTGTCCGCCCCTACACAGAGAGCGTTCCGCTTTACGGCAAGAAGGAGACCCAATGAATACCAAACAATTTCACCGCCGGGTGTGGGCCATGGTGCTGCTGCTGGCCCTGATGGTCACAGGCATGGGCGCCGCCCTGTATGATTTGCAGATCAACAACGGCGAAGAAAACTACCAGAAGACCCAAAAGAAAATCGCAGAGGCCCAGACCATCCCCGCCGCCCGGGGCCAGATTCTGGACCGCAACGGCCAGATACTGGTGTCCAACAAGGTGATTTACGAGGTGCGGCTGGACACCAGGCTGATGGGGAAGACCCAGGGAGAGATCAACGCAGTCCTCATGGCCCTTGTGGAGGCCGCCCGGGCGGAGGGGGTGGAGTGGTCCGACAGCCTGCCCATCACCAGAACCGCCCCCTTCCGCTTTACTACGGAAAATCCCTATTTCGTCACCGAGCGGGACGAGGAGGGTGTGGAGGTGAAAACCCTCACCCGCCTGGGCAGGCTGGCGGTGAAAATGAAGTGGATCGAGGACCCCACCCAGGAGCCTCAGGAAGAGGCCGAGCCGGAAAAGCCTCAGAAGCCCAGCCTGACCGATTCAATCAAGGCCTTCTTCGGCATGGGCAAAAAGGAGCCGGAGCAGCCCAGGGAGCCGGAGGGCCCCCAGCCCCTGCCCACCGCCGAGCAGCTGCTGGGCAGGATGTGCGAGAGCTTCTCCATCGCGGGGGAGGGGGCGGTGAACCGGAAGCAGGCGGTGAAGAATGGCCAGACCGTCCCCGACCTGAACATCGGCGCCATGCCCCGGTCCGACGCCCGGGCGGTGGCGGGGGTGCTCTATGAGCTGTATCTGCGCTCTAAGGAGGTCTACATCGCCACCGAATATGTGTTTGCCTCCGACGTGGACATCGACTTTATTTCCCGGGTGAAGGAGCTGGACCTGCCCGGGGTGGAGATTGCGCCCACCACCGTGCGCCAGTACCACACCAGCTACGCCGCCCACCTGCTGGGCCGGATGGCCAAGATGGACCCGGACGAGTGGGCCTACTACAAGACGGTGGATGAAGACGGCGACGGCGTGAGAGACTACCAGATGAACGACTCGGTGGGTAAGGAGGGGGCTGAGCTGGCCTTTGAGAGCCGTCTCCGGGGCAAGTCGGGCACCCGCACGGTGGAGCGGAACACCAAGGGCAAAATTGTGGCGGAGGACTGGCAGAAGGAGCCCGAGCCGGGGGACAATGTGATTCTCACTCTGGACATCGGCCTTCAGGCCTATGTGGAAAATCTGCTGGCCGACGCCGTCCCCAAGCTGGAGAGCGAGGAGACCGAGGGGGCGGCCTGCGTGGTGCTGGACGTGGACACCGCCGAGGTGCTGGTGGCCGCCAACTATCCCACCTTCGATTTGGCCAACTACGCCGCGGAGCTGAAGGAGAAGGCGGAGGACCCCCTGAAGCCCTTCCTGAACCGGGCCCTCACCGGCCTCTATCCCCCCGGCTCCACCTTTAAGATGATTACCGCCGTGGCCGGCCTGGAGGAGGGGATTATCACCCCCAAGACCAAGATCAAGGACGAGGGGCGGTACACCTACTGGAGCGAGACCGGCGCCCCCCAGTGCTGGATCTACCGGCAGTACAGGAACACCCACGGCATGGTTGACGTGTCCAAGGCCATTGAGGTGTCCTGCAACTACTTTATGTTTGACGTGGGCCGGCAGGTGGGCATCGACAAGCTGGACGAGTACGCCGCCCGCTTCGGCCTGGGGGAGGAGTCTGGCATCGAGCTGGGGGAGGAGACCGGCGTGGTGGCCGGCCGGGCCTATACCGAGAGCCTGGGGGGCACCTGGTATGAGGGCAGCGTCACCTCGGTGGCCATCGGCCAGGAGAGCACCCAGGTTACCCCCCTCCAGCTGGCCAACTATATCGCCACCCTGGTGAACGGCGGCACCCGCCGGGCCGCCCACTTTTTGAAGGAAGCCAAGTCCAGCGACTTTTCCCAGGTCACCTACCGCTATGAGCCCCAGGTACTGGACTCCATCGAAATCAAGGACGAGAATCTGGAGGCGGTGAAGGTGGGCATGCTGAAGATGGCCCAGAGCAGCCCGGCCTTCCGGGCGCTGCCCTTCCAGGCGGGGGCCAAGACGGGTTCCGCCCAGATCAGCGCCCAGACCGAGTCCAACGCCGTTTTTGTCTGCTTCGCCCCCTACGATGCCCCGGAGATCGTGGTAGCCATGGCGGTGGAGCACGGCGGCAGCGGCGGCGAGCTGGCCTCCATAGCCGCCGATGTGCTGAGCTACTACTTCTCCTCCCAGGAGACCCGGGAGGAAATCCCCACGGAGAATACCCTGATTCGGTAATTCATAATGTAGGGCGCGACGACCCCGGCGCGCCGCGAATGATGAATGCGGCGTACAGACGGTGCGCCGGGGTCGCGTGGAAAACTCCCTCAGTCACCGCCTCCGGCGGCGACAGCTCCCTCAGAGAGGGAGCCAAATTAGTAATCAATCATAAGGAGATGTATCAATTATGGCAGAATGTACACACGACTGTTCCAGCTGCTCCGCCGACTGCTCCTCCCGGGACTTACGGGTCCCGGCCAACGCCATGTCCAGCGTGAAGCGGGTCATCGCGGTGGTGAGCGGAAAAGGCGGGGTGGGCAAGAGCACCGTTACCGCCTCCCTGGCGGCGGCGATGGTGAAAAAGGGCCGCAAGGTGGCCGTGCTGGACGCCGACATCACCGGCCCCTCCATCCCCACCGCCTTCGGCATCCACCAGCGGGCCACCGGCTCCGACGCGGGCATCGACCCCGCCGTTTCCGCCGGCGGGGTCGAGCTCATGTCCCTGAACCTCCTCTCCGCCAACGAGACCGACCCGGTGATCTGGCGGGGCCCCGTGATTGCCGGGGTGGTCACCCAGTTCTGGCAGGAGGTCATCTGGGGGGATATCGACTACATGTTTGTGGATATGCCCCCCGGCACCGGCGACGTGCCCCTCACCGTGTTCCAGTCCCTCCCGGTGGACGGGGTGATCGTAGTCACCTCCCCCCAGGACCTGGTGTCCATGATTGTGGCCAAGGCCGTCAACATGGCCAAGATGATGGATATTCCCGTGCTGGGCCTGGTGGAGAACTACAGCTGGTTCCAGTGCCCCGACTGCGGCAAGCGGCACGCCATCTTCGGCGAGAGCCACATCGAGAAGGTGGCCGCAGAGCTGGAGGTGCCCGTGCTGGCCAGACTGCCCATCGACCCCGCCCTGGCCGCCGCCTTCGACGCAGGCAAAATTGAGGACTTCCCCGCCAACTATATGGCCCAGCTGGCCGACCGGCTGGACGGCTGAGTTTCCAAAGGAGCGATTGCCCTGTGAGCCAGTATGAAAAGCTGCTTAGAGCTGTTATGAGCGGTACAAAGGATAAAAACATTTCCTTTTCCGACCTGCGGACCGTGCTGGAGCGCTTGGGCTTCCAGTGCCGCATAAAGGGCGACCACTTCATCTATACCAGGGATGATGTAGAGGAGATTATTAACATTCAGCCATCCGGCACACAGGCAAAGCCCTACCAGGTCAAGCAGATACGCAGTATTATTTTACAGTATCGGTTAGGAGGCGATTTGATATGAAATATGAGACCATCATATATTGGAGCGAGGAGGATAGCGCCTATATTGCCGAGGTCCCGGAGCTGGCCGGCTGTATGGCTGACGGACCCACGGCCAGAGAAGCCCTCCATAACGTAGAGCAAATCGCCCAGGAATGGATTGAGACCGCCCTGGAGCTGGGGCGCCCCATTCCGAATCCCCGGGGCCGCCTGCGCTACGCATAAAACTATATCGCCTGGAATGGCACGAATCAGGTCATTCCGGGCGGTTTTCAGCATCTTTCAACCCGGTAAACCAGCGGTTGATTGCCAAATTCCGGGCCGCAGGGTAGAATGGGACCAAAGGAGGCGGTGCTATGGACGCAATCAAAACCGGCGGACTGATTGCCCAGGTGCGCAGGGAGAAGGAGCTGACCCAAAAGGACCTGGCACAGCGGCTGCATGTGTCAGTACAGGCGGTGAGCAAGTGGGAGCGGGCGCTGAGCTGCCCCGACATTGGCCTGCTGGAGCCCCTGGCCGAGGCGCTGGACCTCACCGTTACCGAGCTGCTCTCCGGCCAGCGGGGGGAGGAGCCCGGGGAGGAGGCCGTCCGGGATTCCCTGCGCTTCGGACTGGCCCAGCTTGGACCGAAAATCAGACGGTGGAGGTGGCTGTTTCTCCTGGCGGCCGCTCTGCTTTTGACTGTGCTGGCTGGCCTGGGCTATGTGTGGGTCCGGGACAACACCGAATGGCTCCCCCAGCGGGAGACGATGGTCCGCCCGGTAGACGTGACAAAGCGGGAATCCACCATGGCCCAGGCCGCCGGAAAGCTGATAGGCCGGCTCTACCAGGTGGAGTTTGCCGACGGTGTGACTCGGTGCTCCTTTCGGTGGGAGCTGTGGACCCATCAGGGCCTGGAGCAGAGCTGGGACGCGGGCGAGCGGGAGCGGTATGAGGACGGGCGGCGTAAGCTGATTGCCGTCGCCGTTTCCGCCGGCAGGTCCCGGCTTGATTATGGAATTTCTCTGGAAGCGCCCAGCGGGATAGCCACATATGGGCTGAACGGTACGCTGGAGTCATCCTATATGGGGCAGGGATGCACCATTTCCTCCCTGGAACAGCGGACAGAGGTGGACCGGGAAGAAGGGACCGTTCTCCTGGCCCTCACCTTGAACCCCGGGAGCAGCTTCCGAACCGGGGACATTGCTAACGCCAAATCCGGCCGCGTCAGCGGTCTCCCCGAGGATGAACAGACCGCTCACCTCCTGCTGAAAATGTATTGTGAATAAACGACGATTCCCCGGCCTGTGCCGGGGGATTTTTTTTGACTGTTTTTTGTGTATGGCAGAGCAAACCCCTTGAAAATACCCCTGCACTGCGATACAATGTCCAGGAAAGAGTAAGCTGAGCCAAAGGCTTTATTGAAGAAGGGATGTTTGAATGGAGGAGCGGAAAAAGACACTGGAGGACCTGGCCCCGGGGCAGAGCGGGACCATCCTGTCAATCGGCAACAAGTCCGGAACGGTGAAGCGCCGTCTGGTGGATATGGGTCTCACCCCGGGCACCGAGGTGCGGGTGACCAAGATCGCCCCCCTGGGGGACCCCATCGAGGTGTCCCTGCGGGGGTATGAGCTGTCATTGCGCAAGGGGGATGCCGTCCAGATTATCATGGGCCAGCCCCGGCCCCGGAGCTCCGGAGCGGCCCGGGCGGCCATGACCCGCCGGGACCCGGAGACCGCCCGCCGTCAGCTCCGGGCCCACGAGCACGAGCTGGAGGAGCACAGCGGCCGCTATGACCCCGCCGAGCACGACCGGCGCACCATGCGCGTCGCCCTGGCCGGCAACCCCAACTGCGGCAAGACCACCCTGTTCAACGCCCTTACCGGCTCCAACCAGTACGTGGGCAACTGGCCGGGCGTGACGGTGGAGAAGAAGGAGGGGGAGACCCGCATCGGCGACCGGACGGTGACGGTGGTGGACCTGCCCGGCATCTACTCCCTGTCCCCCTACTCCATGGAGGAGATTGTGGCCCGGGACTTCATCATCGGTGAGGCTCCCGACTGCGTCATCGACATTGTGGACGCCACCAACCTGGAGCGCAACCTGTACCTTACCATCCAGCTGCTGGAGCTGGAGCGGCCCACAGTGGTGGCCCTCAACTTTATGGACGAGGTGGAGAAGCGGGGGGACAGGATCGATGTGGATCGGCTGTCCAAGGAGCTGGGGGTGCCGGTGATCCCCATTACCGCCCGCACCGGCGAGGGGGTGGAGGAGCTGATGCACACCGCCCACAGGCAGATGCACCTGGGGGTGACCATCGAGCCCGACGACCTCTATGACGACTACACCCACGACATCCACCACCGCATGGGCGAGCTGCTCCACGACTACGCCTATGCGGCGAATCTGCCCGCCCACTGGGCCTCCATCAAGCTGCTGGAGGGGGACAGCATTGTAGAGCAGGCGCTGGCCCTGCCCCCGGAGGTGAAAACCAGGCTGGACGCCCTGGTGGCGGAGTATGAGAACTCCAGCGATTTAGGCGACCGGGAGACCCTCATCGCCGACAGCCGGTATCAGTACATACAGCGTGTGGTCTCCGCCGCAGTGGTCCGGGGGGGCGTGCCCGGGGAACTGACCCTCAGCGAGAGGATCGACAAAGTGGTCACCCACCGGGTATTCGCCATCCCACTGTTCCTGTGTACCATGCTGGTGATGTTTGTGGTCACCTTCGGCCCCTTCGGCTCCTGGCTGTCCGACGGGGTGGGAGCGGGGATGGATGCCCTGTCCCAGTGGCTGGCCCCAGCTCTGGAGGGGCTGGGGGTGTCCCACGTGCTCATCTCTCTGGCCTGCGACGGCATCATCGCCGGGGTGGGGGGCGTGCTCACCTTCCTGCCCCAGATCGCCCTGCTGTTTCTGTTCCTGTCCTTCCTGGAGGACTCGGGCTATATGTCCCGGGCGGCCTTCATCATGGACCGGGCCCTGCGCCGGTTTGGGCTGTCCGGCAAAGCCTTTATCCCCATGCTGATGGGCTTCGGCTGTTCTGTCCCCGCCATTATGGGGGCCCGGACCATGGAGAACGAGAAGGACCGCCGCATGACCATTCTGCTGGTGCCCTTCATGTCCTGCTCCGCCAAGCTGCCCGTCTACGGGCTGATCTCCGCCGCCTTTTTCGGCCCCTGGGCGGGGCTGGTGGTCTTCGGGCTGTACATCATCGGGATGATTGTGGGCATCCTGTCCGGGCTGTTCTTTAAAAAGACCCTCTTCGCCGGGGAGCCCGCCCCCTTCGTGCTGGAGCTGCCCCCCTACCGCCTGCCCTCCATCGGCAACATGCTCACCCATGTGTGGCAGAAGGTGAAGGGCTTTCTGGTCAAGGCCGGCACCCTGATTCTGCTCATGTCCATGGTCCTGTGGCTGCTGCAATCCTTCGACTTCTCCCTTCGCATGGTGGACGACCCCACCCACAGCATGCTGGGGGCCCTGGGCAACGTGCTGGCCCCCGTCTTCGCACCCTGCGGCTTTGGCTTCTGGCAGGCCGCCGTGGCCCTGCTCACTGGACTTGTCGCCAAGGAGATGGTGGTGTCCTCCCTGTCCATGTTCTACGGCTTCTCCCTCACCGCCGCCAGCGGAGAGGTGGCCGCGGCCATGGCCGGCTTCACCCCCCTGTCCGCCTTCGCCATGCTGGTGTTCATCCTGCTGTATGTCCCCTGCGTGGCCGCGGTGTCCACGCTGTTTAAGGAGATGCAGAGCCGGAAATGGGCCTGGTTCTCCATCGCCTGGCAGGTGGGCTGCGCCTATGTGATGGCCCTGCTGGTGTATCAGATTGGGAGCTTGTTTCTTTAACAGTGAGCTTTGTGTAGGGGCGGATATTATCCGCCCGCACGATGCCCGTCGGCAGCACGATAGCGGCGGGCGGGTAATACCCGCCCCTACATAGTAAGGAGGCAACCATGGTAAACATCCTGTTTTGGCTCTTCGTGCTGGCTTTTGATTTGCTGCTTCCTGTTGTTATGATTTTCTTCGGCAGAGAATTTATGAAGAATCCGCCCAAGGAAATCAACCCAGGTTACGGCTACCGCACGGCCATGTCCTCAAAAAACCAGGATACCTGGGACTTTGCCCAGAGGAAAATGGGCGAGGTCTGGTATAAATGGGGCAAAATTCTGCTGATTCCCTCCGCCCTGCCCCTGCTTCTCGTGCTGGGGCGGGATTTGGCTACGGTGGGCACTGTGGGAGCGGCAATCTGCCTCTGGCAGCTGATTCCCATGCTGGGCTCTGCCGCGGTGGTGGAGTGGGCGCTGAAGAAAAGCTTCGACAAACACGGAAAAAGAAAGACAGAAACGGACTGATTTTGTGATAAAACTGATTTCTCTGGACCTGGACGGCACCCTTTTAGCCCCCAGGGGTCAGATTACCGCTGCCTCCAAGGAGACCATCGCAAAGGCGAAGGCCGCCGGGCTGCGGGTGGTCATCAACACCGGGCGGCCCGCTCAGGAGGGGGTTTTCTTCGCCCGGGAGGCGGGGTGCGACCTGCTGGTGTCCGGGGCCGGCGGCGGGCTGGTGGTGGACGGGGAGACCGGGCGGACGATCCGCCAATGGGAGATACCTGAGTCCTCCGCCCGCCGGGCGCTGGAGCTGTGCATGAGCTGGGATGTCCAGCTGATGATTTTTGCCGGAAGCGAGGTGCTGGTAGAACCGGCGTACAAAAAATTTTTAGAGACACATTACCCCTTCCCGGCCTTCCATGAGGCGGCCACGGTAACAGAGGACCTTTGGGGCTGTATGAAGGCCCATAAGCTGCCCCTGGTGAAGATTCATGGGGAGATCAGCGGGGCCCGGCCTCCGGTGGGGGAGCTGATGGCCCTGCCGGATGTGACCTTAACCACCTCCAGCACCCACGACTTTGAGCTCACCGCAGGCGGGGCGGACAAGGGCGCGGCTCTGGCGGTGATCGCCGCGCGGTACGGCATTCCCCTGGGCCAATGCGCCGCTGTGGGGGACAGCGAGAACGACCTGGGCGCATTCCGTGTGGTGGGACTGCCCATCGCCATGGGCAACGCTCCGGAAAACGTGAAGGCTGCCGCCGCCCGCATCGCCCCCTCCAACGGGGAGGAGGGCGCGGCCTGGGCCGTTTTGAGCTGTCTGGAATGAGGAGAGGGAGACGCCGCCGGCGTCTCCCCTTTTCACGTACAGGGCAAAAGCAGAACCCCTGCCCTGCGTGATGGGACAATCCGCGGGTAAAAAAGGGCTTTTGGAATCCGGGAAACGGGCATATGGCGGCGGAAAACCCTATTGTCAGGAGTCAGTGGAGATGCTATACTGACATTATGACAAAGAACAACTGGAAGGGGGAGATGGAATGTTAAACCGGCCGACCCTGAAGACCATCGCAAAGCAGGCGGGGCTTTCCCATGTAGCGGTATCCAAGGCCCTGCGGGACGCCCCCGACATCTCGAAGGCCACCAAGGAGCGGGTGAAGAAAATCGCCGAGGAGGTGGGCTACACCCCCAACCTGGCCGCCCGGAACCTCTATCTTCAGCGCACCACCACCATCGGCATGGTGGTGCCCGCCATGGGGGACAGCACCGCCTACGACCTGGTGTTCAACGAGGTGAGCGCGGCGGCGGCGGAGCTGGGGCTGTGCGTTATGCTGGGCAGCAGCCACCGGGACCTTCAGCTGGAGGAGCGGCACTGCCGCATGATGGTGGGCAACCAGGTGGGGGTGCTCATTGTGGCCCCCTGCTCCAGCGACGTAACCCGGATCAAGGCCGCCTGCGGCCCCACCCCGGTCATCTACATCGGCGGCAAGACGGACCCCGGGGAGCCCTACGCCCTCCTGTGCGACTACCGCCACAGCGGGGCGCTGGCGGTGGAGCACCTGGCCGGCCTGGGCCATAAGAAGATCGCCCTGCTCACCTACGGGCCGGAAAATCTCACCGTTTTGCAGAAGGAGGAGGGATTCACCCAGGCCATGGAGGCCCGGGGGCTGGTCCCACAGATTGTCCGTGCGGGCAGCGCCGCCAACGCGATGCAGGCCGGCATGGACGGGGTGGCCCTGCTGCTGGAGCGGGGCGAGCTGCCCACCGCCCTCTGGTGCGCCAGCGACTACATGGCCATCGGGACCATGAACGCCCTGCGTCACCGGGGGCTGTCCGTCCCCGGCGACGTGTCGGTAATGGGCCACGACGACCTCTACTTCGACCTCTACCCGGACATCGGCCTGACCACCCTCCACACCCCCATGACGGAGCTGGGCAAGGCGGCGATTGAGCTGGCGGTGACCCTGATGGAGGGAGGGGAGCCCCCGCAGCCCCAGCGGCGCTTCCAGCCCGACCTGGTGGTCCGGGAGAGCACCGGTCCCCTCCGCCGGCCCGAATGAGAGGAGCTAAAATGGGCCGGAGGCCCCATGTGTTTGTAATCCTGTCCCTTTTGCTGCTGGCGGCGTCGGCGCTGACCTGGGTGGTGCCGGCGGGGCACTTTGCCCGCGTCTTCGATCCGGCCGCCGGCCAGACGCTGGTGGTGCCGGGGAGCTACGCCCCCGCCGCCCCGTCGCCGGTGGCCCTCTGGCAGCTGCCCCTGCTGCTGTTCGACGCCCTCACCACCGGCTCCGCCCCCCGGCTGATCTTTTTCGTCCTCCTGCTGGGGGGCTCCTTTGAGATCATTCTGGAGAGCGGGGCGGTAACGGGCCTGTGTACCTGGACGGTGGGCCGGCTGGGCCGGCGGCGGGAGTGGGTGATCCCCGCCTTTGTGGGGGTGTTCTCAATATTCGGCTTTGCCATGGGCCTCACCACCGCCTCCATTGTCTTTCTGCCCCTGGGGATGGCGGCGGCCAGGTCGCTGGGCTGCGACGGGAGAACCGGCATGGCCATGGTGATGCTGGGCACCAACGCGGGCTTTGCGGCGGGGGTGTACAACCCCTTTTCGGTGGGGGTGGCCCAGACCATCGCGGAGCTGCCCCTGTACTCGGGGGCGTGGCTGCGGTGGCTGCTGCTGGCGGCGCTGGTGCCGGTTACCGGAGCGTATGTCCTGCGCCGGGCGGAGGGGCCGGCATGGCCTGAGGGGGCGGAGCCCCTGCCGGAGGCCCCGGCGCTGTCCCGGCGGCAGATGGCGGTGCTGGCGCTGTTTTTCGGCACGCTGGCGGTGGTGGCCTGGGGTGTGGGCGCCCGGGCCTGGAGCGTGCCGGAGCTGGCCGCCGTCTTTCTGGTGCTGGGGCTGGCGTGCGGAGCTGCCGCCGGCTTTGGCGCCAATCAAATCTGCCTGCTGCTGACGGCCGGGTGCAAAAAGATGGTGGGCGGGGCGCTGACCATCGGCCTGGCCGCCGCGCTGCGGCTGGTGCTGGAGCGGGGCGGCATTCTGGACAGCATCGTCCTGGGCCTGCTGCAGCTGGTGGAGGGCCTGCCGGGCTGGAGCCAGCTGCTGGGGATGTTCTACGCCAATGTCCTGCTGGATCTGCTGATTACCTCGGGCTCGGGCCACGCGGCGGTGGCCATGCCGCTGATGGTGCCGCTGGCCGACGGGCTGGCCCTGTCCCGGCAGTCGGCGGTGCTGGCCTTCCAGCTGGGGGACGGACTGGCGAATCTGGTTTCCCCTATCTCCAACACGCTGGTGAGCTGCCTGGCCCTGTCGGGGGTGAGCTACCCCGGGTGGCTGCGGTATTTCCTGCCTCTGGTGGGGGTCTATCTGGCGGTGGGCACGGGGTTTATGGTGCTGGCCGGATGGGTGGGCTATTAAAAAACCGGCTTGCCCCGGCGTTGACAGGGGCGCGGCGGGTGGAGTATAATGGATGGGAAGATACGGCAATGCCCGCCAGCGGCGGGTGTTTGGATAGAAAATAATACAGTCAGGGGAGGATTTGTGATGAAAAAACGGATCGGGTCGGGTGTGTTGGCCCTGTGTCTGCTGCTGGCGCTGCTGCCCGGAAGCGTATGGGCCGCGGAGGGAGATATGCCGGCGGGTGGTACTGATACTTTTGCAGAAGCGAATAGCTCAGTTAAGCTTCAAGAATTGATTGCAGCTAAGACTGCTAATATTAAACTGACTGCAAATGCGGACTTTTCCACAACATCCTTGGAAATTCCGGCGGATTATACCGGTGTTCTGGACTTAAATGGAAAGCATATCACCTCATTTGTTTCTCCTGTTGTGGTAAAGGGAAACTGGACAGTGATGGACAGTACTGCGAAGGAAAATGATCTTATAGTTAACAATGTTAACGATAAAAACACAGTGCCTTACCAATTTGGCAGCATCAGAGCCAGCGATGATAGAAAGCGCGACGCCATCCACGTGCAGAACGGCGGCAATTTCGTTTTGCAAAGCGGTACAGTGAGTGCGACCAACATTGCCATTGCTGTGGAGGCCGGTTCCACAGCGACAATCGACGGCGGCTATGTGGAGGCACAAGAGTCTGCTCTTGTTGTCTTGGGTAATGATGCCAAAGCAAACATTAACGGAGGCATACTCCTGAGCAAAGACAACGCCACAGTGGCCGGTAACGGGCTGCCTCAAAACGCTGGAACAACGATCAATATGACCGGCGGCACGTTGGTCAGCAATATCGAAACCACTGGCTATACCACCTGCGGCATTTACCACCCCCAGAAGGGCACCCTGAAGGTAACCGGCGGCAAGATCATCGCCCACGGCGGCGTGGGTATCCTGATGCGCGGCGGAGAGCTGAAACTGGGAGAGCCAAGTACCAGAGCTGGTATCGAAATTGATACCGGTGGGATTAAAAAACGGGGCAAGGTGGGAGATGCCGGGTTGATGCTCGATGGTGGTCAGGCCATCGTGATGGACAGCAAGAGCAGTTATTACGACTGGCGAGATATGAAGGCTACAATTAACAGCGGTTTTAAGCCGGATTTCTATTGCCCTGACGGTTATGAACAGAAAGAAGTCACGAACCCGGATGGCAGTGTTGTCTACACAACAGAAGCTGTGGCGGCTGATACTTACACCATCACATTCGACAGCAATGACGGAGCGGCCACCACAACCTTTGCCACCTTGACTACCGGGACTGACGGCAAACTGGCCAACCTGCCCGCCACAGACCCAACCCGTGCGGACTATACCTTTGTTGGGTGGTACACTAGCAAAAAAGGCGGTAACGAGGTTACAACGGATACTGTTTTTACAAAAGACACCACTGTTTACGCCATATGGAAACCGAATAGTGCTACTGGTCCTGTGCCCTATACCGTCACCTTCTATCAGAACGAGAACGATACCACCGCCTATGCGACCAAGACAACTAATGCCGACGGCGCTATCGAATGGCCCGCCGCCCCCACTAAGGAGGGCTTTGTCTTCAAGGGGTGGGCCAATGAGGACGGCGACACGTATTCCAACAACTCTGTGTTCTTTGCGGATACCAAGCTCTATGCCCAATGGGAGCAGAAAGACCCTGATAATCCCGACACCCCCAAGACCTTCACCATCACCCTCGACGCTAACGGCGGCACCCTCAGCGGCGCTGCCACCGTAACCACCAATGCCGGGGGCAAGCTGGACAATCTGCCCGCCGCTCCCACCCGCGAGGGTTACAGCTTTGACGGCTGGTTTACCGCCGCAAGCGGCGGTAAGAAGGTAGATTTACAATCACCCTTCGAGAAGGATTCCACCATCTACGCCCACTGGACCAAGAACGGCGGGACCCCCTCGGACGAGGACGAATACCGCATTTACGCCCCCAGCAGCGTTACCGGCGGCCGGCTCTATGTGAGCCACAGGACCGCCACCCCGGGCACCCGGGTGACCATTGAGCTCCGGCCCTGGAGCGACTACGAGCTGGATTGGCTGTCCGTGGTCAACCTGGACACCGACCGGGAGCTGCGCCTCACCGAACGCTACACCGACGAATACACCTTCACTATGCCCTCCAGCGACGTGGAGGTGGACGTCTCCTACACCGACCGGTACTATAACAACTACTACGGCGGCACCTATTACGTCCGCGAGGTGGTCCCGGCGGAGCCCAAGCCCGTCAAGTGGTACTACAGCAACGGCAGCATCTTCCACGTCACCGACGGTATGGTCCCCTACGGCGGCCAGCTCACCCGGGATATGCTCCTCTCCGTCCTCTACAACATGGATCCCGCCCGCAGCGGCGACCCCACCATCTGGGCGGCCGACAAGGGCATTATCCCCGATATTTACATCAGCGTGCTCTGGGGGGTGGATAAGCCCATCACCCGGGAGCAGACGGCCATGATTCTCTACTGCTTCGCCCAGCACATGGGCTACAACACCGCCCCCGCCACCAGCCTGACCGGCTATGCGGACTACCGGCAGATCAGCGACGCGGCCCGTCCGGCGGTAGCCTGGGCCAAGGCGGCCGGCCTTATTGCGGGCACCTCGCCCAACACCCTGTCCCCCGGGGCGGTGCTGACCTGCGGCCAGGCCAACGCTATCCTCGCCCGCTTCACCGCCAACGTGGCGCGGACCTGGTGAGCCGCCGTGGCGCCCCGATATGCCTGCTTCACCCACCGGGAATGTGAGTACTTCCCCTGCCACCCGGGGGCGGAGCCGGACAACTTCAACTGTCTGTTCTGCTACTGTCCCCTCTATCCCCTGGGCGCGGCCTGCGGCGGCAGCTTCGTCCTCCTGCCCGACGGCCGGAAGGATTGCAGCGCCTGCCTCTACCCCCACCGGCGGGAGAATTACGAGGCGGTCGTCCGCCGCTGCGGCGGGTCCGGCCGGGGGCCGGCGGCAGAGACATAAACAAATGCCCGGCGGGTTTCCCCACGCATCAGGGGAAGCCCGCCGGGCTGTTTGCCGGCAATACGCCCTACGGTACCTCTCCCCGGACCAGCTCGGCAAGGGTGATGCCGTCCAGGTAGCGGCAGATAACGGCGTCCAGCCCCTGCCACAGGGGCAGGGTGGGGCAGCGGTCCGACCGGGGACAGCCGGTCTCCGCCGCCATGCAGGAGACAGGGGCCAGCGACTCCTCCGTCAGCCGCAGCACTGCCCCCACAGTATACGTCTCCGGGGCCCGCGTCAGCTGGTAGCCGCCCCCCTTGCCCCGCAGGCCGGTGAGAAACTGAGCCCGGACCAGCAGCTTGATGATGCTCTCCAGGTACTTCTCCGAAATGTCCTGCCGCCGGGCAATTACCTTCAGCGGGATGAAGCCCTCTCCCTGGTGCTCGGCCAGGTCCACCATAACCCGCAGCGCGTAGCGCCCCCTTGTAGAAACCAGCATATCTATCCGCCCCCTTCTCCGGTCCATTATACAACAAAAAGAGCGGCGCCGCAATGTTGTCTGCGGCGCCGCGGTGATTTTGCTCAGGTCCAGGGGTTTTCCGTGGGATAGGGCAGGCTCTTGGGCTGGTTGTAGGCGATGTCCTGGATCCCCAGGAACTTGAAGACCTCAAACAGGGCCTTGCCGTAGTGGCCGAAGGCCACCGCCCCGTGGTGGGGGTAACGCTTCTGGATGAGGACATGGCGGTAGAACCGACCCATCTCCGGGATGGCGAACACGCCGATGCCGCCGAAGGAGCGGGTCTTCACGTCCAGCACCTCGCCCTGGGCGATGTAGGCCCGGAGGACCCCCTCGCTGTCGCACTGGAGGCGGTAGAAGGTGATGTCGCTGGCGGCGATGTCGCCCTCCAGAGTGCCCCGGGTGAAGTCAGGCTCGCTGTCCTTGGGCTCCAGCAGCCGGTGCTGGATCAGCTGGTACTTCACCGCCCGGTCGGCGCACAGCTTGCAGGACGGGGTGTTGCCGCAGTGGAAGCCCATGAAGGTGTCGGTGAGCTGATAGTCGAATTTGCCCTTGATGTCCTCCTCGTAGATGGAGGCGGGGACGGAGTTGTTGATGTCCAGCAGGGGGACGGTGTCGCCGGAGACGCACATGCCGATGTACTCGGACAGAGCGCCGTAGATATCCACCTCGCAGGACACGGGGATGCCCCGGCTCACCAGGCGGGAGTTGACATAGCAGGGCTCAAAGCCGAAGGCCTCGGGGAAGGCGGGCCAGCACTTGTCCGCGAAGGCCACGTACTGGCGGGAACCCTTGTGGGCCTCCGCCCAGTCCAGCAGGGTCAGCTCCAGCTGAGCCATGCGCCCGTTCATTTCGGGGTAGTAGCAGCCCTCCCCCATCTCCTTGGCCATGTCCTCGCAGACAGCGGGGATGCGGGGGTCGTTGGCGTGGGCCTTATAGGCCACCAGCAGGTCCAGCTCGGAGTTCTCCTCCACCTCCACACCGATCTCGTACAGGCCCTTGATGGGGGCGTTGCAGGCAAAGAAGTCCTGGGGCCGGGGTCCGAAGGTAATGATTTTCAACTGGGACAGACCGATGAGGGCGCAGGCGATGGGCTTGAACTCGCCGATCATTTTGGCGATGTCCTCGGCGGTGCCCACAGGGTACTCGGGGATAAAGGCCTTCAAATGGCGCATCCCCAGATTGTAGGAGCAGTTGAGCATGCCGCAGTAGGCGTCGCCCCGGCCGTTGATGAGGTCGCCGTCCCCCTCGGCGGCGGCCACGTACATGCAGGGGCCGTCGAAGTTTTTGGCAATGAGGGTCTCAGGGGTCTCGGGGCCGAAGTTGCCCAGGAAGACCACCAGAGCGTTGCAGCCCGCGGCCTTCACCTCGTCCACCGCCTTGAGCATGTCCTTCTCGTTCTCCACAGTGGTCTTGCACTCATAGATGTTCAGGCCGTCTTTGGCGCAGGCGGACACGATGGCGGAGCGGCGGCGCTCAGAGAGGTCGATGATAAAGCAGTCCCGGGAGACGGCAATGATGCCCAGTTTTACCTCGGGGATGTTAGTAAGCATGGTAATTCCTCCTCAATTCTAATTTGCAGTTCCTGTCCCTGGGGCGGGAGATCAGATATCCGCAGCAATGTCGATATTTTCGCCCTTCAGGCCGATATGGGCCCCCTGGGCGGCTTCGGAACTCTCCGAATGGGCCAGCAGCCACTTGTTCCGGGCGGTGAGCCACCTGTCCTCCTCATTCAGGGGTGCGGCGCCGGGGGCGGCGGTATTGGTGCCCCGGGGCAGGACCACGGCCACCCGGAAGCCCTCGGCCTCGTTGACATGGCAGGGGGCATAGTGCAGTGTGGTGGCGTAGACCTCCACCGCCACACCGGCGGGGACGCGGAAGGCCTTCACCTTGGCGGTGTCCAACTGGCCGTCCACAATCTCGTCCTGTTTCGCCAGCAGGAGGATAAAGTCAACCGTGCCCACGTTCACCTCGCTGTCCCGGTGGTACTCCAGGCAGTTGAGCCTGGTATTCCGGCCCCAGCACATGCCCAGCTGGACGGGCATGCCGCCGTAGGCGTTGTTCTGAAGCTGTCCGTACAGGCAGGTGGCCTCCAGCACGGGGATGCTGGGCTCATAGGCCACCCCGGCCTCCGGCAGGGGGATGGTCTTCATGGCCTTCAGCAGGCAGGCGGTGTCGTAGCCCTCCAGCACCTGGCCGTAGGGCTTAAATTCCGGGTCGTAAATGGAATGAATTTTCATGGCGTATCACCTCGTATTTTGTTCAGACAGGCCTCACACAGCCTTCCGCTGATGGGGAGGAACACCTGGGCGCAGGGGCCCACCAGGCAGGCGCACACAACGGTGCCCAGCCCCACCACGCCCCCCAGCAGCCACCCGGCCAGGGCAAAAAGGATATCCACTCCCACCCGGACGGGGCCGAAGGGCTTTCCCGTCCTGTCGCTGAGCACCACCGCCACCAGGTCGTTGGGGCCGGTGCCCGCCTCGGAGCGGATGACCACCGTCATGCCGAAGGCCAGAATCACGCACCCGGCCACCAGGGCCAGCAGCCGCCAGGGCAGGGCCAGCTCCTCGGGGAACAGGGGGGCCAGGGGGAGGGTCCACAGGTCGATAATGGGCCCGCCCAGGGCCATGCACAGCACCGTTCCGATGCGCACATAGCCACGGGCGGCGGCCAACAGCACCAGCACAATGAGCAGGCACACCAGCAGGTGGACCCGGCCGTGGGTCATCCACGCGGGCCAGGGCAGAGCCCGGAACAGGCCCTGCACCAGCACGTTGAAGGGGTCGGAGCCCAGGTCGGACTCCAGAAACAGGGTAACGCCCAGGTGGGCCACCGTCAGCCCGGCCAGCAGCAGGATTACCCGGAGGGCGAGTTCGGTCCGGCCGGCCTTTTTCACAGCTGCGCACCGTTCATGGCGGCGAAGACGTCCTTCAGCGCCGGATAGACGGCCTTGAACTGCTGATAGCGGACCTCATACCGGGCGGCCAGCTCGGGGTCTGGGGAAATTGTCTCGGCGGTGCGGACCAGCGCTTCACAGGCCGCCGCCACGGAGGGATAACGGCCGCAGGCCACCATGGCCAGCATGGCCCCGCCCATCCCCGGGCCCTGCTCCGACTCGGGAACGTCCAGCTGAATGTTCAGCACGTTGGCCATAATGGTCTTCCACAGGGGGCTCTTGGCTCCGCCTCCGCAGATTTTGCTGCGGTGGATGGGGATGCCCAGGGCCCTGGCCACCTCGAAGCTGTCCCGGATGGCAAAGGCAACCCCCTCCAGCACCGCCTGGGTCAGGTCGGACCGGCTGGTGTCCATAGTCATGCCCACAAAGGTGCCCCGGGCGTTGGTGTCGTTGATGGGGGACCGCTCCCCCATGAGATAGGGCAGGAAGCAGACCCGGTTGTTCCCCAGCTTGTCGGGGGTGATGTCCGCCTGTTCGGCGGCGTAGTCAGAGGTATGGAAAATGTCCTCCATCAGCCACTTGTTGCAGCTGGCGGCGGAGAGCATGCAGCCCATGAGATGGTAGTGCCCGTCGGCGTGGGCGAAGGCGTGAAGGGCGTTGTGGGGGTCCACGCCGAACCTCTCACTGGAGATGAACACGGTGCCCGAGGTGCCCAGGGAGATATTGCAGGCCCCTTCCCCCACGGTGCCGGTGCCCACGGCGGCGGCGGCGTTGTCCCCCGCCCCGGCGCAGACAACCACGTTTTCAGGCAGGCCCAGTTCCTTGGCAATTTCGGGCAGGAGGGTGCCCACCTTCTCGTAGCTCTCGAAGAGCCGGGGCATCTGGGTCTCTGAGATACCGCACAGGTTCAGCATTTCCCGGGACCAGCACCTGTGCTCCACGTCCAGGAGAAGCATCCCGGAGGCGTCGGAGCAGTCGGTGCAGTGGACGCCAGTGAGGATGTAGTTGATGTAGTCTTTGGGGAGCATGATTTTTGCGATCTTGGCGTAGTTCTCGGGCTCATTCTCCCGCATCCACAGGATTTTGGGAGCGGTGAAACCGGCAAAGGCGATGTTGGCCGTCAGCTGGGACAGCTTCTCCTTGCCAATCTCGTTGTTGAGGTAGTCCACCTGCTTGGCGGTGCGGCCGTCGTTCCACAGAATGGCGGGGCGAATCACATTGTCGTGTTCGTCCAGCACCACCAGGCCGTGCATCTGGCCGCCCGCTCCGATGCCCGCCACCTGGCTGGCGTCGAAGCCGCGCAGCAGCTCCGGGATGCCCTCCAGCACGGCCTTTTTCCAATCCTCGGGATTCTGCTGGCTCCAGCCGGGCTGGGGGAACTCCAGGGGGTAGTCTTTGGATACAATGTTTTTAATCTCGCCCTCCCCGTCCATCAGCAGCAGCTTGACGGCGGAGGTACCCAGGTCGATTCCGATATACAGCATGGCCTTCTCCTTACTTGGAGCCGGACTTGCGGCTGGTGACCACGTCGAAGATAACGGCGATCAGCAGCACGCCGCCCTTGATGACGTACTTCCAGGCGTCGGGCAGGCCCATGATGGACATACCCATGTTAATCACGCCCAGCAGCAGAGCGCCGATGACCACGCCGCCCACCGTGCCGCTGCCGCCGTAGGCGGAGGCGCCGCCGATGAAGCAGGAGCCGATGGCGTCCATCTCATAGGAGGTGCCGGCGTTACCGTCCACCGAGCCCAGCCGGGCGGTGACCAGCAGGCCGCACAGGCCGGCCAGCAGGCCCATGTTGGCGTAGGCCAGGAAGTAGATTTTGTCGGTGTTGATGCCGGAGAGCTTGGTGGCCTTCTCGTTGCCGCCCACGGCGTAGAAGTACCGGCCAAAAGCGGTTTTGGCGGTGATGAAGTTATAGATCAGGCAGATGGCCACCACCCACAGCAGCATGACGGAGATGCCCCGGTACTGGCTGAGCATCCAGCAGTACCACAAAATCAGGGCGGCGATGATGCCCGACTTGGTGAAGTCGGCCAGGGCGCTGTTCTGGCGGTAGCCCTTCTTGGCCCGGTCCCGGCGGCTCTTGGCGGTGCTGAGAAGCACCCAGGCCGCCACCACCACCCCCACAATGATGGGGGAGAGCTTAATCTTGCCGTCGTCCAGGCCGGGAATCTTGATGTAAGCGGTAAAGATATTCAAAAAGGTGGGGTCCTGGATGGCCACGGTCTTGCTGTCCAGCACCATGCGGCCCAGGCCGCGGAAGATGAACATGCCGCCCAGGGTGGTGATAAAGGGCGGGATGCGGACATAGCCAATCCAGTAGCCCTGCCACAGGCCCACCATCAGGCCGATTACCAGGCACAGCAGAATCACGGGGATGGCGGGCATGTGCATATTGGTCACCATCACGGCAGCGATGCCGCCCACCAGACAGATCACCGAGCCCACGGAGAGGTCGATGTTACCGCCCGTCAGGATGCACAGCAGCATGCCGCAGGCCAGCACCAGCACGTAGCCCTGCTGCAGCAGCAGGTTGGACATGTTCTGGGGCTGCACCAGCATCCCCTTGGTAAGCACCGCGAACAGGACAAAGACCACCACCAGGGCAATTACCATGGCGTATTTGGTCAAAAACTTTACCAGATCGAAGCTGTTTTTACGCTCAGTCATATTGTTACCCTCCCTTGTTACGCCTTGTTGGTATCGCGGATGATATAGCCCATAATGGTCTCCTGGGTGGCGTCCTTGGTGTCCAGCTCAGCCAGCAGGCGGCCCTCGTTCATCACGTAGATGCGGTCGCACATACCCAGCAGCTCGGGCAGCTCAGAGGAGATCATCATTACTGACTTGCCCTGGGCCACCATCTGGTTGATGAGGCAGTATATCTCGTATTTCGCGCCCACGTCGATGCCCCGGGTGGGCTCATCCATAATAAGGATATCGGGCTCGGTGAACATCCACTTGCCCAGCAGGGCCTTCTGCTGGTTGCCGCCGGACAGGTTGCCCACCCGCTGTTCAATGGTGGGGGTCTTGGTGCCCATGTCCTTCGTCATCTGCTCGGCAACGCCGATCTCCTGGTCAACGTCGATTACGCCGCCCCGGCACACCTTGTCCAGCCGAGCCAGGGTGGTGTTGAAGCGGATGGACTCGCCCAGAATCAGGCCGTTGGTCTTCCGGTCCTCGGTGACGTAGGCCAGCCCCCGGCGGATGGCCTCCTGGGGGGACCGCAGGTCCACCTTCTGCCCGCCGATGTACAGCTCGCCGGTGATGCCGGCACCGTAGCTGCGGCCGAAGATGGACATGGCCAGCTCGGTGCGCCCCGCGCCCTGCAGGCCGGAGAAGCCCACCACCTCGCCCTTGCGGATGTGGAAGGAGATGTTGTCGTCTACCACCCGCTCGGGGTACAGGGGGTGGTGGACCGTCCAGTTCTTCACCTCCAGGTTCACCTCGGGCTGCACATTGTGCTCCCGGACGGGGTAGCGGTCCTCCATGGAGCGGCCTACCATGCCCTTGATGATCCGGTCCTCGCTGAACTCGTCCACGCCCTTTACCAGGGTCTCGATGGTGGAGCCGTCCCGGATGATGGTGGCCTTGTCGGCGCAGTAGATAATCTCGTTGAGCTTGTGGGTAATGATGATGGAGGTGAGCCCCTCCTTTTTAAACTCTATCAGCAGGTCCAGCAGCATCTTGGCGTCCTCGTCGTTGAGGGAGGAGGTGGGCTCGTCCAGAATGAGCAGCTTCACCTTTTTGGAAAAGGCTTTGGCAATCTCCACCAGCTGCTGCTTGCCGGTGCCGATATCCTTCACCAGGGTCTGGGCCGACTCGTTCAGCCCCACCTGGCGCATGTGCCGCTCCGACTCGCTGTAGGTCCTGTCCCAGTCGATGTAGCCCATGGAGTTTTTGATTTCGTTGCCCAGGAACATGTTTTCCCCGATGGACAGCAGGGGAATAAGGGCCAGCTCCTGGTGGATGATAACAATGCCCAGAGCCTCGCTGTCCTTCTGGGTTTTGAACTGGCACAGCTTGCCCTCGTAATAGATGTCGCCGGTGTAGCTGCCGGCAGGGTAGGTGCCGGAAAGCACGTTCATCAGGGTGGATTTGCCCGCCCCGTTCTCGCCGATCAGGGCGTGGATTTCCCCGGCCTCTACCCTTAGATTCACGTTGTCCAGTGCCTTGACGCCGGGAAATTCCTTGGTGATGGACTTCATTTCCAAAATAACGTCAGCCAAGGGGTAGTTCCTCCTCTCTATGGTCTGCCTGAAAATAAGGTGGGCGGGGCGTTTGCCCCGCCCACCGGTTGGTCCTTACATTGGGGGGTTGTGGAATCAGCCGTTGGTGGCCTCCAGGTAGCCGTCAGCGCCCACCTTGTAGTAGCCGGGGGTGACCAGCTTCTCCTCCATGTTGTCAGCGGTAACCACGTCGGGTACCAGCAGGAAGGAGGGGCACTTGTTGCCGGGAGTGGTCTCATAGGACTCGGTGTCGAAAGCGCAGTCGAAGCCCCAGCTGGAGGCGGAGATCAGGCTGGCGTCGGCGGTCTTGCCGTCCAGGATGGCCTTGGCCAGGTCCAGGGTGACAACGGCCTCGTTGGCCACGGCCTTATACACGGTCATGGACTGCACGCCGTCCTTGATGTTGCGCAGGTTGGCCACGTCGCCGTCCTGGCCGGTGATGATAACGGAGTTGCCGCCGGCATAGTCAGAGGTGACGGCCTGGGTCACGCCCAGGGCGGTGGAGTCGTTGGAGCACAGCCAGGCATCCAGCTTGGTGCCGTCGGAGTAGTAGGAGGCCAGCACGTTCTGGGCCCGGTTCAGGGCGGCCTCGGTCTTCCACTGCTCGGTGCCAACCACGGAGAACTCGGTCTGGCCGGACACCACATTCAGCTTGCCGCTGTCGATGTAGGGCTTCAGGGTGTCCATTGCGCCGTTGAAGAAGAAGGGGGCGTTGTTGTCAGCGGGGTCGCCGCCGGTGAACTCGATGTTGAAGGGGCCGGCCGCGTTGTCCAGGTCCAGGGTATCCTTCACATAGGTGCCCTGGAGCTTGCCCACGGTGTAGTTATCGAAGGACACGTAGTAGGACACGTTGTCGTTCATAATCAGGCGGTCATAGGCGATGACGGGGATATTGCTGGCGCCGGCGTCGTTCATCACGGTGTTCAGGCCGTTGCCGTCGATGGCGGCGATGATCAGCAGGTCCACGCCCTGGGAGAGCATGTTCTGGATGTCGTTCACCTGCTGCTCGTTCTTGTTGTCGGAGTAGGTGACGATGGTATTGTAGCCGGCGGCCTTAAACTGCTCGTCAAGGTAAGCGCCGTCGCGGTTCCACCGCTCCAGGGACTGGGTGGGCATGGCGATACCCACGGTCTTGCTGGCCGCGTCGCCGCCGGGAGTGGACTGGCTGCCAGAGGACTGGCTGCCGCCAGAGGGCTGGCTGCCGCTGGTGCCGGGGTTGGAACCGGCTCCGCCGCCGCAGGCGACGAGGGAGAGGGACATACAGGCTGCAAGGATCAGCGCAAGTGTCTTTTTCATTTTCGTTTCCTCCTGTTCGTTTTTTCCCCGGATACCGGGGAAATGACAGAAGCAACTGCTTCTGTGGCTTCAATTCTATAAAGTTATTTTACTAATGTCAATCTTTTTTTGCCGCCCGGCAATAACTTTGTTGGTTTTGCATGGAATAAAGCGGAGAAAATTGGATATATTGACGGCTGAAAAAATTTGATTACTAAAGCGGTTTTTGCTAACTTGGCACAAACGGGAAAAAACACCGGATTTTTTACAAATGGAATTGACTGTTTCAAACTTCGTGTTACAATATAATAAAGGGATTTTACCAAAGAGGAGAGGATTTGCAATGGACCTGGACGCCGGTCTGACAGACCGCCGCCGGCAGACCCGCAGCAGCATTTACCGCAATATCTACTATGCCAAGGGCTTCTGTTCCCGGCAGAGCCTGGCCCGGGAGCTGGGCCTAAGCCTGCCCACCGTCTATCAGAACCTGTCGGAGCTGATGGCTGCCGGCCTGGTGCGGGACTCGGGGGAGCAGCAGTCCACCGGGGGGCGGAAGGCCAGCGGCCTGTCTATTGTGCCCGACGCCCGGGTGGCGGTGGGCATCTCGGTGACGGAGCACCGCCTGCGCCTGGCGGCGGCCGATCTGCTGCTCAACGAGCTGGCCTATCAGGAGGTGGACATCCCCCCTATTGTCCGCTTTGCCGACATGGGCGGCCTGCTCTCCCAGGTGCTGGAGGACTTTCTGGATCAGTTTTCCATCGACCGGGCCCGGCTGCTGGGGGTGGGCATCGCCCTGCCCGCCGTCATGTCGCCGGACAGCCGGTTTATCACCGCCGCCCCCACCCTGCGGCTGAAAGACACCTCCCTGGAGGGGCTGGCCAGCGCCATCCCCTACCCCACCTATGTGGAGAACGACGCCACCAGCGGCGGCCATGCGGAGCTCTTTGTCCGGGAGGGCAACCGGAATATGGCCTACCTCTCCCTGGAGAACGGGGTGGGCGGGGCCATCCTGTTCGGCGGCGCCCCCTACGTGGGGGACAACCGGCGCAGCGGGGAGTTCGGCCACATGTGCGTGGAGCCGGGTGGATTGCGGTGTACCTGCGGCAGCCTGGGCTGTCTGGAGGCCTACTGCTCCCCTCGCCGGGTGCGCAGCACCTTCGGGGTGACGCTGGAGGCGTTTTTTTCCAAGCTGGAGCGGCACGGGTCCCGATATGAGGAGTATGAGGCCCTGTGGGACAATATGCTCCGCCATCTGGCCATCGGCATCAACAACATCCACATGGCCCTGGACTGCGATGTGGTGCTGGGTGGCGTGCTGAGCGAGTTCCTGGCGCCCTATCTGCCCCGCCTGCGGGAGTATGTGACCGGCATCAACCCCTTCGACACCGACGGGGAGTATGTGCATCTGAGCACCCTCCGGCGGCACACCGTCCCCCTGGGTGTGGCCCTCCACTTTGTAACGGATTTTCTGGAACAGATATGAGCCCTTCCCATGAAGCGGCAGGGGCCGCCCACTGGACGGCCCGCCTTTCGGCCCCCCGACTTCCCTAAAAAAATGCACGTCTGCAAAACAGACGTGCATTTTTTCAACCCTTGTCCACAAACAGGCACCGGATGGCGTTGAGCACTGCCAGAACCATAACGCCCACGTCGGCAAAGATAGCCAGATACATATTGGCGATGCCCACCGCCCCCAGGATCAGGCAGGCGGACTTCACCCCCAGGGCCATGACGATGTTCTGGTAGACGATGCCCAGGCACTTCCGGGAAATCTGAATGGCCTTGGCAATTTTCCGGGGGTCGTCGTCCATCAGGACGATGTCCGCCGCTTCGATGGCCGCGTCGGAGCCCATGGCCCCCATGGCGATGCCGATATCAGCCCTGGACAGCACCGGGGCATCGTTGATGCCGTCGCCCACAAAGGCCAGCTTCCCTTTGCCGGACCGCGCTTCCAGCAGCTTCTCCACCTGGGCCACCTTGTCCGCCGGGAGCAGCTCGCTGAACACCTGGTCAATACCCAAGTCGGAGGCCACCTGCTCGGCCACCGCCCTTGCGTCCCCGGTGAGCATAACCGTCTTATCCACACCGGCGGACCGCAGGGCGGAAATGGCCTGCCTGGAGCCGGGCTTTACCACGTCGGAGACCACAATGTGCCCCGCGTAGGCCCCATCCACCGCCAGATGGACGATGGTGCCGGCCTGGTGGCACTTCGGACAGTCGACGCCCAGGCGGCGCATCAGCTTGTCGTTGCCGGCGGCCACCGCCGTCCCGTCCACGCGGGCGGTGACGCCGCAGCCGCTCTGTTCCTGGATGTCGGTCACACGGCTCCGGTCGATCTCCTTCCCCCAGGCCCGCTGCAAACTTTTGCTGATGGGGTGGGAGGAGGAGCTCTCCGCCAGGGCGGCGTACTCCAGCAGCTTCTCCTCCGCCAGGGCGGCGTGGTGGATGCCGCTCACCTCAAAGACCCCTTGGGTCAGGGTGCCCGTCTTGTCGAAAACCACCGTTTTTGTCTGGGAGAGGGTCTCCAGGTAGTTGGAGCCCTTGATCAGGATGCCCACCTGGCTGGCCCCGCCGATGCCGGCGAAGAAGCTGAGAGGAATACTGATAACCAGGGCGCAGGGGCAGCTGATTACCAGGAAGGTGAGGGCCCGGTAGAGCCAGACCCCCCAGTCCGGGGCCAGGCCCAGCCCCAGCATACGGACAAGGGGAGGCAAAAGGGCCAGCGCCAGGGCGCTGTAGCAGACGGCGGGGGTGTAGATGCGGGCAAACCGGGAGATAAAGTCCTCTGACCGGGACTTCCGGGAGCTGGCATTCTCCACCAGGTCCAGAATTTTAGACACGGTGGACTCCCCGAAGGCCCGGGTGGTGCGGACCTTCAGCACCCCCGTCATGGAGATGCAGCCGCTGATGACCTCGTCCCCCGGGCCGGCCTCCCTGGGCAGGCTCTCGCCGGTGAGGGCGCTGGTGTTCAGGCTGGAGCTGCCCTCCAGCACCACCCCGTCGATGGGCACCTTCTCCCCGGGCTGGACCACGATTACCGCGCCCACCTCCACCTCGTCCGGGTCCACCTGCTCCAGCAGGCCCTCCCGCTCCACGTTGGCGTAGTCGGGGCGGATGTCCATCAGCTCGCTGATGTTCCGGCGGCTCCGGCCCACGGCGTAGCTCTGGAACCACTCGCCGATCTGGTAGAACAGCATCACGGCGATGGCCTCCAGATATTCTCCGTTCTCATAGATTGCCAGGGCCATAGCCCCCACCGTGGCCACCGCCATCAGGAAGTTTTCGTCAAATACCTGCCGGTTACGGCCCCCCCGCGCCGCCTTGCGCAGAATATCGTGGCCGATGAGGAGGTAGTCCAGCAGGTAGCAGGCAAACCGGGCCAGCCGGCCGGCGGAGGGGAAAAGCAGGCGGTCCAGCCGGTTGAAGGCCTCCGCCGGCAGGAACTGAAGGCCGAACAGCAGCAGGGCGGACAGGAAGATACGCACCATCATCTTCTTCTGCTTTCCGGTCATTCCGTCCTTCCCCCGCCCCGCCAGAAGGAGGAACAGCCCGGCCGACGCCGTCACGGCGGCCAGCAGCGCGGTAATTATCACGTCCTGCATGGGAACGCCACCCCCTTAGAGGAAAATCTCGCAGTCGGGCTCCACCTTTTTGCAGGCCTGCTGCACCGCGGCCATCACCGCACCGGGCTCCTGGCCCTCCGCGAACTCCACAATCAGCTTCTGGGTCATGAAGTTGACCACGGCGCTCTGAACGCCGGCGGTCTTCCGGGCGGCCTCCTCCATCAGATTGGCGCAGTTGGCGCAGTCTACCTCGATCTTATAGGTCTTTTTCATAAAAAACGCGCTCCTTTCCTTTTTCGGCAAGAATTTTATGATTAAGCACTTGTTTAATCATTGTGTCCGTAGTATAATACGGCCAGAGACGCAAGTCAACGCCCAGAGTGTTCTCTCTGCCAAACGGGCGAAAAGTATTTCCAAACGAGCGAAAGGGGGGCAACGGCATGGACAATCTGGAGCTGCCCCACAGCCACGGGACGGAGCCGGCGGCGCTCCGGGCCCGGCTGGGGGACATTGAACGGTTTCAGCGGGTGGCAGAGGTCTTCCGCCAGCTGGGGGACCCTACCCGGATCCGGGTGTTCTGGCTGCTGTGCCACTGTGAGGAGTGCGTGGTGAATCTCTCCGCCCTGATGGGCATGTCCAGCCCGGCGGTGTCCCACCACCTGAAGGCGCTGAAAAGCGGCGGGCTGATTTGCAGCCGCCGGGTGGGGAAGGAGGTCTATTACCGGGCGGCGGACACCGGGGAGAGCCGCCTGCTGCACCAGATGACCGAGCAGGTGATGGAGATTGCCTGCCCCCGTCAGATAGCGCTGGAACCACCCCCTCCGGTACAGCTGGTCCCGCTGAACCAGGTGGAGGAGTACCGGGCGGAGCAGGTGGAGCTGGTCCGCCGGGTCCATGACCAGCTGCTGGCCCAGCTGGACCGGAAGACCACCATCGACGAGCTGTCCCGGCAGTACCACATGAACCCCACCACCCTGAAAAGCACCTTTAAAGAGGTATACGGCGTGTCCATCGCGGCCCATATCAAGGCGCACCGCATGGAGCGGGCCGCCCAGCTGCTGCGGGAGACCGGCTGGAGCGTGGCGGAGGTGGCCCGGGCAGTGGGCTACGACAGCCAGAGCCGCTTTACCGCCGCCTTCAAGTCGGTTTTCCACCAGCTGCCCCGGGAGTACCGAAAGGGGTAAAAAGACAGGATGGGCACAGCCCATCCTGTCTCTGTATTTTCAGGCTTATCCCAGCAGCTTCTCCACGGCGGCCAGGTTGGCGGCGGTGCAGAACACCTCCATGGCCTGGGCCAGCTCGGCGGGTGAGGGGAAGGAGGGAGCCAGCCGGATATAGCTGTCCTCCGGGTCCTTGTGGTAGGGGTGGGTGGCCCCGGCGTCGGTGAGCACCACCCCGGCCTCCTTGCACAGCTGAACAATCCGTTTGGCACAGCCGGGCATAGCCATGTAGGTGACGAAATAGCCCCCCTTGGGCTTCACCCAGGAGCCTGCCCCGGTGGAGCCAATCTCGCGCTCCAGGGTGGACAGCACCGCGTCAAACTTGGGCCGGAGGATGGCGGCGTGTTTGTCCATCTGGGCCTTGATTCCGTCCAGGTTCTGGAAGAACCGCACGTGGCGCAGCATGTTCAGCTTGTCCCAGCTGATGGCCTGGGCATCCAGCTGTTTGGCGGTAAAGTCCACATTGGCCCTGGAGGCGGCGAAGAAGGCCACCCCCGCCCCGGGGAAGGAAATCTTGGAGGTGGAGCCGAACATATAGACCATATCGGGATTGCCCGCCGCCTTGCACTCCTCCAGAATGTTGAGCAGGGGAGTGTCCTCGTAGACGTAGTGGGCGGCGTAGGCGTTGTCCCAGAAGATGCGGAAGTCCTTGGCGGCGGGCTTCAGGGAGGCCAGGCGGCGCACCGCCTCGTCGGAGTAGGAGCCGCCCAGGGGGTTGGTGTACTTGGGCACGCACCAGATGCCTTTCACGGTCTCGTCCTCAGAAACCAGCTTCTCCACCAGATCCATATCCGGGCCCCACTCGGTGAGGGGAATGTTGATCATCTCGATGCCCAGGGTCTCGCAGATGGTAAAGTGCCGGTCGTAGCCCGGGACGGGGCAGAGGAATTTCACCTTGTCATATCTGCACCAGGGCTTTTCGCCCCCCGGCACGCCCAGCAGCATGGCCCGGGCTATGCAGTCATACATAAAGGTGAGGGAGGCAGAGCCCACCACGATGGTCTCCTCCGGGGCCACGCCCATGTATGCGGCAAAGAGCTTTCTGGCCTCGGGGATGCCCAGCAGCTCGCCATAGTTGCGGCAGTCCAGGCCGCTGGCGTCGTGGCAGTCGCTCCCGGAGTTGAGGGCGTCCAGCATGGGCAGGGACAGATCCAGCTGATCAGCCCCCGGCTTGCCCCGGGCCATGTTCAGCTTCAGCCCCTTGGCTTGCAGACGGGCGTATGCCTGCTCCAGCAGTTCCCGCTGGGCCTGGAGCTCCTCTCGGGTCATTTCCTGATACTGTTTCATGTGCGGTCTCCTTCTATCCATCAAAATTCGTCCTGAAAAGCCGGACATGGGACGATTTCCGCAAGCCGCGCTTCTGGTAAGACATTATAATCGACCGCGCCGGGGAAAGCAAGAGATGTGAAAGATTTTGTTGCGAAATATGCAAAATGGAGGGGAACGCGCCCAAAAGCCTTCCCCCTTCCAGGGGGAAGGTGGCATCCGCGAAGCGGATGACGGATGAGGGTGCGGCGAGGTTATCGCCCCTTATCGTAAAGGACAGCGTCCCCGTCCAGCCCCCTCATCCGCCCCCTGCGGGGGCACCTTCCCCCCTGAGGGTGGAAGGCTTTGCCCTGCGGGGGACGGGGGACACCGCCTGAGGCCGAACTCCAGGCTTGAAGCCGGGGCCGGCCTGTGTTAAACTGAAGCCACCCCAACCACACAGGAAGAAGCGAAACGCTATGGAACAGAACCGTCCGCTGCGCCGGGAGCGGGGCGTGGTCTGCCCCGAGGGGCGGGAGTAGCGATTTTGGGCGGGAAAGGCCCCGCCGTGTGACCCCTTCCAGCCAGTGGACCCTGTGGCCCACCGGTATTTTTTTGAAATTTGTCATATTTCCCCTTGACCTTCCAGTGGGAGGAGGGTATATAGTGGCGCTGTCCCGGAAAATCTTTCCCAAATCTTTACGTTTTTCTTTACCGCCGTCTTAATCCTTCGGGGCTATCCTGGGGGCAGAAAAATTTTAATGAAACTTTCATCTTTTCTTTGGAAAAATGTAAGGATTGGCAAGTACAATAATCCACAGGAAAATCATCGGCGAGCCGATGGGAATAGAGGGGGCGCGCCCCCGAGCAAAACAAGGAGAATCGCTATGGAAACTACCCAGCTGTTAGAGACCCCCCAGGCCCCCAAAGAGAAAAAGGGGCGGAAGCTCCCGCCCTTCCGCATGCCCAGGTCCAAAAAGGGAAAGAAGTGGCTCCGGCGGGGCATCGCCGCCGCCGTGGTGCTGGCGGGAGTGTGGTGGATTTTCTTCCGGTCCGGACCGGGGAGCGGCGCGCCCGCCATGGGGCAGTTCGCCTCAGACACAGTACAGCGCCGGGACCTGACGGTGGCCGTCTCGGGCACGGGGACCGTCACTCCCATTGACTCCTACTACTTAAAGCCCCTGGTCACCGGCGAGGTGCTGGAGGCCCCCTTCGAGGTGGGCGACCGGGTGGAGAAGGGTGACGTCCTCTACCGCCTGGACGCCAAGGACGCGGAAATGAGCATCCAGCAGGCGGAGCTGTCGGTCCGACAGGCCCAGAAGAGCTATGACGACCTGGCCGGCAACCTCACCGTCCGGGCCGGCGGGGCCGGGGTGGTGCAGAAGGTGCTGGTTCAGCGGGGGGACCTGGTCTCCCCCGGTACCCCCGTCGCCGAGGTGGCCGACACCTCCACCCTCACCGTCACCCTGCCCTTCCACTCCGCTGAGGCCCAGAGCATCCGGGCTGGCCAGTCCGCCCAGGTGACCATCGGCGGCACCATGGAGACCCTCCCCGGCCGGGTGGAGTCGGTTTCCTCCGCCGAGCTGGTGGGAGCCGGAGGCGCTCTGGTCCGCCAGGTGAAGATACGGGTGGACAATCCCGGGGCTCTCACCGCCGCCAACTCCGCCACCGCTGCGGTGGGGGATATTGCCTGCGCCGGCAGCGCCAATTTTGAGGAGTCCCTGCGCCAGACGGTGGTGGCCCAGGCCAGCGGCGAAGTAACCGAGGTCCACGTCACCGCCGGCAGCAAGGTGTCCGCCGGGTCCGCCCTGGCCACCCTGGGCGGGACCGCCGCTCAGAGCTCCCTGGAGGACATGGCCATCGCCCTGGAGAACGCCCAGCTGGCCCTTCAGCGCTCCCGGGACGCCCTGGAGAACTACACCATCACCGCCCCCATCTCGGGCACCGTCATCGAGAAGAATGTGAAGGCGGGGGACAACGTGAACAACATCGAGGCGGGGGCGCTGGCCGTCATCTACGACCTGAGCTACCTGAAGCTGGAAATGAATATCAGCGAGCTGGACCTGAGCAAGGTGGCCGCGGGCCAGCCGGTGGACATCACCGCCGACGCCATCCCCGGCGAGGTCTTTGAGGGCCGGGTGGACCGGGTGAGCATCAACGGCACCACCACCAACGGCTTTACCACCTACCCCGCCACCATCCTCCTGGAGGATTACGGCAATCTCAACCCCGGTATGAACGTGTCCGCCGACATCGTGGTGGAGCGGGTGAAAAACGCCCTGTCCATCCCGGCGGCGGCGGTCCAGCGGGGTGACACCGTGCTGGTGCCCCTGGAGGGCTGCCTGTCCCCCGACGGGACCACGGTGCTCGACCCCGCCAAGACTGAGGAACGCACCGTCACCCTGGGCGGCGGCGACGGAGAGTATGTGGAAATCACCTCCGGCCTGAACGAGGGGGACACCGTTCTGGTGCCCGCCCAGGCCCAGGGCGGCATGGGCGGCGGAGTAATGGCCGCCGCGCCTGCGGGAGGTTGATGAACGGTGGAACACCTCATTGAACTGAAAAACGTCTATAAAATATATCAGATGGGCTCGGAGACCGTCCACGCCCTGGACGGGGTGGACCTGACCATCGACCAGGGGGAGTTTGTGGCCATCGTGGGCTCCTCCGGGTCTGGTAAGTCCACCGCCATGAATATCATCGGCTGTCTGGACGTGCCCACCTCCGGCACCTACCGCCTGGGGGGCGTGGACGTGTCCACCATGGACGACGACCAGCAGGCGGAGATTCGCAACAAGATGCTGGGCTTCATCTTCCAGCAGTACAACCTGATCCCCAAGCTGTCCGTGCTGGAGAACGTGGAGCTGCCTCTGCTCTACGCCGGGGTGGACAGCGGCGAGCGCCGGGAGCGGGCTCTGGCCTCGTTGGAGCGGGTGGGCCTGCGGGACAAGGGGAAGAACCTGCCCTCCCAGCTGTCCGGCGGCCAGCAGCAGCGGGTGTCCATCGCCCGGGCGCTGGCGGGAGACCCCAGCCTGATCCTGGCCGACGAGCCCACCGGCGCCCTGGACTCCCGCACCGGCCGGGAGGTGCTGAAATTCCTCAAGCAGCTGCACCAGGAGGGGAATACGGTGGTTCTCATCACCCACGACAACTCCATCGCCGTGAAGGCCGAGCGGATTGTCCGCCTTCAGGACGGCAAAATCATCTACGACGGCGACTCCCGCGACCCCCGGGCGGTGGTCCAGCCCCACGGGGAGGACGAGGAAGAGGGGGTGGGCGCATGAACTTCACCCAATCCTTCCGCCTGGCGATAAAGTCCCTCACCACCAGCAAAATGCGGGCTCTGCTCACCATGCTGGGCATCATCATCGGCGTGGGGGCAGTGATTGTGATTCTCTCCCTGGGCAACGGCCTCACCGGCATGGTCCAGCAGCAGGTGGATAAGCTGGGCATCAACATGATCCAGGCCCAGTTCTTCGGCGGCACAGCGGATAGGCTGCCCGACCCGGAGGATATGTATGACATGGTGGAGGCAAACGCGGACATTCTCACCGGCGTATCCCCCTATCTGGGGGTCAATGCCGTGGTCCGCCACGGCAGCGACAAATTCGACCGTACCAGCCTCTACGGCGTCAGCGAGATTATGTACAACGCCGCCACCGGCTACACCATCGACGGCGAGCAGCTGGCCAAGGGCCGCTTCGTCAGCTACATGGACGTGGAGCGGCGGGAAAACATCTGTGTGATCGGGGCCTATCTGGAGGAAGAAGCCTTTGGCGGCGACGCCCTGGGGAAACAGCTTTCCATCAACGGCCGGCCCCTCACGGTGGTGGGGGTGCTCAAGCGCAACGCCGAGCTGGAGATGCTCCCCGGCAGCCAGGACGACCAGATCTACATCCCCTACACCACTGCCCTGGAGATCATGGGCAGCCGGTGGGTCAATTTGTACATCTTCACCAGCACCTCCGGCGAGACCGCCGACGCCGGCAAAAGGATTATCGAGGCCTATCTCAACGACTTTTTCCGTACCGACGACGGCATGTGGAATTACTTCTACATCACCACCATGGCGGAGCAGGCCAACCAGATCAACGCCATGATGGGGGTGGCCATGGGGGTGCTGGTGGCCATCGCCGCCATCTCCCTGCTGGTGGGCGGCATCGGCATTATGAACATCATGCTGGTGTCCGTCACCGAGCGCACCCGGGAGATTGGCGTGCGCAAGTCCCTGGGGGCCAAGCGGAAGGACATCCGCAGCCAGTTCGTCATTGAGGCGGGCACCACCTCCGCCATCGGCGGCATCCTGGGCATCGGCTTCGGCTGGCTGCTGGCCAAGGGCATCGGCGCGGTGCTGGGGGGAATGCTTTCTGAAAATATGGGCGGCGGCGTCTTCGACGCTACCCCCACCATGGGGGCGATCCTCCTCAGCTTCAGCGTGTCGGTGGGTATCGGTGTCCTGTTCGGCTACCTGCCCGCCAACAAGGCGGCAAAGCTCAACCCCATTGATGCCCTGCGGTATGATTGAGCGGCCTAAAGGCCCCCTTGCTAAAGGGGGCTGGCACCGCCGCAGGCGGTGACTGGGGGATTCCATGCAAATGGAAACATACCGGTTATCGGAATCCCCCCGCCACCGGCTTCGCCGGCGGCCCTCCCCCCCTTTAGCAAGGGGGGCTTAAGAAAACGGAAAGGAATGTATCCTTATGAAAACAAAACGCCTTTTCTCCGCGATTTTAGCGGCCTGCCTCACCCTCGCCCTGATACTGCCCGCCTCGGCGGCGGGGACGGCGCCCTCTCTGGACGACGCGGTCCAGGCGGTAACCGCCCTGGGCATCCTCAACGGCGACGGCAGCGGCAATTTGAACCTGTCCGCCAGGGTGACCCGGGCGGAGTTTGTCGCCATGGCGGTAAAAGCCACCCCTGGCGGGGACGGTGTGGGCCAGGCGGCCACCTCCCCCTACTCGGATGTCCCCCGGAGCCACTGGGCCAGCGGCTATGTGGAGGCGGCGGTAAGCCGGGGACTGGTCACCGCCTTCAGCGACGGCACCTTCCGCCCTAATCAGGAGATTACGCTGGCGGAAGCCTCCTCCATGGTCCTTGCCCTGCTGGGCTACGGCCCGGAGGACTTCTCCGGAGCCTTCCCTACCGGCCAGCTGACCATGTACCACAGCCTGAAGCTGAGCGCGGGAGTCACTGCCGCCGGGGCCGCCTCCACCCTCACCCGCCAGGATGCGGTCTACCTCTTCTATAACCTTCTCTCCGCCAAAACCAAGGACGGCCCCCCCTACATTCAGCAGCTGGGCCACAGCCTGGATGCTGCGGGCAAGCCCGACGTGGTCTCTTTGGTCAACGGACAGATGGAGGGCCCGGTGGTGGCCCAGGGCTACGGCTGGCAGTCCTCCCTGGGATTTACTCCCGCTAAAGTCTACCGCAATGGCAGCGTGGCCGCGCTGACCAACATTCAGGACTACGACGTGGTCTACTGGAACGCCTCCATGAGCACCGTCTGGGCCTATGCCAAAAAGGCCACCGGGCCAATCCAGGCGATTGAGCCCTCCAGCGCCTCCCCCTCCTCGGTGACGGTGGCGGGACGGACCTATGCCATTGAAGCCTCCGCCGCGGCCCTTGCCCTGTCTGACCTGGGACAGTACCGCCTGGGAGACAATGTCACGCTCCTGTTGGGCAGGAGCGGCGGCGTGGCGGCGGTGGCTGATGTGTCGGCCAGCGCCGGCGAGCGGGTGGGCGTGGTAACGGCCATCGAAAAGACCGCCTACCCCGACGGCTCCGGCGGCAGCTACACCGCCCAGACCGTCACCCTGCTGGCCACCGACGGCCAGACCTACCAGTACCAGACCCGGGGCGGCTACAAGGTGGGCAGCGTGGTCCGGGCCATTGTGGCCGGCAGCGGGGGCGAGGTCACCCTCCGCGGCCTGGGCAACGCCTCCCTGTCCGGCAAGGTGAACCGGGAGGGCACGAAGCTGGACAAATACGCCTTCGCCCAGGGGGCGGAGATTCTGGACGTGAGCGAGGACCGGGGCGCGGTCATCTACCCCGCCCGCCTGGCTGGACTGAACTTGAACAGCGGCAAGGTGAAGTACTACGCCCTCAACCCCCAGGGGGAGATCGAGACCCTCATCCTTAACGACGTCACCGGCGACGCCTACCAGTATGGGATCATTACCCACTTTACCGAGGAGGGAGAGGGAATGAGCCGGTACTGCACCTACCAGTACGATGTGGGCGGGGTGAGCTACACCCTCTCCGGCACCACCAGGTTCCTGGCCACCGCCGGCCCCATCCGCATCCAGGGCGACCCGGCCAGCCCGGAGAAGCTCTACGCCCTCACCGCCGCCCAGGCGGGGCAGGTGTCGGGCAATCAGTTTGTGACGGGCAATCAGCGGTACACCCTGTCGGACAGCGTAGTGGTCTACGAGTACCGGGACGGGCGGTACTACCTGTCCAGCCTGGCCCGGGCGGAGGGCGGCGGAACCGTCACCGCCTGGTATGACAAGGCCGAGTCCGAGGGCGGACGGGTCCGTGTCATCGTGGTAAAATAACATAGAAACGGGAAACGCCCCGGGTCGTGCAGTCCGCACGGCCCGGGGCGGTGTTCAGGACGGGTCTCCTTTCACCAGCACAAGCTTTTTCCGCTCGATTTTATAGATAATGTCGCACTCGTTGGCCAGGCTCATGTGGTGGGTCACCATAAGCAGTGTCTTGCCCTCCTTCACCCGGCGGATGGAGTCGATCACCGCCCGCTCGGTGTCGATATCCAGGGCGGCGGTGGCCTCGTCCATCACCAGCAGCTCAAATTCCTTATACAGCGCCCTGGCCAGGGCGATGCGCTGGCGCTGGCCGCCGGAGATGGTGGCCCCGTTCTCGCCGATCAGGGTGTCGATCCCGTCGGGCAGCGCCTGAACGTCCTCCCAGATCTGGGCGCACTTCAGGCACTCGATCACCCTGTCGTTGTCAATATCCCGCTCGTCCGAGAAGAAAGCCACATTGTCCCGGATGGTGGCCCCATTCAGGTAGACGGTCTGGGGGATGTAGCTCACCAGCTGGCCGATGCTGGCCATGCAGCGGCCCTGTTCGTCAGCATGGGCGGCGATGTCGTAGTCGTCGTAGCAGATGCTGCCCGCCTGGGGGGGCAGCAGGCCCAGAATCAGGTCCAGAAAGGTGGTCTTTCCCGCGCCGGAGGCCCCGATGATGGCCACTGAGCGGCCCACCGGGATGTGGATGGACGCCCCGTCGAAGATGCGGGTCTGGTCCCGGTAGCCAAAGGTCAGTCCGCTCACCGAGAGACCCTGCCGGAAGGTGAGGGTTTTCCGGCGGAGGGCGGCGGTGCGTTCCTCCTGTGCCTTGATCCGGTCGTAGCTGGTGAGAGCCTCCTTCAGCACCGAGAAGGGCTTTCGGGCGAACTCCATGTAGTTCAGCCCCCGCAGAACGTGAAAGGCGGTTTGCAGCATCCGGGCCAGGGCGGTGATAAACACCAGCATAGGGGCGAGGATGAAGGCCAGATTGGAGCCCGCCAGAAGGATCACGGCGAGCACGGCGAACATGGCCCCCATCACGCTGTTTTGCAGGAGAATACTGATCCGGCCGGAATGGTACTGATACTCCTGCTGCACCTGGGCGAATTTGGTGCTGGCCGTCTGATACCGCTTCAGTACAAAGGCGGACCGGTCGTCAATCTTCATCTCCTTGAAGGAGCCGTAGGCAATGGTAATCTGGGCGTTGGTGCGGATGGAGTAGGCCCGGCTTTTCTCGCCGAAGACCCGCATCCGCGCACGGGTCTGCACGTGGATTACCACCATAAGGGCCACCAGGGCCAGACTGCTGCCAATGCCGATCCACTTGGCGGAGTAGATCATAACCGCCCCATAGCCGGTGAAGGTGATGCAGTTGACCCATATATCGGTGTAGACGGTGATCATCTGGATACAGTTTACGGTGTCCTGCCGGACCATGTCCAGGGCCTGCATGGCGCTTTTCTGATAGTGGGCGGACAGGTCCTCTTTCATCAGGGTCTCATAGACCTTCACCGACAGCCGCTGGGCGCCGTCGTAGGTAAACCGGCTGGAGAGCCTGCCCCGGTAGAGCTCCAGCAGGCACTTGACCGCCGTCACCCCCACCATGCTCAAAGTAAAGGCCACCAGCTCCGGGGAGGCCTGATTCTCCTGAATGGCGCGGTTGATGACCGTCATAATAATAGAAAAGCTGAAAATGTCCACTGCGGGGCTGATCAAACTGAGCAGGGACAGAATCTTCCAGCTTCTGCGCTGGTCCGGCTCCAGCACTCCGATGAGATATTGAAACATGCCGGCAATGCTGCTCTCCTCTGCGTTGGTGTTCGCTGCGCTGTGGCGTTTCATAACCGCCCGTCACCCCGCCTTCCTGTAAGCTCCGTCCCCGGGTTGCCGAAGTGCCCGGAGCGGGTTGGTAGAATCTTATCAAAATTCTCCGCCGTTGGCAACCCCCACTTTCATGCAGGGAGTGTCCTGCCGCGCATTTTATCGCGATAACGTGGATTGGCACACTCTTGCAGGGGCGCAGAGCGCGCCTGCGGGCGGACAATGTCCGCCCCTGCATAAAAATCTGCAAATGGGACACGCCCCGTTAGCGTGCAGCTTGTCCCGGGCACTGTTTGAAATTGACAGGTCGGGAGGCTAAAACAGATGGGAAATGAGGGATTGTATTTCTTGACATCATAGTGAAAATGTACTATTGTTAAGGAGGTGAAAAATCGCTACACGCTTTTGGGCCCGGCAGGAAAGAACAAACACAGACGGGTGGGCAATGAATGGTAAATTTTGTAATATTATTAGAGTGCTTTGGCATAAGCCTGATTTTTGCGGCGCTGATCCTCCTGCTGAACGGAGACGGCGCCCGGGAGCAGAAACTGCTGATTTTTATTATGTGTGGCTCGCTGGTGCAGAACGTGGGCTATATGCTGGAGCTGACCGCCCCCACTGTGGAGGCCGCCGTGGCAGCGGTGACGGTGGAAAATGTGGGCTCCACCTTTGTCCCCCTGTGCTATTGCTGGTTTACTTACACCTACTGCTACGCCCGCCCGCCCAAAAAGCTGCTGCGGGCCCTTGAGGTAATCAACTTTTTCGTTCTGCCCACGGTGTTTTTCAACTGGAACGGCCTGTTTTACCGGGAATTTCAGTGGCTGTCCACTGCCGACGGCTTTCACTATGTCAGCATCACCTACGGCCCCCTGTATACCTTCTTCCTGATTACCCGCATCGTGATTCCCTATGTCCTGTCCATCTACACCCTGGCCCGGGCGGTCCGGGGCCGGCTGGACCAGCAGGTCAGCCGGCAGTATTGGACCATCCTTCTGATCACCTCCCTGCCCGTGGCGGTGCTGGTGGCCTATGTGTTCAAGCTCACCGCAGTGTTCGACCTCACGCCGGTCACTCTGGCCATCACCATGGCGATGGTGGTAATTGTGGTGTGGAGCCGCCGCAACTACGACTTCCGCCGCCTGGCGGCCGAAAAGGTGCTGGAGAGCCTGGGGGACGGGGTAATCGCCCTGGACGACCATGACCGGCTTATCAGCTATAACCGGGCCGCCGCCCAGATCTTCACCAGCCTGCCCGAGCACAAGCTGGGGGAGAATGTCCGGGAGCTGGAGGACTTCCGGGAGGAGATGCTCAACGAAAGCGTCCCCTGGAGCTTTTCCATCAACGGGCAGCATTACGAATGCCACAGCAAGCAGATCATTGACGAAAACGGCCGGAAGCAGGGCTGCGTCATCCTGGTGCTGGACATGACCGACATCAAGGCCTATATCAACGAGATCAAGCGGGTGCGCCAGCAGGCCGAGAAGGCAAATATCGCCAAGAGCGAGTTTTTGGCCAACATGTCCCACGAGATACGCACCCCCATGAACGCTATCATTGGCCTGAACGATATTATTATGGAGGAGTGCCCCGACCCCCAGATATACGCCCACGCCAAGGACGTGCAGTCGGCGGCCAAGAATCTGCTGGCCATCATCAACGACATCCTGGACCTGTCCAAGGTGGAGGCGGGCAAGATGGAGCTGGTGTATGGGGACTACCATCTGAAGACCCTGGTGGACGAGGTGGTGGGCATGATGGACATGGCGGCCTCCAAGCGGGGGCTGATTCTGAAATACGAGTGCGACAGCGCCCTTCCCTGCCGCTACAACGGCGACGAGGGCCGCATCAAGCAGGTGCTTATCAATATTCTCAACAACGCCATCAAGTTTACCAAAGAGGGCTATGTGCGGGTCTATATCACCGGCTGGCCCGGCAAAAACGAGGACGAGGAGGTTCTCTCCTTCCGGGTGGAGGACACCGGCTGCGGCATCCGCAAGGAGGACCTGGGCAAAATATTCGAGGACTTCCGCCAGGTGGACGCCAAGCGCAACCGCACGGTAGAGGGCACCGGCCTGGGCCTGGCCATCGTCCGGCATCTGGTGGAGCTGATGGGCGGCCTTATCGACGTGGACAGCGTCTACGGCGAGGGGACCACCGTGATGATTACCATTCCCCAGAAAATTGTGGACCGGCGCTCCATCGCGGAGCTGCCCGAGATACCCCAGACCGAACTGCGCTACGCCGAGGCCTTTACCGCCCCCGACGTGCGGGTGCTTATTGTAGACGACAACCTGATTAACCGCAAGGTGGCCCGGGGCTTTTTAAAGAGCTACGCCTTCCAGCTGGCCGAGGCCGAGAGCGGTCCGGAGGCCATCGAGCTGGTGCGGCAAAACCGGTATGACATCATCTTTATGGATCATATGATGCCTATGATGGACGGCATCGAGGCGGCGGAGATTATCCGAAAGGACTGCGGCGAAAACGGCGCCGCCCCGGCTATGATCGCCCTCACCGCCAACGCCATGGAGGGGATGCGGGAGCAGTTCCTGAAGCACGGCTTTCAGGACTTCATCGCCAAACCGCTGGACCGGCGGGAGCTGGGGCAGCTGCTGGCCCGTTGGGTGCCCGAGGAGCGCCGGCGGGAGGGAGCCCCCGAGGAGCTGGAGGCCGCCTCCCAGACCGCCGACCTGAGCCACTTCCGGATTGACGGGATCGACATGGAGGCCGCCTCCCGCTACTGCGCCGGCGACGAGGGGGAGTTCCTGGAGCTGCTGGAGCTCTACTACCAGGATGGCCAGCGCAAGACGGTCCTCCTCCGGGAGGTGGCCGACAGCGACATCGCCCGCTACCGGGTGGAGGTACACGGCCTGAAAAGCGCCTCGGCCAACATCGGGGCCCTGGACGTATCCAACATGGCCCGGGCCCAGGAGAACGCCGCCGCCCAGGGAGACACGGAGTTTATCCAGCGCCAGTTCCCCCCGCTGCTGGAGGCCTACGAGACCCTTTTGATGAATATTGGGCTGTTCCTGGAGGAGCAGCGGCAAAACGAAGCACAGGAGGAGAAGCTTCCCCCCCTGTCCCCCGCCCAGCTGCGGGAGCAGGCGGCGGCGGCCCTGGGCGAGCTGGAGGACTTCCAGTCCCAGGCCTGCGCCGGCAGAGTGGCCGACATTCTGCGCCACACCCTGCCCCAGGACACGGAGGAGCGCCTGAAGGAAATCCAGGGACAGCTGAAGCTGTATGAGGACGACATCGCAGAGGAGCTGCTGAATCAGCTTGTGAACAAACTTGAAAAGGAGGATGGCGCAAATGATTAACCCGGGAGTAAGATCCGGCAAAAAGTGCATTTTAGCGGTGGACGACGCGGCCATTATTCTGCTGCGGATCACCGACGCCCTGGGGGAGTACTACGACGTGGTCACCGTCAATTCCGGCGCACGGGCCCTGCGGTATCTGGAGCGGAAAAAGCCCGACCTGATTCTGCTGGACATCCGCATGATGCCCAAGGACGGCTTTGAGACCCTGCGGGAGATCCGGGCGATGGAGGGCCGGGCCGAGATCCCGGTGATTATGCTTACCGGCATGGAGGACAAGAAATCAGTGATGGAGGGCATCAAGCTGGGCATCCGGGACTACATCCTGAAGCCCTTTTTCCCCGATGACCTGCTGGAGCGGGTCCGGCGTGTGCTGGAGCCCGGGGAGCAGGGCTGGCCGGAGCAGATGGAGGAGCTTTGATATATGAATCATGCCATGACCAAGGAGGAGCTGGAACAGATACTGGATCAGGCCCTTCAGGATGTAACCGAGCGCACCGCCGGCGTGCGCCTGCACCAGGGCGAACAGCCGCCGGGGGAAGACCTGTGCACTGTCCACATCACCTTCGACCGGGGGTTCAACACCAGCCTGACCCTATGCGCCGACAAGAGCCTGCTGGCCCGCATGGCCTGCAACTCCTTCCACGAGGAGGCGGTGACGCCCGAGGACCTGGAGGAGTTCAGCAAGGAGTATCTCAACGTGCTCTGCGGCAAGGTGACGGGGGCGATGTTCCAGGCAACACAGATACCCGCCCGCTTCGGCACCCCCGTGTTTTACCACGGGCGCTATGAGCCGGAGGGGCAGGAGGTACAGTTTATCCTCACCTACTCTGACGAGCACAGTGAGGGCGCGCAGCTGATTCACCATGTGCCCTGTCCTCAGGCGGACGGGGCCGACAAGAGCTAAAGGGGGTATCGCAGAAATGAGCAGGCGGATAATGGTGGTGGACGATTCCAGACTGGTGCGTGTCCAGCTGGAGGACACCCTGAAAGGGACCGACTACGAGGTTGCGGCCTACTGCCGCAGCGGCGAGGAGGCCATCGAGCAGTACGCGGCGGTGAAGCCCGACCTGGTGACAATGGATATTATCATGCAGGGGATGGACGGGCTGGACGCCGCGGAGATCATCCTGAAAAGCAACCCGGACGCGAGGATTGTCATGGTGTCCTCGCTGGCATATGACGACACCTTTGAACGGGCCAAGGCCATCGGAGCTAAGGGCTTTGTGGACAAACCCTTCCACCAGGAGCAGCTGCTGAAGGTGTTTGAACAGGCCCTGTCCTGAAAGCCCGGACGTCTGGGGCATATCAAAACCTATGGAACGCGCCAGGCAGGTCCGGAAGACGGGACCTGCCTGCTTTTTTGCGCGGCGGAAACCACAGAAGCGGTCTCCCCGGCGGGGAGAGAAAAGGATTTGGAAAAAGCTGTGTGACAGCCTTTGAAGGAGTGAGTGGTCCATGACCTTGACGGAACAGACGATTCTGCTTCAGGCCCCCAACCCCGCGGCGGCGGAGAACGGGCGGAAGCTGTGGAAGAAGGGCAGCTTCTCCGCCCTGCACCGGACGGAGGACGGCACCCTCTACTGGGCGGAGTGCGCCGGCAGCGGCAAGAACCCCTACCAGGTGTCCATTGACTGGACGGACCCGACCGCCCCGGTGTGCCGGTGCTCCTGCCCCAGCAGACAGTTCCCCTGCAAGCATGCCCTGGGGCTGATGTTCCAGCAGCTGGCCGGCGGGTCCTTTGAGCTGGCGGAGCTGCCCCAGGAAATTGCCGACAAGCGGGCCAAACAGGCGGCCCGGGCGGCCAAAAAGGAGGCGGAAGGACCAGCAAAGCCCAAAAAGCCCAACACCGCCGTCCAGAAGAAAAAGCTGGCCAAACAGCTGGAGGGGCTGGACATGGCGGAGCGGATGGTGGACGATCTTCTTACCTCCGGCCTGGGGGCGCTGGCCGGGGCCTCGGCCAAGACCTATGACAAGCTGGCCAAGGACCTGGGCAGCTGCTACCTCACCGGCCCGCAGACCGCCTTCACCCGCATCGCCCTGGCGGTACGCACCGTCCAGCAGGACCCGGAGGGGGCGGAGGGGGCCTATGCTGAGGCCCTGCGCATCCTGGTAGCCCTGCGGTCCACCATCAAAAAGGCCCGGACCTTTCTCCAGAACAAGCTGGAGGCGGGCAGCTTCTCCCCCGAGGATTCCGCCCTCTTTGAGGCCCTGGGGGGCGTGTGGAAGCTGGAGGATCTGGGGGCCATCGGCTCCGTCCGGGAGCAGGTCCGGCTGGTTCAGCTGTCCTTCGACGTGGCCTTTGACCCGGCCAAAAAGGAGTATGTGGAGCGGGGCTGGTGGATCGACCTGGACAGCGGGAGCCTCTTTCAGACCCGGAACCTGCGCCCCATGAAGGCGCTGAAACATGTGAAGGGGGAGGACAGCCGCTTCGGCGCGCTGGAGGTCCCCACCCTGTATATCTACCCCGGGGAGGGGGACCGGCGGGTGCGCTGGGAGAGCGCCATCCCCCGCCCCCTCACGGCGGCGGAGCAGGCCGCCCTGCCCGCCCTGGCCCAGCCCGGCCTGGCGGCGGCGGTGAAGCTGACCAGGGGCTCCATTAAGAATACCCTGGCCCCCAAATTTCTGGCGGTGCTGGTCCCCGTGGGCGCGCTGGGCAAGGTGGGGGAGGACTTCGTGCTGGAGGACCCCGCCGGCGACCGGATCGTCCTGCGGGACCGGCCCGAGGACGGCCCTGACCACGCCTCCACCGCCCGGCTGGCCATGCTCCCGGAGGCGCTGCCGGCGGGCAGCGCCCTGTTCGGCCTGATGTTCTACCACCAGGGGGACCGCTCCCTCTGCCTGCACCCCTACAGCGTGGTCACGCCGGAGAAAATAATCCGGTTACTGTATTGAGGAGGTGGCATCTATGAATTTACGGCCTCTTTATGATGTAAAGGAGCGGCTGGAGCAGGCCGCCATTGCCGGCGTCGGCCTGCTGGCCGAGGACTTCCGGCTGAGCCGCGCGGCGGAGCAGTTAAAACCTCTGGCCGGAGCCAGCCCGGTATTTGGCAAGATTGACGCCGGTCTCACACAGCTGCTGTCCGCCCCGGCGGGGGAGCGGTCCGGCCTGCTGCTGGACGTCCTGGCCCTGGTGGACGCGGTGGCCTACACCCAGGGGCAGACCGGAGCGACGGGGGATCTGGTCCCTCTGCCTGCCGGGGGCGGACAGTATCAGGAGCTGTCCTACAGCCAGCTCAGCCCCCTCCTTACCGCCCTCACCACCACCGGCGGCGGACGGATGGAGCTTGTGAAGTCCGCCTGGGAGGACCACCCCGAGTTTTTCAGCGACTACCGGATTTTGCCTGCGGTGGTAGATGGCCTGGGGGACAGCTATGGAGAGCTTGCCGAGCTGAACGCCGGCATTTTGAAGGGGATCGGTCCCGCTGCCCTGCCGCTGCTGAAAACGGGCTTCGACCCCGCCGGGAACCGGGCCATGGCCCGCCGGGTGGAGGTCATTTCCGCCCTGGAGGGGGCGGCGGCCACCCCCTGGCTGCGGGAGCTGCTGCCCCAGAGCAAGAAGGATGTGCGTGCGGCCGTCCTCACCGCCCTGGGGGAGGACGGGGAGAATGTCCCCCTCCTGCTGGAGCTGGCCAGGACCGAGCGGGGCGCCAACCGGGATGCCATTCTCCGGGCCCTGGCCAGACAGGACGGGGAGGCGGTCCGGGCCTTCTGGGGGAAGGAGCTGGAGGCGCACAGCGACTCGGTAAAATTTCTGGAGCCCTCCAATACGGACTGGGCCGCCGGGCTGGTGACGTCCGGCCTGCAGCGGAGGCTGGAGAACTATCTCAGCGGGGAGCGGCGTCCCACCTATGAGGAGGGTACCAACCTTACAACCTGGTGCTGGAGCTTAGGACACAAGGACTCCCCGGCAATGCTGGACTTCTGGCGCTGGGCGGACAGCCGCATGGAGGACATCGACCAGCTCAAGGACGAGAAGGACCGTTCGTTTTTCTTTGGGGTGAAGCTCACCGAGCGGCTGCTGGACATTCTGCGCCACACCGGCCCAGGCCCCCTGCGGGACTACTGCCTGAATCTGTTTGACGGCCACCCCGCCATGACCCGGTATCTGTCCGTCAGCTTTCCGGCCGCCCTGCTGTCCTGCCCGGCGGCGGAGGTCTTTGAGAAGTACGGCCCCTATATCCTGACGGAGGAGCCGGTTCAGGACGGGGAGCGGAAAAAGACCCTGAACACCGTCCTGCTGCGAGCCCTGGGGGATGTGTGGTGGTATCCCCAGGGGGAGCGGTACAACATCTATGGGGGTCTGTCCACTGCCGAGCCCCTGGATATCCGGTGGATTGAGCGGCTCACCCGGGCGGTCTGCACCGATGTGCTCAGGAGGGCCGGCGCTTCCCACTTTGCCTACTACTGGGAGGACGTACCCGAGTTTGACCGGACCCTCATGCGGCTGGTCAACCAGTCGGACGGGCGGTGCCGGGAGCTGATGATCCCCTATCTGCGGAGACGTCTGAAGGAGACCGGGCTGCCCTACCACTACAGCCGCTGGCTGATTCAGCTGGGGAGCAGTCCCCGGGGGCTGTTCGGCAAGGCGATGGCCAAAAACCCTTCGGCCAACCACCTGTACGTGGTGTGGCAGCTGATGCACGAGGCCAGCCAGGCCCTGCCCCCGGAGGAGGTCATCGCCCTGCTGGAGGAATTTCTGGAGGCCAGGGCGGGCCGGAAGCAGGCCTGGGCCAAATTCCAGGGGGCCATACCCTGGACGGTGGAGCGGCTGCGGGCGGGAGAGCCCTTCCCGGAGTGGGACAGCTGGGAGAAAATTGACAAATAATCGGAGGAATGCGCGATGTCTGACAAAAACGTACAGCGCCTCCCGGCGGAGGAGCTTTTCCAGCGGGAACTGGACGCTTTAATCGCGGCGGAGACCGACCCCGTCCCCACCGGGTGGAGGATGTCTCCCAGGTCGGTGCTGGCCTACATCACCGGCGGCACGACGGTAAAGGGGGTTGACATCACCCCCAAGTACATGGGCAACCGGCGGCTGGTGGAGATCGCCATTGCCACCCTGATCACCGACCGGGCCCTCCTGCTTATCGGCGAGCCGGGCACCGCCAAGAGCTGGCTCAGTGAACACCTGGCCGCCGCCGTCAACGGCGACTCCACCAAGGTGGTCCAGGGGACGGCGGGTACCACCGAGGAGCAGATCAAATACTCCTGGAACTATGCCATGCTCATTGCCAAGGGCCCCTGCCCCGAGGCCATGGTAAAGAGCCCCGTCTACCGGGCCATGGAGTCGGGCTCCATCGCCCGGGTGGAGGAAATTTCCCGCTGCGCCAGCGAGGTTCAGGACGCCCTTATCTCCATCCTGTCGGAAAAGCGGCTGTCCGTCCCCGAGCTGGGGCTGGAGCTCCCCGCCCAAAAGGGATTTTCCGTAATTGCCACTGCCAACACCCGGGACAAGGGGGTCAACGACATGTCCGCCGCCCTGAAACGGCGGTTTAACATCGTGGTCCTGCCCACCCCCGCCAACATTCAGGACGAGATGGACATTGTCCAGACCCGGGTGGAGCAGCTGTCCGCCGGGCTGGACCTGAACGCCCGCCAGCCCGACACAGATACGGTGGAGAAGGTGGTTACCATCTTCCGGGAGCTGCGCTCCGGGGCCACCCTGGACGGCAAGCAGAAGCTGAAGCCCACCTCCGGGGTGCTGTCCACCGCCGAGGCCATCTCCCTGCTGTGCAACTCCATGGCCCTGGCCGGCAGCTTCGGCACCGGCGCCATCGGGGCGGAGGACCTGGCCGCCGCCCTCCAGGGGGCGGTGGTGAAGGACGAGGAGAAGGACAAGGTGGGCTGGAAGGAGTATCTGGAAAACGTGATGAAGAGGCGGGGAAGCGAGTGGCTGCCCCTCTACCGGGCCTGCCGGGAGCTGAACGGAAAATGAGCGGGCCGGTATTTTTCGGGGTGCGCCACCTGTCCCCGGCGGCGGCCTTCCACCTGCGGCAGGCGCTGGACCGGGCCCAGCCCCGGCTGGTGCTGGTGGAGGGTCCCAGCGACCTGAATGACCAGATGGAGTGGCTGTGCCACCCTGAGACGGAATTTCCCGCCGCCATCCTGGCCTACACCAAAACGCCGCCGGTGCACACCGTGCTGTGGCCCTTCGCCATCTACTCTCCGGAGGTCCAGGCCATCCTCTGGGCCCACGAGCACGGGGTGGAATGCCGGTTTATGGACCTGCCCTCGTCGGTGTTTCTGGCACTCCGGGAGGGGGAGGAAAACTCCCTCCGTCACGGCTTTGCCGTGCCACCTCCCTCAGAGAGGGAGGCTGTTTCCGATGACATCGCCCAAGGGGCTCCCTCTTTGAGGGAGCTGTCGCCGCCGCAGGCGGTGACTGAGGGAGTCGCCCAAACCACCGAATCCATCTACAAGCGCCTGGAGACGGTCACCGGTGAGGACCACGACACCTTCTGGGAGCGGAATTTCGAGCAGATTGAAAACTTTGGGGAATATCAGGCGGCCTGTAATACATTTGGTAGTCGCCTGCGGGAGGCCTCGGCGGGCGATCCCCGCCGCGCCGCCGAGACGGTGGTGCGGGAGGCCTACATGAAGCGGGTGGTCTGCCAGGCCGTCGACACGGGCATTTCCCCGGAAAGGATTTTCTGTGTCTGCGGGTCCTTCCATGTGGCGGGCTTGGAGGAAAACGCACCCATGACCGACGAAGAGGAGGACGCCCTGCCCCGGACGGAGGCCTGCGCCACCCTGATGCCCTACTCCTACTACCGGCTCACCACCCGCTCGGGCTACGGGGCGGGGAACAAGGCCCCGGCCTACTTTGAGCTGCTGTGGGAGGCCCTCCACACCGGCGGGCTGGGGCGGGCCCCCTATCTCTACCTCACCCGGCTGGCCTCCGCCCATCGGAAGGCGGGCAATCTGACCTCCTCTGCCGAGGTGATCGAAGCCGTCCGGCTGGCCCAAACCCTTTGCGCCATACGGGGGAGCAAGTACCCTGCCCTGTCAGACCTGCGGGACGCCTCCGTTACCACCATGGGCCACGGGCAGTTTTCCGAGCTGGCACTGGCGGCGGCCGACACCGAGATCGGCAAAAAGATCGGCTTTCTCCCCCAGGGGGTGGCCCGCACCAGCGTGCAGGAGGACTTCTACCGCCAGCTGAAGGAGCTGCGGCTGGAGAAATTCCGCACCGCCGAGCTCCAGCGGCTGGACCTGGATTTACGGGAGAAGCTGAATGTGAAGTCGGAGGGGGCCGCCCTGGCCGACCTGCGCCGGTCCTTCTTCCTCCACCGCCTGCGGGTGCTGGGGGTCCACTTCGCCGCCCTGCTCCCCTCCCGGCAGGAGGGGGCCAGCTGGGGGGAATACTGGGAGCTGCGCTGGACCCCGGAGGCGGAGATCGAGATTGTGGAATCCGCCCTGATGGGGGACACCATCCAGGGGGCGGCGGCTTTCGCCCTGAAGGAGCGGGCGGACCAAAGCACCTCTCTGGGGGAGGCGGCCTCCATCTTTCAGGACGCTTTCCTGTGCGGGATGCCCGCCGCCGCCCAGCATGCCCTGTCCGTCCTCCAGGGGCTGGGGGTGGATGCCGCCGCCATTGCCGACGTGGCGGACACCGCCGCCCGGCTCAGCCTGGTGGTGCGCTACGGCGACCTGCGCCGGTTTGACGCGGAGCCGGTTGTTCCCCTTGTAAAGCAGCTGTACCTGCGGGCCTGCCTCACCCTGGCGGAGGCCTGCGCCTGCGACGCCCAGGCTGCACAGGCGGTGACAAGGGCCATGGACCAGCTCAACACCCTCCAGCTCAGCCACGACTTTCTGGAGGCGGCGCGGTGGATTTCCCTGCTGGGGGAGCTTTCCGACCGGGACGATTTGAATACCCGGTGCTCCGGCTTCGCCATGGCGATTTTGCTGGAGCGGGGGGCGGTGGACGAGGACCTCCTCGCTCGGGAGGTGGCCCGGCGGCTGTCCCCCGGCGTCCCCGCCGACCTGGGAGCGGGGTGGTTCGAGGGTCTGGCGGGGAAGAACCGCTACGCCCTCATCGCCCGGCTGTCCCTGTGGCGGCAGCTGGACAGCTACCTCTCCGGCCTGGACGACGAGACCTTCCGGCGGGCCCTGGTCTTCCTCCGCAGGGCCTTTGCCGATTTTTCCCCCAAGGAGAAAAACGACATCGCGGAAAATCTGGGGGAAATCTGGGGCGTGAACCCCCGGCAGGCGGCGGAACTGCTGATGAACGAGGCGACGGAAGCCGAACAGGCGGTGCTGGACAGCCTGTCCGACTTCGACTTTGACGATATTTAGGAAGATGTCTGTAGGGGCCGACGACCCGGCGGCCCGCTGCTCTCGGTTCCCGCAGAACGGCGCGCCGGGTCGTCGCGCCCTACGTATCCGGCGAGCTTTGAGGGACCGCATGCAGGGGTGGATTAACACCGGCGGGCGGCCACAGGTCGCCCCTACAGGCAACATTGCGAGGTGATTCTATGTCCCAAACCGAACAGCTCAGCCGCTGGCGGCTGATCCTGGGCGCGGAGACGGAGCAGTCCTTTTCTGGCATGGGAGGCGCTCCCCTGTCCCAAGAGGAGCTGCTTATGGACTCCGCCCTGGGGGCCATCTACGGCGGGCCGGGGGAGGGCTTTGGCGAATCCGGCCGGGGCGCGGGGAAGGGGCCGTCCTCCCCGGTGATCTCCAAGTGGCTGGGGGACCTGCGCTCCCTCTTCGACCCGGAGACGGTGGCGGTGGTGCAGAACGATGCCATCGAGCGCAAGGGCTTAAAGCAGCTCCTGCTGGAGCCTGAGCTGCTGGACACCCTGGAACCCGACCTGAATCTGGCCTCCACCCTGCTCATGCTCAAGGACCAGATCCCCAAAAAGTCCAAGGAGGCGGCCCGGGCCTTTATCCGAAGAATTGTGGAGGAGATCAACCGGCTGCTGGAGAACGATATGCGCCGGGCGGTGACGGCGGCGTTGAACCGCCGGGCCCACTCCCCCCTGCCCGCCGCCGCCGCCCTGGATTTTTCCTATACGATTCGTAGAAATCTGAAAAATTATAACAAAGAGTTGGGGGCAATCCTCCCGGAGCGGGTGTGGTTTTTCGACCGGGCCAGCCGGGTGAACCGATGGCACGTCATTCTGAACATCGACCAGAGCGGGTCCATGGGCCAGTCCATCCTCTACTCCTCGGTGATGGCCTGTGTGCTGGCCTCCATGTCCGCCGTGCGCACCAGCGTGGTGGCCTTCGACACCCAGATCATGGACCTCACCCCCCTGTGCGCCGACCCGGTGGACCTGCTCTTTGGCTTCCAGATGGGAGGCGGCACCGACATTGCCAAGTCCGTCGCCTACTGCCAGGAACTGGTGGAGTCCCCGGCCAAAACCCTGTTTTTCCTCATCTCCGACCTGGACGAGGGGGGCAACCGGGCGGCCCTCCTCCGGCGGCTGGAGGAGCTGAAGGGCTCCGGAGTGACGGTGGTGGTTCTGCTGGCCATCGCCGACGGGGGCAAGCCCTACTACGATGCCCAGACTGCCCAGCGGGTGGCGGCTATGGACATTCCCTGCTTCGCCTGTGCCCCGGAGAAGCTGCCCGAACTGCTGGAACGGGCTCTGACCGGCGGGCTGTAGCGGGCACGGCTGGGAAAAGGGACGTCTCCACAGGAGACGTCCCTTTAACGGTCGCTGGCCAGCCAGCCCTCCCCCTGAAAGATCAGGTCGTCCAGGTCGGGCTTGCGGGGGGCGGGGCGCTCAGCAGATGGGAGCTGTGTCGTTTTGTTGTCGTTCATGCAAACTCCTCCATTTATAGTGTGCGGATATACATATCAGTATATGCGGCGCGGAAGATAAAATGTGTACGTTTGCGTACAACTTTTCCGGCGAAAAAAGTCAGGTGAATGTCAAGAAGAATTTTGACAAGCATTTAAAAATTTCAGAGTGGCTGCGTCAGTAATAGGGGCAAAAGGCAACAGCAGGTATTATGAGAAAGGGTGCATGGCGATGCGGAACACCAACAGACAACCGACACTCAAACGGACTTACTATCGCAGCTTTCTGCTGATGGTTGTAATCCCGCTGGTTCTGGTCTTTGTGTGTGCGGAGGTCGTTGTCAGCTACATCATCCGAAATTCCGCCATTGAGACCATCGACGCCCTTCAGGACAACTTTACCAATCCGGAGCTGATGCTCAAGACAGTGGCCGATTTTGTGGGCTTCAGCGAAAAGTATTTCAGCTCCCGCTTTACCCAGGAGTGCGGCTGCACCTTTATCGGCTATCTCAACGACCTGCGCATCGGGCGGGCCCAGGAGCTGTTGCTTCAGACCGACATGAAAATTTATGAAATCAGCGATGCGGTGGGCTACAGCAGCGTTGAGCATTTTAACCATATGTTCAAGAAAAAATTGTGCATGAGTCCCAAGGATTTCCGAAAAACCAGGGATTAGACCATACGAAATATCAAGAAATCCAAACCATACTTCATGGCATTTTCGTCCTGCGTTTAGTACAATAATAGTAACATCCAGGAGAGAAATCCTGGAAGATGAAGCTAAAATGGGAGGAATATGTTATGAAAAAGCTGTTATCTGCCCTGCTGGCCTCGGCCATGGCGCTCAGCCTTCTCGCCGGCTGCGGCGGCAGCGGCACCCCCGCCAACGGGTCCAATCCCGGCGGTTCCGGCACTGCCGCCAGCGACCTAAAGGGTGACCTGGTATTTGCCATCTGGGACAACAACCTGCTGGAGTACATCGAGGCCAACGACATGGAGGGTAAATTCCAGGAGGCCTACCCCAACATCAATGTTGAGGTGGAGAAGATAAAGGATGACTCCGAATACTGGAACTCCATGAAAATGCGTGCCAGCGCCAACCAGCTGCCCGACGTAATGTTCAACAAGCCCTTCACTCTGGCCCGCTTCCAGGACTACCTGCTGGACCTGAGCGACACCGAGGCCTGCAAGAACAACACCCTGGCCCAGGGCTACGCCCTGAACGGCAAGGTGCTGGGCATCCCCATGACCGCCGGCTACGAGTATGTCTACTACTGGAAGGACATGTTCCAGGAGGCGGGCGTTCAGGTGCCCACCACCTGGGAGGAGCTGAAGGACGTGTCCAAGAAGCTTCAGGACTACTTCGGCGCCAAGGACCCCGACTTTATGGCCATCGCTCTGGGCGCCAAGGATGAGTGGCCCACTTACCCCTACATGGAGTTCATGCCCGCCCTCATCAGCGGCAACGGCCAGAACTGGAACGACATGGCCAAGACCGATTCTCCCTTTGCCTCCGGCACCGACATCAACACCGCCTATCATCGCGTCTATGACCTGTTTACCAGCGGCGTGCTGGGTAAGGCCCCCCTGGGCATGAGCAAGGACAAGGACCCCATCCTGGCCGAGGCGGACGCCGCTCAGCCTGACGGCGAGATGGTCATGTACGACGGCGGCGGCGACGACTTCACCGCCCTCCAGAACGAGACCACCTTCGACTACAAGAAGCTGGGCGCTCAGATGCTCACCAACGGTTTCGACCTGGACGCTTCCCTGGCCGACCTGGACGCCAAGTGGGCCGCCGCCCGCGCCAAGCTGGGCATCCAGTAAAATCGAACAGAACGCAATGACGAGGCCGCCCAGCCTGAGCGGGCGGCCTCCTTTTTATCAAAAATAAAGGAGGGAATGCGATGAGCTCCTTGGAAAAGCAGCGAAAACTGTTCATTATGTCCTCTCTGGCCATCCCGGTGTTTCTGCTGGTGTGTTTTGTGGTCTTTCCGGCCATCGACCTGTTCCGCATGAGCTTTACCAACTGGGACGGCCTGTCCAAAACCAGTGACTTCATCATGTTTGATAACTACGTCTCCATGTTCAAGAATCCCGACCTGTGGCAGAGCCTGAAAAACAACGCGGTCTACTTTGTGGTCCACCTGTGTATGATTCCCATCGAGCTGGCCTTCGCGGTGCTGCTCACCAGCAAGCTGCGGGCGGCCAAGTTTTACAAGACCACGGTCTTTCTGCCCTACAACATCAACGGCATGGCCATCTCCTACGCCTTCTCCTACTTCTTCTCCCCGTCAACGGCGCCTTTGACAGCATCCTGGAGGCCATCAAGCTGGGGATGCTCAGCGGCCACGGCTGGCTGTCCGACGAGAAGATCGTCAACTTTACCCTGGCCTTTGTCTCTCTGTGGCGGTTCTCGGGCTACCATATCATCCTGTTTATGGCCGCCCTACAGTCGGTGAATCAGGACATCATGGAGGCCGCCCGCATTGACGGGGCCAACTCCTGGCAACTCTTCCGCTACATCCAGACCCCCTCCATCGCCCTGATGGTGGACTTCGTCCTCTTTGACAACATCCGGGGGGCCATTCAGGTGTTCGCCGCCTTCAAGACCCGGGCGGACATGGTGAACACCTCTCCTCTGGCCCTGCCTCCCGAGCCCACCCTGGAGAACTTCAAGGAGGTGCTCACCAACAAGCGGCTGATTACCGGCGTGAAGAACACCCTGCTCATCCTGGCGGTCAGTCTGTTCTTCAACATCCTGCTGGGCACCATCACCGCCTATATCATCGAGCGGTTCAACTTCCGCTTTAAAAAGGTGGTTGTGGCCCTGTTCTTCGTGGGGATGCTGGTGCCCACCTTCGTCACTGAGATCGCCCGCTTTAAAATTATCAACGGCCTGGGGTTATACGGCAGCCCCGGCGCGCCGATACTGATCTATGTGGCCTCCGACCTGATGCAGCTGTATATCTACCGGCAGTTCCTGTCCAACCTGTCCACTTCCCTGGACGAGAGCGCCCTGCTGGACGGGTGCAATTACTTCCAGCTGTTCACCAAAATCATCTTCCCTCTGCTGGCCCCCGCCACAGCTACAGTGGCCATCATCAAATCCATCACCATCATCAACGACATGTACATCCCCTATCTGTACATGCCCGGCAACAAGCAGCGTACCCTGACCACCTTTCTCATGGACTACGCCAACGCCCAGCAGGGCTCCTGGCAGAGCCTGGCGGCGGGCATCGTCATCATCATGCTGCCCACCGTGGTGCTCTATGTGTTCTTCCAGAAGTATATCCTGGCCGGCGTGGCCGCCGGCGCGGTCAAGGAATAAAATATCTGTCCCCGCCCCCTCACAGGAGCGGGGACATTCAACGGAAAAGGAGACTTCAACATGCAGGCTGACCTCAACTGGCTGACCGATCCAACCGTGTTCCGGGTAAACCGGCTGGATGCCCACTCCGACCATGTGTGCTATGCCTCAGACGGGGAGGCCCGCCTGGGGCGGACCTCCCTGCGTCAATCTTTGGATGGTATGTGGAGCTTCGCCTGGAGCCCCAAACCCGCTGCCCGCCCGGCGGACTTCTGGCGGGAGGGCTTTGACGATTCCGACTTCGGGACCATCCGGGTGCCCGGCCACATGGAGCTCCAGGGCTATGGGCAGATTCAGTATATCAACACCCTCTACCCCTGGGACGGCCGTGCCGAACTGCGCCCGCCGGAGATCGACTGGGAGGACTGTTCGGTGGGCAGCTACGTCCGGGAGTTTGACCTGGCCCCCGGCCTGCGGGGGAAGCGGGTCTGCGCCAGCTTTCAGGGGGCGGAACAGGCCATTTACGTCTGGCTCAACGGACAATTCGTGGGCTACGCGGAGGACAGCTTCCCCCCCCCCGATTTTGCCCTGCCCCCCTATGAAAAGGAGACGGGCAACCGCCTGTGTGTGGAGGTGTACAAGCGCTCCAGCGCCGCCTGGATCGAGGACCAGGACTTCTTCCGGTTCAGCGGCATCTTCCGCTCCGTGTTCCTCTACGCCAAGCCGGTTGTCCACCTGGCCGACCTGTGGCTCCAGGCGGGGCTGGAAACGGACAACGCCACCGGCACCCTGTCTGTCCGCCTGCTGCTGGAGGGGGAGGGGGCGGTCCATTGCCGCATCGCCCACCCGGAGCGGGGTGTCCTCTTTAACGGTGGGCTGGAGCTGGCCCCGGAGGGCAAGTACCTGCGCAGCCAGCCCTTCCGCTTTGAGAATATCCGCCCCTGGAACCACGGCTGCCCGGAGCTGTACCAGGTGACGCTGACCGTCACCGCTCCGGACGGGACAGTGACGGAAGTTGTCCCCTACCAAACCGGCTTCCGCCGGTTCGAGCTGAAAAACGGCCTGATGCTCCTGAACGGGGAGCGCCTTGTCATCAACGGAGTCAACCGCCATGAGTGGAACCCGGACACCGGCCGGGCCATCGGCCTGGCTGACATGACCGCCGCCATGGAGACCTTCCAGCGGAACAACATCAACGCGGTCCGCACCTGCCACTACCCCAACCAGACGCCCTGGTATCACCTGTGCGACCAGAACGGCATCTATATGATGGACGAGGCCAATCTGGAGAGCCACGGCTCCTGGCAGAAGCTGGGGCGGGTGGAGCCCTCCTGGAATGTGCCGGGCAGCCTCCCGGAGTGGCGGGACTGTGTGGTGGACCGAGCCCGGTCCATGTTTGAGCGGGACAAAAACCATGTGTCCATCTTGTTCTGGTCCTGCGGCAACGAGTCCTACGCCGGAGAGGACATTCTGGCCATGGCGGAGTTCTTCCGGGCGAACGATCCCAGCCGTCTGGTCCACTACGAGGGGGTGTTCCACTGCCGGGAATTTGACCGCATCTCCGACGTGGAGAGCCGGATGTACGCCCCGCCCTGGGAAATTCGGGAGTATTTGGAAAACAATCCCCCAAAGCCCTTTATCCTCTGCGAGTATATGCACGACATGGGCAATTCCCTGGGGGGCATGGAGAGCTACATCCGCCTGGGGGAGGAGTTTCCCCGGTATCAGGGGGGCTTTATCTGGGACTACATGGACCAGGCCCTGTGGCGCACGGACCGCAACGGCCGGCGGGTGCTGGGCTACGGCGGCGACTTCGGCGAGCGGCAGACCGACTACGCCTTCAGCGGCAATGGCATCGTCTTTGCCGACGGGACCGAAAAGCCCGCCATGCAGGAGGTGCGGTACTGGTATTCTGCTCCTGAGGAGCGGGCGCGGCTGGATGCGGCCAACCGGCGGGCGAAACAGGACCTGTCTCTGCCTACAGTGCAGGTGAAAAAATCCCCCCTGCGCATCACCCACGGGGACGGGGCCCTGGGGGTGCGGGGAGAGGACTTTGAGCTTCTGTTTTCCTACCCGGAGGGCGGTCCGGTGTCCCTGCGGACAGATGGACACGAGTGGCTGTGGCGGGCTCCCCGCCCCGCCTACTGGCGGGCCCCCACCGAGAACGACCTGGGCAACAGCTTTGCCGCCGACAGCTCCATCTGGGCGGCGGCGGACAGCTGGCAGAAATGTGGGGATATCCAGGTTCTGGAAGAGAGCAGGGAAAAGGTTTCCGTCCGCTTCACCTACACCGCCCCCGTTCTGCCCGGTCTGCCCACCGATGTGACCTACACCGTGGAGGATACAGGCAGTCTGACCATGACCGTCCACTATCACGGCGGCCCCAACCGCCCCGGACTGCCCCTGCTGGGCCTGCGGTTTGAAACGCCGGAGCCGATGGAGCGGGTGGAGTGGCTGGGCCTGTCCGGCGAGACCTACCCCGACCGGAAGCGGGGGGGCGTCTTCGGCTGGCACAGTGAGGCGCCCCATATCCCTGCCTACCTGGTCCCCCAGGAGTGCGGCTGTCATGCGGACACCCGTGCCGCCGTCCTGCGGGCGCGGGACGGGAGCAGGCTGATCCTGGAAATGGCGGACCGGCCCTTCGCCTTCTCCGCAATCCCCTACACCCCGCAGCAGCTGGAGCAGGCCGCTCATGTGGAAGAATTGCCTGTCCCCGTCCGCACCGTGGTCACCCTCTGCGCCGCCATGCGGGGGGTGGGCGGCATCGACAGCTGGGGCAGCGACGTGGAGGAGGCCTACCAGATCGGCGGCGAAGAGGATATTACATTTTCCTTCCGGATAATGGTATAAAAGCTGACCGGAATCATGGAAGTTGGAGATTTGATATGGTACAAAAAAGTAGACACCTCCACTTTTAAAGTTGTTGCACAACAGCTACAAGCGTGTATCTTTTTTGGCACTACAGTCTAACGCGCGCCCGTCGCGGCCCTCCGGGTCGAAAATTGAGAGAACGGAGTGTGACGAACATGAGAGTCAGGTTCGACGACGTCCCCCGGACGGGGACGACCTGAGCCGTATTTTGCGGCCTGCCTTCTTTTCTTTGGTCAGGCCGCTTTTCGACAAGCTGAAGGGGGCTCTGGATTGTAAAATCCAGAGCCCCCTCTTTCATCAGGGCCAAATGGGTATAATAACCCCTCATTTCCATTAAATGTATGGAAACGTACCACTTTGGGGGGATTACACGGTATGGGTGAGGGAGACGCCCTCTCAGTCAGCCTTGGGGCTGACAGCTCCCCCAAAGGGGGAGCTTTTGGGCGGGGTCTGGAAAGACTCCTACCTCCCCCTTTGGGGGAGGTGGCACGGCGAAGCCGTGACGGAGAGGGCCGTCCCCTATCACCAAAAACTTTGAGGAGGAACAAACTCATGCCAAGCAATCAAACACCCAATTACGCGCTCAACCAATGGGAGCGGGACGACCGCATCCTGATGGAGGATTTCAACGCGGACAACGCCAAAATCGACGCGGCGTTGGGGGCGCACGGGCTGGAGCTGGCCAAGCTCTCACCGCTGCCGGCGCTGGCGGCCAAGCACGGCAACTGCCAGATCGAAACCTTCAGCTACACCGGAACAGGCATGACCAAGGCGGGAAAGGCCATCACATTCAAAAAGAAGCCGCTATTCTTCATGGTATTTGGTCCGGTGTACACAGGGATTATGTTTTCATTCAGCGCAAACAACGCGGCTTTCTACATTGGTGACTTGCCTGGAGCGGGCAACGACAACATATACTACCGCCCGGTACTTGTTGCCTGGAGCGGGAATTCAGTGACCATCAACGCCCCCGATACCTCCACGATGATGGACATGAAGGATGAAACGTACCGGGTCGTTGCGTTTCACGCAATGGATAAGAAATAACAGGGAAAAGGGATACCCCCCGGAAAAATCCGGGGGGTCCTTGCTTCAGATTGGAAAGCTGATCACTCAGGAGATGGTCGGGTCACTTCCCGACAGACCAGCAACCTCACCATTGATGCGGATGCGCACCTTCAGAACACCGTCACCCAAAGCGGATTCCAGGTGAATCTTCAGGAAGCCGGCACCGGGCTGGAGGTCGTTGGCACCGCCAGAAGCTTTTCCGTCATATGCCCAGAGGTCAAATACGGCAAGAGGAGATTTGTCGAACTGGTAATTGTATTTGGTTCCGTTACCAACGTCAGTCGGCTTGGTATACACGGAGCCCTCCTGGCCCAGGCCAAACTTGGTCTTGATCTCAGTGCCAGCGTTCTCAACGTATACATCGTCAACCGTAATCTTCAGAGCCTCGATTTCAGCCTTGGTCAGCCAGTGGCCGAAGCTCCCATCTTCCTTATTCTGGCCAATTACGACCTGGACATTCTTGGAGCCCTTGCTGTTGCCCAGATAGCCAACAACATACCCGCCGAGCTCGACATCGTCGTCATCGACGTCGCTGCCGTTGGTCTCATACTGCTCATCCCGGATGATGATGGTGGTGGCAAAGCCGGAGTCGTCGCAGATAGCCACGAAGGTGCCGGTGAAGTACCACAGGTCGGTGCCCTGCTTGGCACCCAGGCGGTTCATAGCGCTCTTGGCGTTGGTGTACAGCTCATAGCTGCTGTCCATCTTGCCCTTCTCGTCGGAGCCCTTGATGTAGAACTTGACGTCCTTTTCAGCCAGCTGGACATAGTTGTCGTTGGTGCTGTCGTCCTGGATGTACAGGGTGTCATCCTTCAGCCACAGCTTGCCATACCGATAATCCAGGTCATTGTTGCCGTTGAAGGCGCTGTCGCTGCTGGTGGCCTGGACATAGCCCTCGTCGCGGTTTTCGGTCTGCTTGGCGTCGTCCCAGTTGTCAGCCATTGCGTCCATGCGGGTGATGCGGCCGTCGGCGTTAATCTTGGCTTCGTAGAGGACGCCCTCCACCAGGTTGGCGCCGCCTCTGCTCGCGCCCTCCCAGCTGACCAGGGACTCGATGCGGTCATACCAGGTGTCGTTGATGAAGCCCTCGTAGATGAAGATATCCTTGTCCTTCTCATCGTCACGGTCGGCCTGCTTGATCTTGCTGGTCAGATAGACGAAGTTCTTATTGCCGGAGCTCTCGCCCACGACCACAGCATACTTGATGTAGCTGGAGCCGTCCTCATAGAGGACATAGGCGCCGCTGGCGTTAGTGGTGCCGGCCACAAACTCGATGTGGGCGTTGCGTACGCCGGTCACAACGTCGTTAATGTCCACGATGGAGCCGTTAGTGACAACGCTTGTGTCGGTGTCAACAGCTACGTAGACGGTCTTGGTATTGCCGTACTTGAGCGCGTCAGCAGCAGTGCTGCTATAGCCCAACTTGGCACTCTCGATGGGATCGCCCTCCAGAGTGACGTTATCGTGGTCGATAACCTGGCTGGCAGTGTAATCGTCGTGATACTGGGTATCCACGGCGCTCTCCAGCACCATCACGTCGCCGTCCATGGTGTAGGTAATCCACTTGTTGATATAGCCGTTGGTATAATTATAGTTGGTGCCATCAGCAGAGAAGAGCTGCTTCGCGTCATCAGTACCCAGGTTGCTCCGCTTGGCGACCACGGTCTCCATGTGGGCGGTGCCGGTCTCCTCGTCGATGAGGATGACCAGAGCCTTGTCGTCAGCCTTGGCCAGAACGTCGGAGCCAGCCTGATAGCCGATCAGGAAGGCATAGTTGGTGTTGGCCTTCACGTTCTCCAGACCGATAACGTAGCCGTACTGGTCCAGATACAGGTTGTAGCGGTGGTCCTTCATCTGGAGGATGCTGTTGGCGGTGGTGGCGTAGTTATACAGGTAGTCGGGGTCCCAGACGGCGTCCTCAGAGGCGTCGTACTTGGTGCCGTCGGCGGTGACACTGTTCATCATGTAGGCTTTGTCATCGTCGTCCTGTTTGCCGGTGGAGTAGGAATTGATGTAGACATCGGCCACGACCTGGGGCTCGGCGACGCTCTGGATTTCCTTCTTGGCGCCGGCAAATGTGACCAGCATCAGGTCGTCCTGCTCATAGTCCTCAACGGCAAAGTCGTCGCCGGACAGGGAGCGGGAGAAGGTCTTCTCGCTGGCGGTCTGAGGAATGACAGCCGGGTCAGATTTGATCAAATCCTCATAGACGGTGATGGACAGCTTGTGGTTGCGGGCATCATAGTCATTGTTGGCATAGGCCAGGTAGGTGTGAATCTCAACGATGGTCAGTTCTTCCTTATCCACATCCACATAGGCCTCAGTGAGCACACCCTTGCCGGTGGTGACAACACTGTCGTCGTTGCGGCGCTCGAAGATCTTGCGGATTTCCTTGGCCTCGTCGTCGGTCTTCTTCAAGCCATTGACCCAGTAGAACAGGTCGTAGTCCTCAGAAGCGGCAGCGCCCACGCCGGAGTAGACGTCGCCGCCCTCGATCCCGACGGTCCAGCTCTTGCGCATCAGCTCTTTCTTGGCATAGGTGCCGATCTCCTCGCCCTTGTAATCCCACTGGCGGGCGGGACGGCCGAACACGTCAGTCTCGTCGTTATCCAGGCGCAGGTCGCCGTCGTACAGCTCCTCGCCCAGCTGGATGTAGTACTGGCCCTTGTGGTTGTCGCCGGTGACCACGTCACTGGTCCGGCCCTCGATGGCGTTGTACTTGGCTTCGGTGCTGGTGCGGGGGGTGTACTCGGCGCGATAGCCCACCTTCACTCCGTTGACCTCAATGCCGGGAGTGCCGGTGAAGTCCACCATCTCGGAGCGCAGAGCGTTGAGCGCCATCTGAGCCACCTGGTTCCGGGTCATGGGGGTGCTGCCGTCGGAACCCACGCCGTTGAAGATGCCGATCTGGTTGCCCTGGCGGACAGTGACCAGCACGAAGCCGTCGTTGTAGTCCTCAGCGTTCTGGAAGTAGCCCAGGGCGCGCATCATCATGGAGGCGGCCTCGATGGCAGTCACGGTGGCGCCGGGATCATAGATGCCCTCGCCGCGGCCGGACACAATGCCGTTGGCGGCACAGGCGCCCACCCAGCCCCGCGCCCACTCATAATTGCCGCTCACGTCGGCAAAGGGGCAGGTGCTCACATAGTAGTTGTAATCCAGGTTCAGCAGCAGGCCCATAACGACCGCCATCTCCGCACGGTTGACGGGACGGTCAGGACCGAAGCCG
>Ga0137310_100059_pt1 | contig 62630 bp, 57 predicted proteins | sample NAcewiD2O_June_2_FD_97183 | JGI IMG/M metagenome (GOLD analysis project Ga0137310, IMG submission 97183) | Mouse cecal microbial communities from Vienna, Austria - N-Acetylglucosamine amended D2O_June | ecosystem: Host-associated > Mammals > Digestive system > Large intestine > Cecum | place...
CTCCTCTGCGGCAGAAAGACTTCCAGGTTCTGGAGTATATCTGGACAGCCAACCCCGAACATTCGGTTCGCATGTCCGATCTGACGCAGTTCATGGAAGTTTCCCCGGCAGCAACGAGCCAGCTGATCAACTCCTATGAAATGCAGGAAATCGCACAGCGCGTACGGTCCACGGAAGACCGGCGGGCGAACTTTGTTCAGATCCATCCCACTCTTTTGAAGAAAATCGAAAAGAAAATGGATGACCTGAACGACAGGACAGCAGCATTGCTTGAATATCTTGGACCGGAGGATGCCGAGGCACTGGAGCGTATTCTGAAGAAAACCGTTGAATGGAATGACGCTTAGGCAGATGAAGCGGATACGCAGTGAGCCGGAGGGACTGAAACCGGATCCCTGGACAGCCTTGTCAGAACTCTTCCAGATCCCTCCGTGTCATTCTGCACAGGAACTTGAACATCAGCTGCTGCAGTTGAGCCAGCCGGTGGTATTTGAAGCCGGTGACCGCAGTAGACTGAGCAGGGAAGTCCTGGACGTGCTGGAATCTGTCCAGCAAAAATCCGACTGTGTTTATGTGATATGGGAATCAAGGCAAAAAGGATGTCGTATGTGACATCCTTTTTTCTTCGTGGCTGAAATCTTGCGCAAGGCTGGGGTTGGTGATTGCCGGATACTGGCTGAATCGCAGATCAACCCTGTTTCAGAGAAGGGCCCGGTCGAATCCGGAACCGGATCATATCAAATCCAGCACTGTTCCTCTACTCCCTGTTCGAGGCGCAAATCTTCCATGATAATGTCCCCCAGGCTCTGCCATTCAGGTTTTCCGGATCTCCTCATATCATCTGCAATGGATTCAATCAGGTGGAATGATACAAGCTGAGGCTCGCTTTCCACCGGAACCGGATCCAGCTGAATGCTCTTTCCCCGCCATCCCTGTTCCGGTTCTCGGATGCAGTGCCAGCGACTGTTCCGCGATTCCAGATACAGCAGTGCTTCACCCTTTGATGAAACGATGGTTCCTGGAGCCAGTTCCAGTTTCCAGCGGGCTTTCTTCGTGTTTCCGCCAGACTTCCTGTCCTCTTTTCTTTTCTTCTCCCTCTCAAGCTTCAGTTACTCTGACCAGTTCAGTGCTTCCGCCGGGGTGAGTGTCTGCATCCAGTCAAGTTCACCGATACAGGCATCAAAACACGAAGCGTTTGTGTCCGGGATCACATTCTTTCCCTGGCAGAAGAACGCTGGCTGTCCGTGGCCTTCCGGTATTGTGGCGGGATGCAATGTGGCTGTTGTCTTTTCCCGTTTTCTGACCCAGAACAGTTCCCCCTGATACCGGACGATATCATCTGTCTCTATGACAAGCCGGTCCGTGACCCAGTCTGAAAGCCCCGTCTTTTCACACCATGTTCTGTTCACGGCTTTTCTGTACACGATCTGCAGGTGTTCTGTCCGAAGTGAAAAGCACCGTTCAATGAGATGCCTGGGCTCCAGATACATGGGAGAAGAAATATCAAAATACGTGATGTGCACAGTCGGCCGCCGTATGTGATCCAGGCTGTACCAGGGATACTGCTCGGGCAGGGCTGCAAAACAGGAACCGCTTTTCGGTTTGTGGGACCCTGGAAAAGCCAGCAGTGTTCCATTTTCCATCTGACGGAAAATCAGATATGGACGTTACCAGTGACCTTCACCTGCCTCCAGAAGAGCCCTGTCACCAAGGGGCATCCAGGAATAGAAAACATCCCCGGGTTTGGCAGAATCCGCCATTTTACGATGCTGCAGCGTTTCCGGCGGAATCAGCTGACTGAACCTGTTCCGGTTCGCTGCAGCGGCTCTCACAGTGTTTCTTGCTGCCGGAAGGTCAGCCGGGAGAAGATATCCTGCCACAGGATAAGAAAGTTCAGGCATGGCGACAGGAGTTCCTCCTTCCGGCACAATGACGCTGTCCTGTCTGGTACCATCTGTCGGCCGTTTTCATCATCCATGATCAGATACAGTGATCCATCGCTTTCTACAAGTGATCCAGGCTGCAGCTTCAGCCAGTCCGGACCTTCCGGACACAGGATGGCTGTATGCGGCATGATCCGTGCTGCAAACCGGTCCGACATTCCTTTTACAAATCCAGACAGATTCCGTTTCTTTACCCGAAACAGGCTGCTGCAGTCTGCGAACAGGGGAGAGTCCGGGATATACCGGTCTCCAAGAACAGAAACCGGCTGATCCTCATGAAGAACTTGGATATATCCGTCTTTCTTCCGGGAGGTCAGGGGCACACACCAGAAGTCTTTCAGTCATACGGCCAGCATGAGTCTGTGTTCATGAAACACAGCAATAATGTCCCGGGGATCAAAGAATGATTTGCTGCGAAAAAGGACCGCAGCAGTCTGTATTTGAGTTGTTTCAGCATACTCTCCTCCTTTCACCCGTCCAGGATATCACGCAAATATGCACAATATATGCCTGTAAAATAATTATCCCTGTACCCGGTATCAGCCGGACGGCTACTGCAGAATTGCATCATGTTTTCAGCCGGAGTCACGGTAACGGCAACCCTTTTTTCAGAAACAGGGCCGGGGCAGTGACTGCCATGTGCAGACCGGGAGAAAAGATTCGTGATTTCCACGAAAAAAGGCATCCGAAGATGCCTCTTTGACCGATGTACCTGCTCATGGCAGGAAAACGGAGTACTGCGCGAAACCAGAGTCACACGACCGTGATTACGCCTGTTCCCTGGCTGCCATTTTCTCCCGATAGAGCTGTCTGCGGTCCTGTGGTGTCAGTCCCTTTTTCCGGATCCGGATGGCATCTGGTGTCACTTCCACCAGTTCATCATCGTTGATCCACTCCAGGGCCTCTTCCAGGGAGAAGACACGGGGAGGTGTCAGCAGCATCGCTTCATCGCGGCCGCTGGACCGGATGGCTGTCAGCTTTTTATTTTTCAGGGGATTCACATCCAGGTCGATGTTCTTGGCGGACTCCCCAATGATCATGCCGGTGTAGACCTCGGTCTGCGGACCGATGAACAGGGATCCTCGTTCCTGCAGATTCCACAGAGCATAAGTCATGGCAGCTCCGGTTTCCGTGGAAATCATGGCCCCCTGCATACGCTGTGCGATTTCACCCTTATATGGTTCATAACCGCACAGACGTCTCACAAGGGTACCTTCGCCATGTGTGTCATTGATGAATTCCGTCCGGAACCCCAGCAGTCCACGGGTAGGGGCTGTATAGGTGATGCGGACATAGCCGTTTTCTTCTTCCATGTCCTGCATGATTCCTTTCCGCAGATTCAGCTTGTTGATGATCGTTCCCTGATATTCAGATGGGGCGATGCAGACCACTTCCTCCATCGGCTCCACCTTGCGGCCTTCTTCATCCAGGTGCAGAATGACCTCTGGCTTGGACACTGCCAGCTCGTAGCCTTCCCGCCGCATGTTTTCGATCAGGATCGAAATATGCAGTTCACCGCGCCCGGATACCTTGAATGTATCCGGCGAATCGGTTTCCTCCACCCGCAGGCCCACATTGACCTCCAGCTCTCGGGCAAGACGTTCCCGGATGTTTCTGGATGTCACGTATTTGCCGCTCTGACCGGCAAAGGGGGAAGTATTGACATGAAAATTCATGGACAGCGTCGGTTCTTCAATGGGAATGGATTCCATGGGTTCCGGGTCATCCACCGGGCAGATCGTGTCGCCGATGGAAATCTCCGGCATTCCTGCGATCACCACAATATCACCGGCATGAGCTTCCTGCACCGGTGTCCTGGACAGTCCTTTGTAGACAAACAGACTGGACAGAGTTTCATTTTTCATCGTTCCATCGGCATTTGTCCGAATGTACTTGCCGCCGGCACTCAGCGTTCCCTGGTAGATCCGCCCGATTCCCAGACGCCCGATGTATTCGTCATAGGCCAGCGCCGACACCTGCATCCGGACCGGTTCATCGTTGAGGTCCGGATATACATCACAGTGCTTCAGGATCGTCTTGAACAGCGGTTCAATATTGTCTGAAGGAGTCTCCAGATCATACTGTACCCGGCCTTCCTTGGCCACACCATACAGGATGGGGAAATCCAGCTGGTCATCCGTGGCATTCAGATCCAGGAACAGGTCGTAGACCTCATCCACGACTTCCTCAGCCCGCTGGTCCTTTTTGTCGATTTTATTGATGAGGAGAATCGGTTTCAGCCCGATTTCCAGTGCCTTGCTCAGCACGAACCTGGTCTGCGGCATGGGACCTTCACTGGCGTCCACCAACAGGATCACTGTATCCACAGTCCGGATGATCCGTTCCACTTCACTGGAAAAATCCGCGTGGCCCGGAGTATCCACGATGTTGATCTTCACACCATCATGAATCACGGAACAGTTTTTCGAGTAAATCGTGATGCCGCGCTCACGCTCCAGGTCGTTGGAATCCATGACACAGTCCACCACTTCTTCGTTGGACCGGAACACATCGCTCTGCCTCAGGAACGCATCCACGAGGGTGCTTTTGCCAGCATCTACATGGGCGATGACGGCGATGTTCAGTATCTTTTCGTATTCTGCCATTGCTTGCTCGCTTTCTTGAATAAATCCGGTCCTATTATATGCATTCTTGCGGGAAACTACAAACGTGGATATAATCAGCGGATAGGAGATTGATTATGCAGGTGAGATATTACAAAGAATACAGCAGCATTCTTGGCCGCGAGATGGAATTCAAGCTGTATGGACAGGCCGGGCCTCTGTGCCTGGTGATACCCTGCCAGGATGGCAGGTTCTTTGAATGGGAGGACAGACGGATGTTCGATCTGGTTTCCGGACTGATCGACGAAGGACGGATTCAGTTTCTGACGGTGGATTCTGTGGATGCAGAAACGTGGAGCAGCTTCGGGCCGACAGAAGGCCGCATGCACCGGCTGGAGGCCTGGAACCGCTATGTGCTCGATGAACTCATTCCATCGGCGTTGTGGAAAACAGGGAAGCCCGAGGCAGAACCGCTCATGGTGATGGGGGCGAGCATGGGCGCCTATCATGCGGTCAATCTGTTTTTCCGCCATCCCTGGCGGTTCAGTCGGTTGCTGGCTTTGTCTGGTCTGTATGATATGAGCCGCTATGTCTATGACAGCTGTTATACAAAAGAGTTTCATATCAACAACCCGCTCGCATATCTGGAGGAACTGGATCCGCAGGATGAACGCATTTCGCTGTACAATGCAGCCGATGCCCGAATCGTGATCGGACAGGGAGCCTGGGAAAACGAATGTCTGGAGGACACAAGAAAACTCGCCGACCTGTTCTGGCGCAAAGGAATCCAGGTGGAAACCTGTTTCTGGGGCTATGATACTCCGCATGACTGGCCCAGCTGGGAGCGGCAGCTTCTAGAGTATCTGCCGCACATGGTTTAGGTTCACGCTGTCAGCGGGCGCAAAGAACGGATCATCACATCATTTCACATTCCATTTTTTCCGGTTTTGTCACTTTTTTCCGTTATAATGGAACCGAAGACAGAAGAAAGGAAATGGTATATGAAAGGTATGGGACTGCATCCCTGAGCAGAAAACCGGACTGTGACAGCCGGACAGTGTCCGGTTCATGACTCCACTTACCCCGCAGCCTGATTTCGTGCATTTGTGTAACAGACTGCCGAAAGCCGGAAGCTTTCCGATTTAATTCAAGTACATACGAAAGTTCACAGCATCCGGAGGGAAACCGGATGTTTTTTGATCCTGCACAAAAGAACCGGCACGCACTTGCCAAAGAAAAAAACGCGTGATGCACGCGTTTCACAACCCACAGACCAGGTTTTACCCGATCAGCACAACATCGCGGATTGCCGGGACTTCATCCAGGAGCAGGAGCTTGACACCTCCGGAGAAATCCTCTCCGGCCATGGCACAGCCCGCACAGGCACCGATGAAACTCACATATACAATGTTGTTTTCATCCACTCCGAGCAGTTCGATGTCACCGCCATCATGCTGAATATACGGCCTGATTTTTTCCAGGACTTCTTCCACCTGTTCCTCCAGGACCTGGGCAGTCGGCTCTGTCAGTTCATGGGGTTCTGACTCCGACGGGTTCAGACCCGCTGCGGCCGCCAGATCCTGCGCGGCTTTCACAGCCTCGGGATCCTGTCCCAGTTCTTTTTTTTCAGAAGCCGATTCCGGCTTATCTTTGTATTCCATAGCATTACCTCCATTGATTTCTGTATTCAGCTGTCCCCGGACAGAAGACCGGCATGGTCTGTCAGATCAGAAACAGCGGGGACAGGAGCAGGGGAATCAGCAGCCCCAGCACGAACCCGCCTATGACTTCCACGACTTTGTGTCCCAGTATGGTTTTCAGTTTTTCCTGGTAGATCGGATCGCTGAACGTGAGACCGGTCATGTCCCGAAGATCCTTGATCAGCTGCTGAGTGAGTTCGATGTTCTTGCCGCTGTAATACCGGACATGACAGGCATCGTACATAACGATAGCAGAAAACACAGCTGTCACTGCAAACAATGTGGAGGAAAACCCGTCTTCCATTCCGACGGTCATGGACAGCGCCGTGACTGTGGAGGAATGGGAACTGGGAAAACCGCCGCTCATGAGGACCCACTGCAGGTTCCATTCGCCGGTCCGGTAATAATAAATGAACAGTTTTGCCACTTGTGCCGTGACATTGGCGAGCAGGGCACAGACCAGGGGAAACAGGGAATTCGGGATCATGAAATCACCTCTCATCTTCAGCTTATCACACACCAGCTGGAATCTGTCCGGTCAGCCATGGTGCATGACAGTCGGCTGGGTTCCTGCAGGTTCAGGATCTGCCGGGTTTTCCATTCAGTCATAAAATAGACGGAGAAGAGAATATGGCATATAATTTTAAGGATGGCAGAAGGGAGAAAACTGACATGCTTACATTAGATCTCAGCCATGCTTTCCTGAAGGAAGATTTTCATGATTACCGCGAAGATGTTGCGAAACTGGACGAGGCATTGAGAAACAAGACCTGCAAAGGCAGTGATTTTACAGGCTGGATGACCTGGGCCAACGACTATGACAAGGAAGAATTTGCCAGGATCAAAAAAGCCGCAGAAAAAATCCGGAACGAATCTGACGTGCTGGTTGTCTGCGGAATCGGCGGTTCCTACCTTGGTGCACGTGCAGCCATTGAAATGATCAACGGTCTGTATCCTGCAAAGCAGATCGAAGTCATTTACATGGGAAACACATTCTCCAGCACGTATATCGCACAGGTCATGGAGTACCTGAAGGACAGGGAAGTGTCCGTGAATGTCATTTCCAAATCTGGTACAACCACCGAAACCGCTCTGGCTTTCCGGATCCTAAAACAGTTTATGGAAGACAAATACGGGGACCAGGCCGCAGGCCGCATTTATGCCACCACAGACAAGGCTCGCGGTGCCCTGAAACCCATGGCTGATGAAGAAGGCTATGAGACATTCGTCATTCCCGATGATATCGGCGGACGTTTCTCCGTGATCACCCCCGTGGGCCTGCTGCCTATTGCGGCTGCCGGGATTGATATCGATGTGCTGATGCAGGGTCTGCACGATGGCATGGGCGAATATGGCGATGCCGATCTCGACAAAAACCCCGCTTATCGCTACGCCGTTGCCCGCCGCATTCTGCAGCACCAGGGATATGATGTGGAACTCTTTGTAAACTATGAACCGCAGATGGCTATGGTATCCGAATGGTGGAAGCAGCTGTTCGGCGAATCCGAAGGCAAGGACGGACTCGGCATTCTGCCGGATTCTGTAAACTACTCCACGGATCTGCACTCACTGGGTCAGTTTGTCCAGGACGGCAAGAAAGTCCTGTTCGAGACAAACCTGTATGTTGAGCAACCCATGATCGACATCACGTTCCCGGGTGATGACAAAAACGCCGACAAGATGAATTATCTTGCTGGCAAATCTGTCGACTGGGCCAACAAAATGGCTGCCAAAGGCACTCTGATGGCACACGAGGAAACCGGTGGTGTTCCCAACATCATTATCACCATGCCCTCCATGACTTCCTATGATTTCGGCAACATGTGCATGTTCTTCTTCAAGGCCATTGCCATGACCACACTTCTCAACGGCTCCAACCCGTTCAACCAGCCGGGTGTGGAAGTCTACAAGAAAAACATGTTCCGGCTGCTGGGCAAAGAATAATACCCGTCAGCATGCATCAGGCTGTCCTGGATGGACAGCCTTTTTTCTGACTGTCAATGACGCCGCGCTCCTGAAACCGGGAATGCCACTGTCATGACGGATTCTGCCATATCCAGACGAAAGATGACATGTTTACTCAAGTAATTTTCCTTTCAATCTGAAATCAAATTATCGTGTTTCATCCGAGGATGGAGCGGTCAAATGTCACATGAATTTGTGATAATTGTGGTATGTTGAAACTGCCAAACGGTACAGCACCGCACAGGTGCATGAAAGGAAACATCATGAGAGACTTCAGATGGTTTACTAATTTCTTCAACACCGGTCTGGGGACTGCCATCAAGGCGGTTCTGCTGCTGGTGCTGGCCTTCATTGTGGCTGCGATTGCGAAATCGCTGATTGTAAAGCTGCTCTCGAAGACAAAACTTGCAACGCTGAAAGGAACCGGCGAGGGTGCGGAAAACCAGGGACCGAAAACGATAGATCTGATCGGCAAGCTGGTGCAGCTGGTCGTGTTCCTGCTGTTTGTGCCGGGTATCTTCGAGATCCTGGGCATGACACAGGTATCCGCTCCGATTCTGACACTTCTGAACACAGTCTGGGGCTATGTTCCCAACATTCTGTTCTGCGTCATCATCCTCTGGATCGGTTTCTATGTTGGCCGCCTCGTTCGTGACCTGCTGATTCCGGTCCTCAACAAGCTGGAAATCAACCGTCTTCAGAAAATCGCCGGCATCGAAGTCCGGGATGAAGGCCGGCTTTCCAACACAATCGCATACATTGTATATGTGCTGATTCTGATTCCGGTCATCATTTCAGCCCTGTATGTCCTGGACATCAAGGCCATCTCCGATCCGGCAATTGCCATGCTGAGCATCATCTTCTCCTATATCCCGAGCCTGCTCGCTGCCCTTGTCATCATTGCCATCGGCTGGGTACTGGCGAAGTTCTGCGGCAACATCATCACCCGGATCATTGCTGCTTCCGGCCTGGATGCGAAGCTTGCTGCCCTGGCGGGCACCAGAGATGATTCCCCCTATGTGCTGTCTGCCATCATCGGCAAGACAGTGGAAGCTGTCATGATCATCTTCTTTGTGGTGGAGAGCTTCTCGACACTGCACCTGGGCGTGCTCACCCGAATCGGTACGGCTGTGATTGCGTACATGCCGTCTTTGCTGACGGCGGTCATCATTCTCTTCATCGCCTTCTTCCTCGCTGCCGTGGCAGGAAATGCCCTGAAGAAGAACGGCCACGGATCTATGGGACTCATTGTCCGGTATGTCATTTATGCAGTGGCTGCATTCATGGTCCTCAACCAGCTGGGCATTGCCCGCACACTGGTGGATTCCACATTCGTCCTGGTGATCGCCGCTGTGGCTGTTGCCTTTGCCATCAGCTTTGGCATCGGTGGCCGGGACTTTGCAAAGGCCGTCCTGTCGGATGTGCAGAGGAAATTTCACATTGGAGAATAATGCATGAAAAACCGGGTTTCCCGGTTTTTTTTATATCCGGATCCTGTCCGCAGCACAGAGCAGCGCAGGGGTTGATTCATCATGGGATGGCAGCCAGCTGGTCTCCGGGCCATTCTGCCGAACGCCATTTTTCTTTTGAACCGAAGTAAAAACACCGGTTCTCTTTCTGAACAAAAACATGGAGTCTGTTTTCGGCCAATTTCGAAAATAAACGCTCAAAAACATACAGTTGTTGTTATGATGGAGCCAGAAAGAAGGTACATGGAAATGAAACATCCGGAGAAGAAAGCGGAACAAATGACACAGGAAGAGCTGGCTTCCTACATCGACTATTCGGTCCTGAAGCCAGAGTTCACGGAAGAAGAAATCATCGAACTGACAAAAGACGGTGTAAAAAAGAAATGCGCCACCATCTGCATCAACCCGAAATATATCGAGCTGTGTGAACCATTTGTCAGGGGGACTGCGACAAAGCTCGCTCCTGTGGCAGATTTCCCGTTCGGGACATCCAGCACAGAATCCAGGATCCGCCAGATCCAGGATGCGGCCCGAAGCCTGGAGGTCATGGACATCGACATCGTGGCTAACTATGGGCAGATTCGCAGCGGGCGGTATGAAGAAGTCCTGGAGGATCTTAAGCAGTGTGCACAGGCTGCCCATGATGCAGGAAAGACGCTGAAAGTCATCCTGGAAACCGATGCCCTGACGGAAGAACAGGTCAGGAAAGGGACCAGGATCGTCAAAGAATCCGGTGCGGATTTCGTAAAAACCAGTACAGGTTTTCTGACCGGGCACGAAAGCCACGGCGCAACGCCGGAGGTGATCGCCATCATGATGGAGGAAGCCGGTCCGGACATGAAAGTCAAGGGGTCGGGCTGCATCCGCACCAGAGACCACTTCCTGAAGCTGATCGATATGGGAATCGACCGCATGGGTGTGGGGTATAAAAGTGTGCCTGTGGTCCTGGGAATCGGTGACTGAATCCGGGCCAGGTATCCGGCTGCTGTATTTCATTGAAAAGAGCCGCAGATCCGCTGCGGCTTTTCCTGACGCTGAAGAGTTCCTGTCGGACCACCCGTTCAGCAGTCAGTCATCTGACAGAGTCAGAAAGGAGACAGAACATGGAGTTTCTGGAATTCATTCCCCGAAACGATGACATCGACCTGGAGAGGATCCGCCGACTGCGGACCAGGATGCAGAACCGTCAGGCCAGTCTCTGTACAGAACGGGCCATGTGCTATACCCGCTCTTTTCAGGAAACAGAAGGGGAAGACTGGCTGCTGCGAAAAGCGAAGGCTTTTGCCCGGACACTGAAGGAAATGACCATCTGGATTGACAAAGATTCTCTGATATTCGGGTGCCAGGCCAGCCGGAATTTCGCCGCTCCGGTTTTTCCGGAGTATTCCATTGACTGGGTGATCAATGAACTGGAGACCTTTTCCCTCCGGGATGGCGATGTGTTTCAGGTGAGTGAAGAAGACAAGGCCCGGCTGCGTTCCATCCAGTCATACTGGCACGGTCACACCCATGAAGATCAGGTGCGAAGGGCCACACCTGAACGGATTGTCCAGGCCGAACAGCAGAAAGTTCTGCACCGTGGGGGAATTTCCATGTCCGGAGACGGCCACATCGTTCCGGACCACGAAATGATTCTCAGTCGCGGTTTCCGGGATCTGGCACGGGAATGCAGGGAACGGATGGCTGCGGCAGAAACTGGTCATACACAGGCATTTTACGAAGCGGCCGCCATCACACTGGAAGCAGCCCTTGACTGGATCAAGCGGTTCGGGGTGCTGGCAGGCTCCCTGGCCGAAGAGGTGGACGACCCGAAACGGGCTGCCGAACTGCGCTCCATGCAGGTCATGGCACAGTCGCTTCTGGAACAGCCGGCACAAAACTTCGAGGAAGCCCTGCAGACTGTATATCTTGTCCATGTGCTGCAGATGATCGAATCCAATGGCCACAGTTTCTGTTATGGCCGGTTTGACCAGTATCTGTGGCCGTATCTCCAGACAGACCTTGAGATGGGGCGGATCACGAAGGAGAAAGCCCTGGAACGCATCACGCATATGTTCCTGATGAACTCTTCCTGCAACAAAGTGCGTCCCTATGGTCATACACGGTATTCTCAGGGCTATCCGCTGTATTCAAACCTGATGATCGGCGGTCGGCGCCCAGATGGAGAGGATGGCACAAATCCTCTGTCGTATCTCTGTCTGGAGGCCATGAATCTGACAGCCATGGCCGAACCCAACTTCTCCATGCGGTATTCGAAGGACACACCGGATGACCTTCTGCGGCTTGCAGCCAGGCTCATTGCAACCGGCTGCGGAATGCCTTCCATGTTCAATGATGACGTGGCTGCGAAAGCAATCCATGATCTCGGCATTCCATGGGAAGATGCCCTGGACTATTGCGCCATCGGGTGCGTGGAGACCGGGGTCCCGGGAAAATACGGACACAGAGCCACAGGTATGACCTATGTGAACTGGGGAAAAATCCTGGAACTGCTGCTGCACGGTGGGTGTGATCCGGACAGCGGAACCTGCCTGTGTCCTGTTCCCGATGAGTTCGGCAGCTATGAAGAGCTCTGGAGCAGCTGGAACACACTGCTGAAGTTCTACACCGATCTGGCAGTGGAGTGCGATGCGGTCTGCGACAGGTCCCTGGAGCGCTATGATGCCTCTCCCTTTGCATCCGTCTTCATCCGTGACTGCCTGGAGAAGGGAAAGACAGCCAAGGAAGGAGGCTGCCGCTATGATGTCGTGAGCCAGAGCAACATCGGACCGGCTGTCGTCGGCAACTCCCTGTACGCCTTGAAAAAACTGGTGTTTGATGACCGGGAGCTGACACTTGCACAGGTCCGGGAGGCCATGGACGATAACTGGCAGTCTCCGGAAAGTGCACGCATCCGCGCGCTCTGTATGGAGGTGCCGAAATTCGGCAATGATGATGATGCTGTGGATGCAGTGGTGAAAGATGTGTTCGAGTCCTACCTGGCGCTTCTGCCGGACTATGCCACGATTCGCAAAGACCGGGGACCGGCTGTGTCGGCTTATGCCATGAGCACCTCCAACATCACAAGCTATGTCCCCAACGGCAAAGACACGGGTGCAACACCGGATGGGCGGACGGCGCACAGTCCGCTCAATGAAGGCTGTTCCCCGACACAGGGGACAGACATCAACGGACCGACTGCAGTGATACGGTCTGTGGCGAAACTTCCCAATGACAGAGTCGCTGCCGGACAGCTTTTGAACATGCGGTTTTCACCGGATTCCCTGAAGACAGAAGAGAACCTGCTGCGCTTCACGGGATTCCTGAAAGCCAGCAGGCGCCTGGGCATCTATCATAACCAGTTCAATGTCGTGGACTCTGCCACTTTGCGGCAGGCCATGGAGGAACCGGACCGGTACCGGAACCTGATCGTCCGTGTCGCCGGATACTGTGCCCAGTTTGTCTCGCTGATGCCGGAAACACAGCTGGCCATCATTGACCGAACAGAGAACTGCCTGCAATGAAAACGTCCGGCAGATCTGTGCGGTGCGGACTGGTGGGAAACATTCAGGGCTATTCCACGGAGGACGGACCGGGAATCCGGACAACGGTGTTTCTCATGGGCTGTCCCCTGCGCTGCCGATGGTGTTCCAATCCGGAATTCCTGAAACCGGAGCCCGTCACCATGGTCTTCGGAAACGGACAGCAGCGGGTAGGGGAATGGATGTCGCCGGATACCCTGACTGAACGGCTTCTGCGGGACCGCATCTTTTATGAAGAAAGTGACGGCGGTGTCACATTTTCCGGCGGGGAAGCAGCCAGTCAGGCAGAGTTTGTTCTTGCCTGTGCCCGGCTGCTTCACAAAGAAGGGATCCATGTCTGTCTGGATACATCCGGCTGCTGCGATGCCCGCTCTTTTTCTGCATTGCTCTCAGGTGTCGATCTTGTGCTGTTTGACCTGAAAGCCGCAGACCCGATGCTTCACAAAGCCCTGACAGGACGCGACAACGCACAGATTCTCGAGAACCTGAGCATTCTGGGGGCATCCCGTATCCCATGGAGACTCCGCCTGGTGGTGGTACCGGGCTGCAACGATGCCCGAACTGATCTGGAACTCCGTCTTCAGACTGCTGCTGGTCTGGCAAATCCGCCGGAGGCTGTGGATGTGCTGCTCTATCATTCCCTGGGAGAAGGGAAGTATGCAGCGCTGGGACTTCCGTATTCCCTGCATGCAGTACCTGCCCCGGATCCTGGTTTAAAAGAATGGGTGCAGGATCGGGCACGGGCCCTGGGGCTGCAGCCAGGGTGGTTTGGCTGACCATGGTGGCACCGGCTCATAAAGTGTCATATTTTGACAGTTGTCCGTATATCCGTCTCAGAAAACCCCTTTCAAAGCGAAGGGGTTTTCCTTATAATGGATATTGTATGTAAACAAGAAGGAGGATTATATACACATGGCGAAAACATTCCAGTCCATGGACGGCAACACTGCTGCCGCTCATAACGCCTATGCTCTTTCGGAAATGAGCTGCATCTATCCGATCACGCCGTCCAGCCCGATGGCCGAGGTGATGGATGTCTGGGCGACACAGGGACGTAAGAACGCCTTCGATGAAGTGCTGAAAATTGCAGAACTGCAGTCCGAAGCCGGAGCCTCCGGTGCCGTGCACGGTGCTGCCCAGGCAGGTGTCCTGCCGGTAACCTTCACCGCTTCTCAGGGTCTGCTGCTGATGATTCCCAACATCTACAAGTGGGTCGGTGAAAACCTTCCCGTCGTGCTGCATGTGGCAGCCCGGTCCCTTGCCAGCCGTTCTCTGAACATCTTCGGCGACCACGAAGACGTATATGCAGTCCGCCAGACGGGCATCCCGATGCTGAGCTCCGGCTCCGTTCAGGAAGTCATGGACCTGGCCGGCATCGCGCACCTGGTAGCCATTGAGTCCCACACACCGTTCCTGCACTTCCACGATGGCTTCCGCACATCCCACGAAGTGGACAAGATCGAAGTGTTCGACACTGACAAATACAAGGAACTGATCAACTACGAAGCACTGGATGAGTTCCGCAAAAACGCCATGCAGCCTCACACCAACCCTGTGACCCGCGGCGCAAACGAAAACGACGACATTTTCTTCCAGGGTGTGGAAGCAAGAAACACACACTATGCAAACATCCCGGATGTCGTGGCCAAATACATGGACAAGATCTCCGAGATCACCGGCCGTGAATATCACCCCTTCAACTATGTGGGTGCTCCTGATGCCGAACGTGTGATCGTGGCCATGGGTTCCGTGAATGAAACAGCGGAAGAAGTGGTCAATGACCTTGTGGCAAAGGGAGAGAAAATCGGTCTGGTGAAAGTTCACCTGTTCCGTCCGTTCTCCACCAAGTACCTGCTGCAGGCACTGCCCGCCACCACAAAGAAGATCGCTGTTCTGGACCGCACAAAAGAAGGCGGCGCCTCCGGCGAGCCTCTGTACCTGGATGTTCTGGCATCCCTGAAGGACAAGGACATTCAGATTGTCGGCGGTCGATATGGCCTGGGCTCCCACGATACAGCCCCCAACCAGATCAAGGCTGTCTTCGATGAACTGAAGAAGGAAGAACCGAAGAACGGTTTCACAGTCGGCATTGAAGATGATGTCACCTTCACATCGCTGCCCGTGGACAAGGACTACATCATTGACAGCGATGCCACTGAATGTCTGTTCTGGGGTCTGGGATCCGACGGTACCGTTTCCGCCAACAAGTCCTCCATCAAGATCATTGGCGACAACACCGACATGTATGCACAGGGATATTATGCCTATGACTCCAAGAAAGCCGGCGGCGTAACCCGTTCCCATCTGCGTTTCGGCAACAGCCCGATCCACTCCACCTACTACATCAACAACGCGGACTTCATTTCCGTATCTCTGGACAGCTACATGTTCAAGTACGATCTGGCCCGCAACCTGAAAAAAGGCGGAACATTCCTGCTGAACACGACGTTCGACAAGGACGAAATCGTGAAGCACATGCCTAACCGTCTGAAAAAGGAACTGGCTGACAAGGACGCCAAGTTCTATATCATCGACGCTACGGAAATCGCCCAGAACATCGGCATGGGACGCCGGACCAACACCATCCTGCAGTCTGCGTTCTTCGCACTGAACCCGCAGATCATGCCGCTGGACAAGGCAGTCGAACTGATGAAGGCTGCTGCCAAGAAGTCCTATGGCAAAAAGGGTGATGCAGTCGTTGAACTCAACTACAAAGCCATTGACGCCGGCAAGGACGGCCTGGTGGAAGTGGAAGTGAAGCCCGAATGGAAAGATCTGCCCGTTTCCTCTCTGCGTGAAGCCACAGGCGATCCGTATTGGGATGAATACGCTGCCCGGATCAATGGTCTGGAAGGCTATGACATGCCCGTATCCTCCTTCACGAAGAACGGCGTCCTGGACGGCACGATGCAGAACAACATCGCATTCAAGGAAAAACGCACCATTGCAACGCTGGTTCCCGAATGGAACCCCGACAACTGCATTCAGTGCGGATTCTGCTCCTTTGTATGCCCGCACGCCACGATCCGTACCTTTGCCCTGACACCGGAAGAAATCGCAAATGCTCCGAAGGAATTCGAAGGCTTTGCAACACTGCCTCTGATGGGCAAAAAGGATACAGACCTGCGCTGGCGTGTTCAGGTATCTCCCTCCAACTGCGTGGGCTGCGGTCTGTGTGCCAACGAATGCCCGGGCAAGAAGGGCGAAAAGGCTCTGAAGATGGTCGATGTCAACTCTCAGCTGTACCTCGATCCTCTGGCAGACTACCTGTTCAAGCAAACCGAATACAAGAACGACCTGTTCCCGAAGGGCACCATCAAGGGTTCCCAGATGCTGATGCCGTACTTCGAGGTACCTGGATCCTGCCCTGGATGCGGTGAAACTCCGTACTACCGTCTGGCTTCCCAGCTGTTCGGTCAGGATATGCAGATTGCCAACGCAACCGGCTGCTCCTCCATCTACTGTGGTGCCAACCCCTCCAGCCCGTTTGTGAAGGACAAGAACGGCAACGGTGTGGCATGGGCCAACTCTCTGTTTGAAGACAACGCAGAATTCGGCTATGGCATGGCACTGGCCAACAACTACAGCCAGGCCAAGATCTACAAAGCGATGGAAGAAAACCTGGACAAGGTCGTTCCGGAACTGAGAGACCTGTTCCAGCAGTACCTGGATGCAGGCAACGACAAGGACAAGCAGCGCGAACTTGCCCCGAAAATCAAGGAACTCGTGGCAGTTGCAGATGTAAACGAAGACGTCAAGACTCTGCTGCAGGGTGACCTGGTTGCCAAGAGCAACTGGATCATCGGCGGGGGTGGCTGGGGTTATGACATTGGTTACGGCGGTCTGGATCACGTTCTGGCCAACGACGTCAATGTAAACGTCCTGGTTCTGGATACCGAAGTGTACTCCAACACCGGCGGTCAGTCTTCCAAGTCCACTCCCCGTGCGTCTGTAGCCAAGTTTGCTGCAGGCGGCAAGAGCACTGCGAAGAAGGACCTGGGTCAGATTGCCATGGCATATGGACACGTCTACGTGGCTTCTGTCTGCATGGGTGCCGACAAGATGCAGACACTGAAGGCGTTCCAGGAAGCAGAATCCTACGATGGACCGTCCCTGATCATTGCCTACTCTCCCTGTGCCGAGCACGGCATCAAGGGCGGCCTGGGCAACCACCAGCAGGTTCAGCGTGATGCAGTGGAATGCGGTTATGTAGACCTGTACCGCTATGATCCGCGCAAGGAACAGCCTCTGACGATTGACACGAAGAAGCCGGCTGACTACTCCAAGATGAAGGATTTCATGCTGAAGGAAGCCCGCTATGCGCAGCTCGTGAAGCTGAAAGGCCCTGAATTCGCAGAGAAGATCTTTGCAAAGGCGGAAGCTGACGCAAAACGTCGTCACGCCCGTCTGGAAGCAATCCGCGACAACAAGATGTAATCGTTCCTGACGGGAACACCAGCAGGAGAGTCTGAACAGACTCTCCTGTTTTTTTTTGGGGTCAACCATCACAGAAAGGACCGTTGGAGTCTATATGCGTCAAATGGGGATCCGGGCACAGTGGGTAAAACCACATACACAAACAACGATACACAGTGATTTCAGCGGAAAACTGAAGAACCTGTTGGATAGAAACTTCTCTCCAGACCACCCAAACTGCGTATGGTGTACAGATATAACCTACATCCATACACGACAGGATGGATTCGTCTACCTGGCTTGCATCATGGATCTCTATTCGAGAAAGATCATTTCCTGGAAGCTTACCAAAACATTGGATACAGGACCGATTCTGGAATCAATCAAAGAAGCCAGGAAACAGCGACCGGCCAATGAGCCGATAATGATCCATACAGATCGTGGAGTCCACTATACCTGTGATCTGTACAGGAAACTGACCAGAGGAATGGTACGGAGTTATTCAGCAAAAGGTGTTCCATACGACAACGCCTGTATTGAATCGTTCCACTCCCTGATCAAGAGGGAGTGGCTGAACAGGTTCGTTATCCAGAACTTCAGACACGCATACAGACTGGTGAGCGAATATATTGACGGGTGGTACAACCCGAAACGGATACACAGTCATTGTGGATATATGCCCCCAACAGAATATGAAGTAATGTACCCAAGGACCAGCACTGATTGAGAAAGAATTCTGAAGCGCCCTTTACAGTGGGCTATCCCCTGGTAGACTAATGAGCCTTCAGCCAAAACTGTCAGCTATTGACTCTTTGGTTGAAGGAAAAAAAAGGGGTCCAGGGGATAGTGGGCCCCACTGTCAAGGGAGGAAGCGGAGGAAATCTTTCGTAGAATTGGCAGTATCTGCCGACTCTCTAAAGTCAGTGTCCGTTTTCTTGACATGGGACCACAGTGCAAAAGCTGGACAGAAAACTCCGGAGAAGAACCAGAACCATCATCTGGAAGCAGTGGAAAAGCATCAGGAAGAAAGAAGAGAGCCTCATCCAACTGGGATGTCCCAGAGACAAGGCTCACTCATATGCATACGCACGACAGGGATATGCCAGGTGCGCATCGACGTTCCTGAACAGGTTCATTAAAATGAACACCTGAAGAAGAAAGGCCTCCTGACCATAGAGGAATACTTCGATACGGTGGCAGAAAGGTTATTTGTACGAACCGCCCAGTGCCGAACGGCATGCTGGGTGGTGTGAGAGGGTCTAATGACACCTACTCGATTTTCCGCCTGCAGGGTCACCGGCCTCACGGGCTTCAGAACGGAGTTTCTGCAGGCCGGCTAATATAATCAGAAGGAGAATGAACAGGCAGGACTCTGCCGCAGACATGCTCTGCAGAAAGGATTTTTTATGTGTACAGGTCTTTCATTTACCAATGGGTCGAACCATTTTTTCGGCCGCAATCTCGATCTTGAAATCGACTATCCCGTCAGTGTTGTCATCACACCCCGAAACTATGAATTCAAGCTGCGTCATACCGATTCCATCCCGGCGCATCATGCCATGATCGGAATGGGCATGATTCAGGATGACTATCCTCTGTATTTCGAGGGCATCAATGAAAAAGGGTTGGGATGTGCCGGCCTTGCCTTCTGGACCAGCTGCAGATATTTTCCGGTGCAGGAAGGGAAGACAAACATTGCTTCTTTTGAATTCATCCCCTATATTCTGAGCCGGTGTGAAACCACCGCCCAGGCCCGCCAGGAGCTCGAAAACATCAACATCACCAATGAAGGGTTCAGTGCAAAGTACGCTCCAAGCCCGCTGCACTGGCTGATCGCAGACGCAGAGAGCTCAATTGTCGTAGAAAGCACCGAAAAAGGACTTCAGGTTCATGACAACCCTTATCATGTACTGACCAATGAGCCGGATTTCCCGTTCCACGTCAACAACCTCTCGTTCTACTGCAACTGCTCCAACAAAATCCGGGATTTCAAAACGACACGGTTCTCGAAGAATTTCCCGGGCTTCATCAAGTTCGGTGCCGGAATGGGCAGTGCAGGCATCCCCGGCGGTCTGGATTCGATCTCCCGATTCGTCCGTGTCGCTTTCAGCGCACTGAATTCCGTCTGTGAGGATACAGAGGAAGCAAATGTCTCGCAGTTCTTCCATATTCTCGGCTCGGTATCCCAGACACGAGGCGCAGACCAGGTAAAGCCTGATGAATATGAGATCACGCAGTATACCTGCGGTGCCAATACGAAGACCGGACGGTTCTACTACACCACGTATTCCAATCCGTCTCTTTGCGCGGTCGATCTGATGAAGGAAGATCTGGATTCAGACAAGCTGACCGACTACCCTGTCCTGCGCGATCTGCAGGTGACTGTACAGAACTGATTTGCTGCACGCCATTATGGCGTGCTTTTTGTATTCCGCTTTCCGACCGGATTATTTCATGCCTGTCAGGCATAGAGACAGGTGCAAAACCGGTATTTTCTTAGCTGCTGTCAATTTCCTACAATAGACATGATCAGATACGTCAAGGAGGAACAGCATGACAGTCAGACAGACAGCCGGGCGGCAGCAGCTTGGAGAATTTGCACCGGAATTCGCACATTTGAATGATGACATTCTTTTTGGGGAGGTCTGGAACCGAACAGACAAACTGTCCCTGAAACAACGTTCCATGATCACCGTAACGGCTTTGATGGCCCAGGGACTGACAGACACTTCTTTTGCCCATCATCTGCAGAACGCGAAAAACAACGGTGTCACAGGAACTGAAATCGCAGAACTCATTACGCATGCAGCCTTTTATGCCGGATGGCCCAAAGCCTGGGCTGCATTCCGGCTCGCGAAAGACATCTGGACCGAAAACGATCCCAAAGCCGACTACCAGGAAACGATCCAGTTTCCCATCGGAAAGCCCAACGATGCCTATGCACAGTATTTTGACGGACAGAGCTGGCTGGCCCCGCTGGGTGGCGGACTGTCGAATGTCACCTTTGAACCCGGCTGCAGGAATCACTGGCACATCCATCAGGCAGCAGAAGGCGGGGGACAGCTGCTGTTCTGTGTCGGCGGGCGCGGCTATTACCAGGAATGGGGCAAGGATCCCATAGAAATGAATCCTGGTGATTCCATTGTGATTCCGGCGAATGCGAAACACTGGCATGGGGCCGCACCAGATTCGTGGTTCTCTCATCTGGCCATGGAACTGCCGGGGACCGAGACAGGGACCATATGGGAAGACCCGGTGGATCCTGCAGACTACGAGACGCTGAAGTGACCGCCCAGGCGTTCAGGTGACAGTGATCTTCATCATTCATTGCAACAGCAAAAGACTTCGGATTCCGGCCCATCGGGTGTGCTTCAGAATCCGAAGTCTTTTTCATTTCCGCAGTCTGCCGCCTTGCAGATCAGGCCCAGGTCCTGAACAGCGTCTCAGGCACATCGGCCGTATGCCAGGTCCGGCTGATCACCTGACTGTCCGGATCGGCAAACAACTCCTGGAAATACTGGAAATACTCGCCGGGGGAAACGATTCCTTTTTTTCGGGGTATGTCACAGCCTGCGGCTGTCAGGACCGTTTCTGCAAACAGGGAACAGTTTGTGCCCATGACCCAGTACGTCTGCCAGGGACCATGCGTGAACTGCCGGAATTTGCACCCGGTTCTCCAGAACAGCCGGCTGGCGTAGTCTTTCATGTATTCTTCGGGTTTCTGCCATCCATCAGAGTCCTGCTGGAGCGGGCATTTCCAGAGAGCCATGCCGGCAGTCAGTTCCTCGAGGGTTTGGTGCAGATTTTCTGCCTGTTCACCCGTCAGCTTCAGCCCGAATCCATAGAGTGTGCTGCCTTCATAAATGCAGGAGTTATTGATATAGACCTCGGGAGCCACGGTGAAAAACACAGCCTTGCCCAGGGTACCCGCCAGTTTCTCCTCCCGCTTGGCATAGTTGCCGTAGGAGTACATGCGACCTTCAAAGCAGAATGTCATGTGTCCCACAGCGTGCACGCCTTCCTTGCCGGTGTGGATGTAGACGATCAGGTCCGGTGCCTCTTCGCTTTTTTGACGGTTGTAGGAGATGCTGCCATCTGTTTTGACATGTTTTTCCATGAGTTCGAGCACCATGAATGGCAAAAATGTGACAAAGGCAACGGGCAGGGACGTCATATGGTTCATGACGCTGACCCCCAGCGGTCTGTGATGTCTGGCAGTGACGTGGATCACCAGCAGTTCGAGCCCCTGGAAGACAAGATACCATCCGATCACAATCTGCAGCAGCCGGCTGTCATCGTGTCTGGCGAGAAACAGAATCAGTGCCAGGACCAGATAGCCGAATCCGAAGAGAAGATTGGAGGGATTCTTCCAGTTGGAGAGTCCATCGGCATAGGCCTGGAGAAAGTAGGACACTGCACAGAACAGCATGTAGATGCCAAAGGCAACACTGGCCAGCACCCCTGGCATGGAAGCAACCAGAACCAGGAGCGCCGCTGCAGCAGCAGCCAGAATATAGTTGATGCGGCTGCCTGAGGTGAATCTGCGGATGATCAGGACAATGAATGTGACTGCAAGCAGGGCAGTCATGATCCAGTACAGCAGCTGTCCAGACAGCCGCGGCCAGATCAGAAGGCCGGTTCCACATACCAGAAACAGGACCGCCGCACTGAATTCAATGATCTGTATTCTTTTCATGAGTTCATTGTATCAGAGCCGGTATTCTGCACCCGCTGAAATACAAAGAGCACAGAGAAGCGGGCGTGGTATAATCGGGAGCGTGAAAACGAGAACAATATTTCCAGGAAACCTGCCTGAAGCCAGGCAGACGCTTGCTTCGCTCACAAAGTGCGAGCCGGATGAACCGCTTCTTCTGGCTGTCATTCACGAAGAGACCCCGGCCGATCCGCAGCTGATGCAGGAGCTGATGGAGCTGCAGCTGTCCTCCAGGAACATCTATGTACTGTTTGGTACAAAGGAGGATTTCGTGAATCCGGCCGCTGCTTCCCGCCAGGAACTCCTGACAGAGGGCCCCGGCCGGGATGACCTGCCTGAACCGCTGACACCCCCTGCGGATCAGCCACGTTCGCCAGCCGGGAAGGGGGACCAGTCATGAACTTCTGCTTTGACTGTGATGATACGCTCTACGATATGCGCAGTCCCTTTGACCAGGCAAGAGCAGAGGTCCTGCCGGGGCTGCAGGCAGATCCGGAAGCCTTTTATACACAGACCCGCGCATTTTCGGAGGAGATTTTCAACCAGGTGCAGGATGGAACACTGACAGTGGATCAGTCCGGTGTGCTGAGGATACGGAAAGCCTGTGAATGGTGGGGTCAGCCAGTCACACTGGCACAGGCCGAGGCCTTTCAGGCGGCCTATCGGCGGGCTCAGACGGAAATCCGCATGGCGCCGGAGCTGGAGGAATGGCTTGCCGATACGCGGTCCGGTCTCTGGATTCTCTCCAATGGCCCGGATGTCCATCAGAGAAGGAAATTCAGCGCCCTGAAGACAGACCGGTTCTTCCCGGAGAGTCATACCTTTACCAGCGGACAGATCGGGTTTGCGAAACCGGACCCCCGCGCATTCCAGGCTGTGACCGCGGATCCTTCAGATTTCTGGTATATAGGAGACAACTACCACAACGATATGGAGGGAGCCAAAGCGCTGGGCTGGCATACGATTCATTTCGATCGCAGGCATCAGGGATCCGGGCCTGCAGCAGATTACATCGCGCATGATGAAAGTGAGCTGACAGCCCTGCTGCGTCAGCTGGAAGGAGAATACAATGTTTGATATTGTCGTGGATTCCGGGTGCGACCTGGAAAGTGCAGCGGGACTGACCGTCCTGCCTTTGAACATCACCATCGATGACAAGGAATACCTCGACGGCGTCACCCTGAGCCGTCACGACTTCTATCGGCGTCTGGAAGATAGCAGCACGCTGCCCAAAACCAGTCAGATCGCTCCCGGTGTCTATGAAGAGGCCATCCAGGCGGTGCAGGAGTCCGGCAAGGATGTCCTGGTGATCTGTCTTTCCTCAAAGCTCTCGGGCACGTACCAGAGTGCCTGTCTGGCCGCCTCCATGATTGACCATGGAGTGAAGGTTCTGGACAGCGAGACTGTCACCATCGGCGAGATGATTCTCGTGCAGAGAGCCATGGAACTCCGGGATGCGGGACTGTCGCTGGAAGAAGCGTATAAAATTCTGGAGCAGGAAAAGAAACAGATTCGCCTGCTGGCGCTGCTGGATACCCTGGAGTATCTGCAGAAGGGAGGGCGGGTGTCCAGTGTGGCGGCTATGGCAGGCGCTCTTCTGAAGATCAAGCCGGTCATTGCCGTGGAAAACGGGGAAGCTGTGGTCAAGGGCAAAGCGCGTGGTGTCAAAAAGGGGAGAGCGTACCTGACGGAAGCCATTTCAGCTTCCGGAATCGATTTCGACAAGCCGCTGGCCCTTGGATATACCGGTACTGACGATGCGCTGCTGCAGGCATATCTGGTAGAAAACCAGGACCTTCTGCAGGGACATGCAGTGCAGGAGATCAATGTGGGATGTGCCATTGGTACACACACTGGTCCGGGAGGCATTGCAGCGGCATGGTTCGAGAAGAAAACAGACTGATGGAAAAAAGCAGAAGCATGGACAGCCAGGGTGTTCCGTCAAATGCTTTCGGGAAGTCAGAAAGGAAACCGGAGCTGATTGTCACGCTGAATCCCGGAGATCCCATACCGGTTCATGGCAGTCTGGCTGTACCAGTGGAGCCCTTCGCCGCAGGATTTCCACAGGCATTCACCGTGGAGGACTGGCGTAAGCTTCGTTTACGGACTATCGAGGAAGGACGAAAGCTCTACGCACTTCTCCCCGGTTTTGTGATGGAAGAAGATCTGGATGCGCTGGAACAGTTGCTTCTCTCTCTGCATGATGCCGACGGGCTCTACTATGGAGATGAGGCTGTCCTCATGGCTGCCCGGAAGACAGGGTATGACGGCCTGATGATCTTCCAGCCGGATACCCTGATCTGCAGCAGTACCGATGTTCAGGCCGTGAAATCGATGGGAGCGGATGTGGTCTCCCTGGCCCATGAACTGTCTCTGGAAGAAGTCCTTGCGATTGCCGGAAGGACAGATGGACTGGAAGTGCAGATCCATGGCTATTATCCTGTACTCTCCTCCCGCCGGAAACTGCTGACAGCCTATGGGCGGACCATTGGCAGCTCGGTGATCGGGGAAGGGCAGTTCAGTCTGCAGGAAACGACACGGCCGAACCGGATTCCGGTCCTGGAGCAGGAAAGCGGCACCGTTCTGTTTTCTCCCGAACCAGTCCAGTCCCTCGGGCAGCTGCCGGCTCTGCTGGATGCCGGGATCGACCGCCTGCGCATCGATACCCGGTTTCTGGAGCCTTCCGACCGTAACGCTGCCCTGACTGCCTATCAGGCGGTGATCGATGGCGGCGTGGCTGGCATGCAGCTTCCAGGCAGTGACCGAACCTGGAGACAGCAGAGTGTCAAGACCAAGGAGGAAACACAGTGATTGAACTTCTTGCCCCGGCCGGTAATCTGGAAAAAGCCAAAACCGCCATTGACTACGGAGCCGATGCAGTATATATTGGCGGACAGGCTTTCTCCCTGCGCTCCAGAGCCTCCAATTTCACGCTGGAGGACATTCGGGAACTGGTGAGGTATGCCCACAGCCGCAATGCAAAGGTGCATGTGACAGTCAACATGATCCCCCATGAAAAAGACCTGGCAGGTCTGGATGAATGGCTGCGCAATCTGGATGATGCCGGAGTGGATGCAATTATCGCTGCCAGTCCATGGATCCTTTTGCGGGCGAAGGAACTGGGCTGCCGCTTTGAACGGCATGTCTCCACGCAGCATTCGTCAGTCAACTCTTCCACAGTCAATTTCTGGGCCAGGCAGGGAATGGACCGGGTGGTTCTTGGACGGGAATGCACCATGGAGGAAATCCGCCAGATCTGCCAGCGGGCACAGACTGAGACGGAAGCCTTCATTCACGGTGGCATGTGCGTGTCCTATTCCGGCCGCTGTGTTTTGAGCAACCACCTGACGAACCGGGATGCAAACCGCGGCGGTTGTGCGCAGTCCTGCCGCTGGAAATATCATGTATTTCCGTTTGATGGCTCGGATGTGCAGCTGAGCGACCCTAACAAGCCGTTCTCGATGTCCAGCAAGGATCTGAGGGGAATCCGGCAGATCCCGGCCATGATCGAGGCAGGTGTGGCTTCCCTGAAAATCGAAGGCCGCATGAAATCCGCCTATTACCTGGCCACAGTGGTCAGCACATACCGGCGGCTGATCGATGCAGTGGAATCAGGACAGGAACTCACAGAATCATTCTTCCACCAGCTGGAGAAAGAACTGGACAAAGCGGAAAACCGGCCGACAGGTCCGGGTTTCCTGGAAGGCCTTCCGGGCGCTGAAATGCAGCTGTACCGGGAACACGCAGAACTGGTGACGCAGGAATTCACGGCCCTCGTACTGAGTGAACGGGATGAAAACGGCTGGATCCAGATCCAGATCCGGAACCGCCTGGACCCGGCACAGGAACTGGAGATTTTTGGCCCGGATATCCTGCCGCAGATCATTCGACTCGAGGAAGTGATGGATGAAGACGGACAGAAGCCGCTGATCCTGAACCGGCCCATGCAGGTGGTGAACGCGCGCTGGGATGGTCCGGTGCAGACAGGAGCCATGATCCGGAAGACCATGAAGAAACAGGCAGTCTGATGCCTGTTTTTTCTCTTGAGATCGTAAAGGTCAGTCACAGTGACCGGCGTGATGCAAGCCTGCTGCGCTCCGGGTGTGACTGAATGGCACACAGGCTTGCAGGCAGGGGGCAGTCAGGTCAGTCGGAGAGGCGGTCAAGGCCAGTCTGTCTGAAAATGACCGGATGACACAGCAAGGGAACCTGCGATATAATTATGGATACGAAAGTGAGAAATCTGCCATGAAACTGAGTGAAAGCTTTTTTTATACGTTGCGGGAGAATGCCCGTGATGAAGACAGCATCTCCAGCAATCTGCTGGTCCGGGCGGGAATGATCAAAAAGGTCTCCAACGGCATTTACATGATCATGCCCATGGGCAAGAAGGTCCTGAAAAACATCGAGGAAATCGTCCGCGAGGAAATGGATGCCAAAGGTGCCCAGGAACTTCTGATGCCGGCCATTATCCCGGAAGAAGTCTATATCAAGTCCGGCCGCCGGGAAGCCTTCGGGGACAACATGTTCACCCTGAAAGACCGGTATGGCAAATCCTACTCCCTGGGACCGACCCATGAAGAACTGTTCACGGTGGCTGCAGCCATGGATGGGCGCAGCTACAAGGACTTTCCCTACAACCTGTACCAGATCCAGCACAAATACCGGGACGAACCCAGACCGCGGTTCGGCCTGATCCGGGTCCGTGAATTCATCATGAAGGACGCCTATACCTTTGACATCAACCAGGAGGGACTGGATGCCGGCTATGCGAAAATGTATGACGCCTACTGCCGCATTTTTGACCGCCTGGGTCTGGATTACCGCATCGTCAAGGCTGACACAGGTGTCATGGGCGGACTGCTGTCCGAAGAATACCAGGCGCTGTCTTCCATTGGCGAGGACACGGTGGTCCACTGTCCGTCCTGCGGCTTCAGTTCTAACCTGGAAATCACCGAGGTGCCGGACACAGCTGCAATGGATGCATCCGACCCCCTGGAGATGGAAAAGCGCCATACGCCCAATGCCGGTACCATCGAGGAAATTTCGGCATTCCTGGAACGGGAGCCGTCTGATTTTGTCAAAACGCTGATCTATGATGCCGACGGCAAGCTTTATGCCTTCTGTCTGCCCGGGGACCGCGAACTGAATGAAACCAAGGCAGGCAAGCTGCTGGGGGCACTGGAACTCACTCTGGCGACACCAGAACAGGTGCAGGAAGCTACGAAGGCGGCTGTCGGGTTTGCCGGGCCTGTCGGACTGGATATTCCCGTGATCCTGGACCGTCAGGTGATGAAAAAGAAAAACTTCATCGTCGGCGCCAACGAGACGGATCACCATTTCCTGAATGTGAATGTTACTGACTTCGAACCCTGGAAAGTTGCGGATATTTCACAGGTCAGAGAAGGGGACATCTGCCCGAACTGTGGAGAACCGCTGGCATTCGAGCACGGCATCGAAGTGGGAAACCTGTTCAAGCTCGGAACCAAGTATGCGGAAAGCATGGATCTGAAGTATCTGGACGAGAACAACCAGCTGCAGCCTGTCTGGATGGGCAGCTACGGTATTGGGCTGGAACGCTGCATGGCGGCAGTCGCCGACCAGCATCACGATGAAGCGGGTCTTATCTGGCCCCTGGAAATTGCCCCTTTCCAGATTGCCATCGTGCCTGTTTCCATGAAAAACGAGACTCAGGCAAAGGCTGCGCTGAAGCTGTATGAAGACCTGAAAGCTGCCGGTGTGCAGGTGGTCCTGGATGACCGTCCGGAGCGTGCGGGTGTCAAGTTCAAGGACATGGAACTCATAGGCATTCCATATCGTGTCACAGTCGGCAGAGGCATCGACAGCGGCATGGTCGAATGGACCGAGCGTGAAAGCGGTGTCAGGGAAGAAATCCCCGTGGATATGGTCAAAGAACGCATATTGAGCCTGATTGGCTGATATGTATTTCGTTGAAATACACCTGTTCATATGCTAGAGTATAGTTTGTTTCAGGCAACTCCAGTCTCTTTGAGCCGGAGGCTGGCTTAGACAATCCAAGGAAGGAGCATTCCCATGAACAAAAACATCCACATCGGCAACCGGCAGGTTCTTCTGAACTATTCCCAGTCCTACCCCAAAAACAGGGAGACCCTGCTGGCATCTCCGGCGTTCCTGAAGTTTGTGACCTACTTTATCGGACAGCAGAAGGAAAGCAGCCCGGAGATGTACGATTACCTGCGGCAGCAGGGAAAATACTCTGTCGCGGAAAGTGCAAAAAAAGTTGTTCATTTCCTGCGTGAACTGGCTGTCTTCCAGCTGGACGAAATTGAAAGTCCCTATCTGGAAAACATCGAACTCATGCTGGATATCATCGAGAAAGCGTATCACGAATGGCGGAGCCTCCAGAGATTCGGATACATGACATCCGACAACGCGCCGGATTTCGGAATCAACACCCTGGTTTACAAGGATTCCCACCTCAATGACCTGATTCTGAGAACCTACCGTCTGTTTGAGGAAAAGCTCAAGGGACGGCCGAATCTGGTATACCGTCAGGTGCAGGCCGGCACCAATGCCTGCTTCTCTGTGCATCATCAGGAAGAGCCGTTTGCTGAAGGCTACGAAGCGCTGGCAAAGATTCCGGTGATCGATACCGTCATGCTGCGGACTCCAATGATCCTTCACCCGAAATCCAGCAAGCGGACAGGCATGTTCACGGAAACAGATGTCAACCCCATGACTTACCTGAACATGGACCCGGAAGAGTGGTTCTGCTTCCCCATGAAGGTGGGCAGTCTGCTGTGCTATGTCTATTTCAATGCCAAGTACACCGCCAGTGCTCTGTCCCTGGCCAATCTGTTTGAAATTGCAACCAAAGAAGAGACCACCGGCAAGCCGGATCTCGTGGTGATTTTCGGCAACGAAGACGGAAAGAACGCCACGGAGTTTTATCACGACACAGACAACAACATCTGGGTTGGCTGCATTTCGGACCACCCGAGAATTGAATACTTTGGCTATCTGAAGAAAATGTCCCTGACTCTGCACAACCTGGCAATGATGGAAAAAGGCTGGCTGCCGATCCACGGAGCGTTTGTCAACATCACCCTGAAGGACGGCCGCAAGAAAGGCATCATGCTCATGGGTGACTCCGGTGCCGGAAAATCCGAATCCATCGAGGCGCTCAAAGCCGCGGGGAAGGACAAGATCAAAGACATCGAGGTCGTGTTCGATGATATGGGGACCATCCACCTGGAAAACGGCGTTCCCTATGGACAGGGCACTGAAATCGGCGCTTTTGTCCGCCTGGATGACCTGGATCCGGGTACAGCCTACCGGGATATGGACCGTTCCATTTTCATGGGTCCGGAAAACAAAAATGCCCGGATGGTGTCCCCGGCCGCTCCCTATCGGGTCGTTGTGCACAATCATCCGATCGATCTGTTCTGCTATGCGAACAACTACACAGACAAGCTGGGCATGAACGAGCTGTCTGTGGAAGAAGCCAAGGAAACCTGCAAAATGGGCAAGCGCATGGCGCTTGGAACCACGCAGGAGGTCGGGATCTCCACCACCTATTTTGCGAATCCGTTTGGCCCCATGCAGAAGCAGGAACTCTGTGAACCGATCATCGATGAAGTGTTCACAGCCCTCAAGGAAAACGGAACGTACCTGGGGGAAATCTATACACACCTTGGGTTCGACAAGGAAAACCGTGATGGAATCAATGATGCAGCTGCCCAGCTGCTGTCCTTCATCACAGAAGAATAACAAACGGACTTAGAAAGAAATTTGACTCATGAATCTCTATTCTGTATATTCACCTGACCGCATCCGCAAGGCCGTGCTGAACAGCTTCGGCTGGATGGCCGGTGGCCTAGTGATCACGGGAGCGGTTTCCGCTGTGCTTTACTCCAGTGGAACGTTCCTGAACATGCTCTACAACGTGCCCATGCTCAGCCTGATCCTTGCGCTTGCACAGATCGTGCTCACAATTTCCATCACTGCCGGGATCTACCGCATGAAGGAATCCACCATGAAGGTCCTGTACGTGATTTATGCAGCGACCATGGGGGTCTCCCTGACAAGTCTGGCCTATGTCTATGACCTGGGAACCATTGCCTTGGCTTTCGTGGTCAGCGCGGTGTATTTCCTGTGTCTGGTTGCCATTGGCTATACCACGAAGATGGACTTGACACGGATCGGGACCATCTGCATTGGCGGCCTGATTGCGCTTGTCATCACTCAGCTTATGCTGATGCTGTTCCACGTTCCCATGATGGTGCGGCTGATGAGCATCGTCGGTCTGCTGATTTTCACCGGATTGACGGCTTGGGATATCCAGCGGCTGCCTGTGATGCTCGAACAGGCCGAAGGCACCATGATGGAGGGCAAGCTGTCGATTTTCATGGCCCTGGAGCTGTACCTGGATTTCATCAATATCTTCCTGTACATCCTCCGGCTGCTTGGAAGCCGCTCCAGCAACAACTGACATTTCCGGAAAACTGGCTGTTCTGGCCAGTTTTTTATTTTCGTCAAATCCTGGTATATAGTACAGATGCAGGCGGGAAGCAACAGAGACCGATGAATGGCTAAGGCAGCAGCATGAGAACAGACAATCGTATTGGAAGCTGCAGCGGACACATCCGCACAAGCCGGTTTGCGACAGGAACTGATTGACCGCACCGCCACAACAAAAGGAGCCGGAAATGCACTGATGCAGTTCCGGCTCCATGATGTTTCCTGACTCTGTTGACTGGTCTTCCGCTATGTCCGACTGCGGTTTAACCCGTCTTCTGGCGCCCACTGCGGTTCCGGGACAGTCAGCAGCAGGTCAAGCGCGTCCGTGAGACTGGTTCTGATATAGTCTGCTCCAGCTGATTCCAGTTCCTGACGGGAACCGAAGCCTGACAGCAGTCCAACAGATGGTATTCCGTTTTCAGCCGCTCCATGGATATCGTGCAGCCTGTCCCCGACCATGACGACGGGTCTTTGATCGAATGCTGCCAGGGCATCCGCAATGATTTCCGATTTCAGGACTTTTGATTCATCCAGTGTGGCTCCGAATACACCGTCAATGTACTGTCGGAGATCAAAATGATCCAGGATCCTTTCTGCATACACCTGCGGCTTGGAGGTGGCAACCACCAGCGTTTTCCCGGCTTCCCTGAGTGCCTTCAGCACGCTGACTGTATCGGGGTACAGCTTGTTCTCGTAAATGCCTTTTTGCTCGAAGTATTCCCGGAATCGAAGGACGGATTCCACCGGATCCACACCGTAGACAGCCTGCAGTTCAGGGCCCAGAGGAGGGCCGATGAATCTGCGGCAGCGGGAAGGGGACTCCTGGATCCCGTAGGTCTGCAGGGCATGGACTACGGAATTTGTTATGCCTTCTTCCGGATCTGTCAATGTTCCATCCAGATCGAAGAGTATCAAATCAGCCATATATATCAGCTCCTTTTCCGGCATCTGCAGGCATAGAAAACTACCGGGTAAAAAAAAGAGGACCGCAGGGTCCCTGTTTTTATGTCCGTTGGTGGGGACAGTGGGACTTGAACCCACACGAGATTGCTCTCAACGGATTTTAAGTCCGTTGCGTCTGCCGATTTCGCCATATCCCCAAATGGAGGTTCCGGCCAGATTCGAACTGGCGGTCACAGAGTTGCAGTCTATTGCCTTAGCCCCTTGGCTACGGAACCATTTCGCTTGCGCTTGTTTATAATACTGTGATTTGAGAAAATTTGCAAGTGCTTTTTTGAGGGAGCCTGCACGATAGCGCTGCAAAGCAGCGAACATCTTCATTCTAATGTCCAGTTGCCGAATCCTTTCTCTAGTTTCACGTATGGACTACTGGCTATTGCCGGAACAATAACAAATATATCGTAAAATGACACATACGATTATGGCTTTGGACTCCTTTTCATTTTAATGATATATTCTCTGAGAAATTGAGATAAGTGGCTTGAATTCGCCAAAGAAAACCGTTGTGAGTGCTATCAATCTGGAAGCATTCTCCTTACTTTCATCACCCTCATGTTTATTCCCGGTTTCACTCATCTGGAAAATACAGAGAAAACACTGCGGGACAGCTGTCAGTCACACTCTGAATTCCAGATCCGGAATCTGATTCTTTCTCTACGATTGTCCGAAACAAGTTTTATCTGTCTGGTGCCGCCATGATTCTGTTCATCGTCATATCTCTGTATTCCTATCAGAAGGAACCCGTCAGGCTGATCCGGATTCAACTGATTCCGGCTATGATTCTGACCACTCCAGCCATTATTCTGTTCCCGTCAAGCTGCAACATAAATTCTCAGACTGCAACTGCATTTGCGGATTTCTGTCTGCACTGAATCAGGAGCAGTTCTGAACAGGGTACCCCACTGCCATTTTATACGTATTCAACACAGCTGGGCAGCAGGTTACCTGTTCCCGTTCCAACGGGATCACATATGACAAAACAAAACCGGGTTTTCACCCGGTTATGTCCCGCATATTGCAATCATTCTGTTATGATACGTAGGCCTTCCGGCTGCCCCATAACCTGATCCACATATTCCTTTACATACTGTCTGCTGCAGTCTTGTCCCTGAACCACTGTGACATACTGGCTCGCGGCTTCATCATCTGTATAGTCCTTGAACAGCTGAGTGGAATACCGACGAAGATCTGGAGAAATCCAGGTCACAGTGGGTGTGAAGGAAGGATTCGTGATTTTTGCCTTTCTTTTGTCAAAATCGTACTCCACCGTAAACTGAGCCATTCCACCTACCATGGTGCAGTTCTGATCCTGACCCGAAATGAAATTACCCAGCGAATAATACACAAGAGTTTCCTGGCCATCTCCTGAAATAATTTCAGCGGGCTGGATCACATGCGGATGTGATCCGATGACCGCCTCAACACCCTTGTCATGGAGATACCTGGCTGCTTCCTTCTGCGTATCATCTGGTGTATTCGCATACTCCACACCCCAGTGCATGGATACGATCTGCACATCGCTCGCGTCGATCAGAGGATCCAGAATTTTGTCCATCAATGCATAATCCACTTCACCGGTTTCTTCATTTTTGACAAACACATTCACCAGCCATGGCATATCCTCAGGCAGAGTGTACCCGTTGAGTCCGTAGGTGAAGCTTGCCAGACCGACTTTGATCCCGTTTACATCCATGACAGCCGGCATGGTCTGGCTTTCGGCATCGGGATAGGTTCCGGTATAGAAAATACCTGGATACTTCTCGTTGATGTACGCCATTTCTGCCAGCAGCCCATCTGCACCGGCATCCATGGAGTGGTTGGAACTGGTGGAAAACCAGTTCAGTCCCATCCCTGCCAGGGTATCGATCATCTCCAGCGGTCCATTGAAGGAGGGATATCCGGACAACCCGAATGCATCTCCGGCACAGGGTGTCTCAAAGTTGATGTAGGAAATATCCGACTTCTGAAAATACGGGGTGACTTCCGAATACATTCCAGAGTAGTCCCGGTTTCCGGTATCCTGCTCGTGATAGATAAACAGCGTGTCATGGAGAAGGTTGTCACCCACTCCAGTAAAGGTAAATGAACTTCTGCGGTCACTGGCCTGGTCGCTGACAGCGGGATCACCGGTGGCAGACATACCCGATTCTGCAGTCTGGCATGCAGTCAGCCCCAGACACAGCAGAACGGCCTGGGCAGTCTGCCAGATTCTCTGTTTTCGATTTGTACTGATATCACGATTTTAGCACTGGTGATTGATTCGCTGCGGGTTCTGGTGCAAAATCGGCTATGATATCTCATGAAAGGTGAATCACATGAAACCGACCAATCCTCTCAAACAGATGCCCAGCCTCAGGGAACTGGACAAACAGAACAAACACATTCATCTGATGCTGTCCCTGACCATGATTGTCCTCAGTGCCCTTGGCCAGACCTTCGTGATGCAGGTGTTCATGGATCCCTGCAACCTGATTTCCGGAGGCTTTACAGGAATCGCCCTGTTCATGCAGAAGGTGCTGGCCAGAATCGGGATCCCCTTTTCCACATCCGTCGGAATTCTGGTGCTCAATGTGCCGGCAGCCATCTGGGCCTACAAACGGATTTCCAAGCGGTTTGTCATGCTGACGGCGATTCAGTTTTCCCTCGTATCCCTGTTTCTGGAGATCTTCACGTTCACGCCCCTGGTGGAAGACAAAGTGCTGAATATCCTCTTTGGCGGGATCGGCTGGGGGTTCACCATAGCCCTTGCGCTCCGGGCGGGAGGCAGCACCGGCGGAACTGACTTTATTGCACAGTATGTCAGCACAAAGCTGCATAAAAGCATTTTTGAATACGTCTTTTATGCCAACTGTGTCATGTATGTTCTGTATGGCTTCTCTTTTGGCTGGATGGCAGCGGGGTATTCGATCCTGTTTCAGTTCCTGTCAACAAAATCCATATCTTCGCTGTATCAGCGGTACTCACAGGTCACGGTGCAGTTCACGACTACGGATCCGGATCAGGTTGCAGATGCTTTCTTTACCGTCTGTCATCATGGCATGTCCATCATTGACGCAACCGGGGCCTATTCCGGCAGGCGGTATTATATCTGTCAGGCCGTGATTTCGTCTTATGAGCTCCCGGATGTGATCGCCAATGTCCGGCGTGTGGATCCCACGGTGATCGTCAACACGCTTTCGACCAACAGTTTTTATGGCTCGTTTTACCAGCAGCCCATCGAATGATCCAGCAGGCAGCCAGGCAGGCTGCTTTTTTGTTGTCCTGGACGCTCCTGAAGGTTCATGACTGTCTGTTATTTCTTACTTGTCTGAAGCTGTCATATGCCGGACATCCGGTCGGCCCAGGTATAGAAAAAGACCGGCCGCAGCGCAAGGCCGCAGCCGGACAGAATCGGGAATCACAGCAGCTGCAGCAGCATGCCGGAAACCGTGCCTGTGATCAGCAGGATGAGAAAAACGCGCAGCACTGTTTTCCACGGCGCATGATACTGAATCAGCACGAGAGGTCCGAGTCCGGCATTGGTGACCAGACCGGCGAACAGGCTTCCGAAGCTCAGGGTCCCGAATTCAAACAGCTCGGTAAGAACGACTGTTGCCGCGCAGTTGGGGATGAATCCGAACAGGGCTGCCAGCAGCGGCTGAAACCAGCTGCCGGTCAGCAGGAATCCCGCCAGTGTTTCTTCTCCCACCCAGTGGACCAGGGCTGTGAAGAGAACTGTAACAGCAAATACCCAGGCGTAGATTTTCAGCGTCCGGAGCAGGGCACTTTTCCAGATCGGTATATCGGGGTAACAGCAGGGACAGGCCCCGGCTGTGGCAGTGTCCTTTTCCAATTCTTCTTCCTGCTCCTCTTCGGGCAAGTCCTCAAACCTCTGTATACTCTGGGGAAACAGACGGTCAGTCAGGTAACCTGCCAGAACCGCCACAATGAACTTCAGGATCAGAATCAGCACCAGCGATCCATAGAGGTCAGGGTGTGACAGGAGTATGGGTATCGCTTCGTCGCTCGTGGCCACAAAAACCGCGATCATGGTTCCCAGTGTGATGTTTCCCTGCATGAAGAGCATTCCGGCGAGAATCGAGAACCCGCACTGGGGAATCAGACCGATCAACGCGCCGACGAGCGGGCCATATTTCTGCAGGGCATAGAACATCGGGCTGTCATCACCGGGTCGCCGTTCAAACCATTCGATGACGAGATAAGCTGCAAACAGCAGCGGAAGCATTGCCCAGGTATCTTCCAGGGAATGCTCCAGTATTTCCAGGATAAACTCCAACTGTATTCCTCCATTTCCATGATCTGCCAGCAGACAGGCAGATGCTCTGACTGTACCCATGGTAGTCGAAACAAGTCAAAAAAAACGGGTCATGTGCCCGCTTTTTCTTCCAGATGAATGTTTTTTTCTTTCAGACGCATTTCTGCAAGATCACGTATACCGGCATAGATGAGTGCGAATACCGGTACTCCAAGGAACATTCCCAGAATTCCGAACAGAGATCCTCCTACGGAAACGGAAAACAGGATCCAGAAGCCGGAGATCCCGAGTTTGTCCCCCAGGATGATGGGCTTGAGGACGTTGCCGTCAATCTGCTGCAGGATCAGGATGAATATGGCAAACATGACTGCATACCAGGGCTTGATCAGCAGCAGGATGATGATAACGGGAATGGCACCCAGAAACGGGCCAAAAACAGGAATCACATTGGTGACTCCCACAATGAATGCAAACATCGGGGCGTAGGGAAAGCCCATCAGCAGACAGCCGACATAGGTGATGAGACCCACAATCAGAGAATCAATCAGGTTCCCCACGATGTACTGTTCAAATACATGCTGGACGTCCCTGGAATACAATGTGAGATAATTCGCCGCATCTGTGGAAAACAGGGAATAGTTCAGCTTCTGCAGTCCCATCAGCAGTTTTTCCTTGTCGAGGAGGATATAGGCGGCTGCAGCCATGGCAATCAGGAAGTTCATCAGGAACTTCACAACATCCATGCCCATGTCTGCGATTCTCGGCAGGTACTGCTGGACTGCCTTCGATATGGATGGAAACAGATCCAGCTGGGTGATCAGGGTTTCCGACTGACTGGGACTGAGCCCGATCGCATCAGAAAGATAGTTGATATACCGTCCCAGGGTGCTGGAATAGTCTGTCAGGCTGTTGACAAACTGTCGAATGGAGTCCAGAAGACTGGGAACCACCACGGAAAAACTCAGGGTGATGAACAGGATCATCAGCACAAAGACTGTCAGGACCGCAAGGAGCCGGCATTTTCCAGGTTTCAGGCTTGTCCGGTTCCGGAACTGACGGTCAAACCACTCCATGGGTTTGTTCATCAAAAAGGCAATGGCAATGCCGAACAGAAATGGACCCAGGACAGACAGGATCCGGCTTATGACATCCATGACGCTGTCCAGATGGTTGATCAGCGTGAACAGGATGATGGCAAATCCAAGGGAACAGGAATAAATAATGATCTTCCGGCGCATATCCCGGTTGATTTCAACTTTCATAGGTTCCTCCTTCCATGAAGATACCATATGCTCTGTGCATAGTCCTGTGTACAATCCAAGATTCAGAAAAACATGAGAAACAGGTGTGAGCGCACCCAGGGATTCCATACGGCGGGACGGCAAGCATTTACGGCCTGTGGTCTGTGGTGAAACACTGGGAGCTGGATGTCGCCCGGGGAAACGCAGAGTCATCAGCCTGCTGCAGGAGGGATGGTATAATGAGTGGCATGGAAACGATACTGCTTGAAGGAACGCTCTCCTGCAAGGCGATGATTGAAACACATCCCGGGCGGACGCGAATCCTCTATACAGATGAGAAAAAGAGAACCAGGGATTTTTCCTGGATCATCCGGAAAGCCAGGGAAGCCGGGATCCCGGTTGTGCCCTGCAGCCGGAAAACGCTTGATGAGCGCAGCGGTTCGAAAAGTCACGGAGGGATGCTTCTGGAAACAGAACCGGTGCAGATACCTGAACTGAAGAAAACCGGCACACACGCCGGGTTTGTCTGCTATGTGGAAGGTGTGGAGGATCCGCACAATCTTGGCAGCGTATGCCGGACTTTGTATGCCGCGGGATGTACACTGCTGGTGCTTCCCGCCAGAAACTGGGATGCAGTGCAGCCTGTTGTCATGAGGGCAAGTGCGGGAACCTTTGCCAGGCTCTCCGTTGCCTGCGTGCAGCGGCCGGAGGATCTGACCGGGTGGATGCAGTCGGCGGGGATCCCAATTCTTTGTGCGGAGCGCAAGGATGCGCGTCCGGTTTTCGGGTTTCACTGGCCAGCCTCTTTCTGTCTCTGCATTGGCGGTGCATTGCGCGGGCTGTCCCGTACAGTGACGGATGCAGCCGGTCAGAATCTTTATATCCCGTATCTTTCAGATATGAAAGCCGCCCTGGACACCCCCAGTGCAGCGGCTGTCTTTGCCTTTGCCTATGCAGGAGAACAATATGAAGCTGAACACAAATGAACAGGAACTGGTGGAAATTGCGGTCAATGGATCCGTCGATCATCCGCGGATGCGGGGCTTCTATACAGGATATGACGGTAAGGGAAGACGCTGTGTGGGAACCGGCGGCATCACCTATTCCCATGCCATAGGTGACAACTGCATGCAGGTGGCGGGGGATCACGTGGAACCTGGCGTTTCTTTGCGCAATCCGGAGGATGGCAGGAACCATGCACTGGAAACCCTTGCCTGTGTGGGAAATCCGGCAAAAATCATCTCTGGCCCCATGAAAGGGGCTGTCGGGTATGTGACAGGAACCCATGGCGGTGTGGAACATACCATGGTCTGGCTTCCGAAGGATGTGCTGGAGGGGATGGAAGGCAGTGAAACGTTCCTGATCCGGGCCAGGGGGCAGGGTCTGAAGCTGCTGGATCACCCGGATGTGTTTGTGATGAACCTGGATCCGGGTCTTCTGGAGAAACTGCCTGTCCGCGAAACACCCGAGGGTCTGTCCTTTCCGGTAGCTGCGGTCATACCCGCCTATATGATGGGGGCCGGCATCGGCGAACAGACGCTGATGGAAGGAGATTATGACATCATGACGCAGGATCGCGAGGAAGTGAAGCGGCTGGGACTGGACCGGCTGCGTTTTGGAGACCTGGTCGCCATTCAGGATCATGAAGCTTCCTATGGCCCGCATTACCGGAAAGGGGCCGTGACGATTGGCGTGATTGTTCACTCCGATTCCTTTACAAGCGGCCATGGTCCCGGTGTAACAACACTGGCGACTGCAGCGACGGGACTGACATACCATCTGGACCCGGAGGCCAACCTGAAAACCTGGCTCTGTCAATGAACTATGTCAAAGTCTATGTCGAGCATTCTGCTCTGAGTCTGAATCAGCTCTTCACGTATTCCTGCGACGAGCCGGTTCAGCCCGGCTGCCGGGTGGTGGTGCCTTTCGGTCCCCGGGAACTCACTGCGATTGTGGCCGAACTGGCCAAAGAACCGGAGACCAGCCGTAAGATTCTTCCAGTCAGCCAGGTACTGGACAAGACACCGCTGCTGAATGATGAACTCTTCGAGCTGTCCGGGTGGCTGTCCGACCGCTGCTGCGCTTCGGTGATCTCGGTCCTGAAAACCATGCTGCCTCCGGCCATGCGTCCGAAAACCGGACACAGCAAAGTGGTTATGGAGCAATGGCTTGAACAGGGCATTCCAGCCGATGGTGCAAAGCTTACCGGAAAACAGGAGTCCTTTCTGTCCGGACTGCAGCTACCTGTTCCCGCAGCACAGGCCAGACGGATTTCGGCTTCCATGACCCGCTCTCTTCTGGAAAAAGGATTCCTGAAAAGCGTTGACAGACCAAAGGACCGGGATCTCATCACGCTGCCTGCAAAGGATGTCCCGCCGGAACTCCGGCCGGGCCAGATGCAGGCCCTGGAGCAGATTCGACAGTCCAAAGCCTCTGTCTTTCTTCTCCATGGAGTGACGGGATCGGGGAAAACGGAGGTTTTTCTGCGTCTCGCACAGGAAGCCCTGGAGCAGGGAAGACAGGTTCTGTTCCTGGTACCGGAAATCGGCCTGACTCCCATGATGACGCAGCGGGTCATGGCCAGGTTTCAGGACCAGATCGCGGTGTATCATTCCTATCTGTCTCCTCAGGAAAAATACACCCAGTATCAGCGTGTGAAAGAGGGAAAAGCCAGAATCGTCGTCGGGACGAGATCTGCCTGCTTCATGCCCTTTGACAACCTGGGGCTGATCCTCATGGATGAGGAACACGATGCCTCCTATATGCAGGACTCCATGCCCCGGTATCATACACGGGATGTGGTTCTGCACCGGGCGGCGCATCATGGCTGCAAGGTTGTGATGGCCAGCGCGACTCCGAGTCTGGAATCCTATGCGCGCACTCTGAAACACGTGTATGAACTGGTACAGCTTCCGGAACGGGTCAATTTCCGGATGCCGGAGATCCGACTGCTGGATATGTCGAAGGAAACTGTCAGAGACGGTTTCTCGCAAACGCTGCTGGATGCCATTCAAAGCCGGCTGGAGAGAAAGGAGCAGGTGATCCTGCTTCTGAACCGGCGGGGATATCTGCCGGTGGTTCGCTGTGCAGACTGTCATGATGTGCGCATCTGCCCGGATTGCGGGATTGCACTGTCGTATCATAAAAAGGAAAACCGGCTGGTCTGTCACAGCTGTGACCGCAGTTTCCGGTATGATCCGGTTTGTCCGGCATGCGGTTCCATGCATACTGCCCCTGTCGGAATGGGAACAGAAAAACTGGAAGACACTCTGCAGACACTCTTTCCGGACGCCCGCATTCTTCGGATGGATGCGGACAGCACCCGGAAAAAAGGTGCCCACAAGGCATTGCTGGACAGATTTTCGCATGGGGCGGATATCCTTGTCGGAACCCAGATGGTGGCCAAAGGGCTGGACTTTCCCAATGTGACGCTCGTTGGTATCCTGCAGGCGGACAATGCCCTCATCCGCTCGGATTACAGGGCAGCCGAGTCAGCCTATGAAATGCTGGAACAGGCTTCCGGCCGGTCAGGGCGCGGGGAAAAACCGGGGGAGGTCATGATCCAGACCTTCGATCCGTCACATTATGTCCTGCAGTCAGTCCGGTCCCATGGATATCAGTCGTTTTTTCGCCGGGAAATGCAGTATCGGCATCTGGGAGACTATCCTCCCTACGTCTATATGGCCATGCTGGTGTTCTCCCATTCGAAACCGGAGACAGTCATGGAACGTGCCCGGCAGGCCGTCAGTCATTGCAGGGACCAGCGGATCCTGGGACCGGTCACCATTTCCATGCGCCAGCAGAAACACAGAGTCCGTCTGGTAATCAAGGACCGGGATGATGACCGGCTGCTGCATACAGTATGGGACATCGTGCATGCGATGGGACATGGACCGGTCAAGCTGGAAGTGACGATGCATCCGCTCCGTCTGGAAGAATAGACACCGCCCGGGGTTCAATCCTGACGGAGACCGGGGACAGGACAATGGCTCCGGCAGACAGCTGACCGGGGACAGGAAAGAAGTGAAGAATTGATGGAGAACAAACTCCCAGACATGAGAGCCTGGATTTATGACGCTCTCTGTGCCGTGATCCTGAAAGGCACGTACTCGAATCTGTATCTGAAAGATCATCTGGATGAACTCCCGGAGAATCAGCGGCCGCTGGCCACGAGGATCTTTTATGGCACCATCCAGAACTGGGGTCTGTGTGACTATGTCATATCGAAGCATACTGACCGGACACCGGATCCGAAAATCAGGATCCTGCTCGCCATGACGATTTACCAGATCATCTTCCTGAAAAAAATACCGGATTATGCTGCCGTGGATGCGGCAGTCAAACTGGCACACAAGCGGTTTGGAAAAGCATCCGGCTATGTCAATGGCGTATTGCGCAGTGTGCTGCGTGACAAGGTCAAGCTGCCATCAGATACGCTGGAAAGGCTGTCAGTCCGCTATTCCATTCCTCTGTGGCTGATCCGGCTGTGGGAAAACCATTATGGTCTGGAAAAGGCAGAGCAGATGGCAAAAACATCCAATGCTGTGCTGCCGGTTTATGTCCGCCGCAATCCCAGGCGCATCGGGGAAGAGGAATTCTTTGCAGACCCCGAAATCGAACGAATGGATGCAGATATGGGCCGTTTCACTGGCAGCAGCGCTGCCAGACATCCCTTTTACCGTCAGGGGCGGATGAGCGTGCAGGATCCCGGTTCCTTTGAGATCGTGAAGTTTCTGGATGTGCAGGATGGCGAATCCGTGCTGGATGTCTGTGCTGCCCCCGGTACAAAATCCATGGCCATTGCCGAACGTCTTGACAGCGGGGCAGTGGATGCCTCGGATGTTCATGAACACCGGGTGGAGCTGATCAAGACTGATGCCCGCAGACTTCACCTGAAAAATGTCCATGCGAGTGTACGGGATGCACGGAATCTGTCTGATGCCGGTCTGTATGACAGGATCCTGTGTGATGTTCCCTGTACCGGGTATGGTGTCCTGGCCCGGAAGCCAGACATCAAGCTGAAGCTGAAACCGGAAACGCTGGACTCGCTGCTGCCTTTGCAGGCAGAAATCCTGGAAGAAGCTGCCGCCCACCTGAAACCGGACGGCAAACTTGTCTATTCCACCTGCACGCTGGACCGGAAGGAAAACGAGAAACAGGTGGAAAAGTTTCTGGACAGCCATCCGGACTGGCAGCTGGAGGAAGAACAGACTGTGTTCCCCGACGAAACCCGAAACGGATTCTATATGGCCAGGCTCAGCCGGAGAGAGCAGAGCAAAGCCGCTGACGACGGAATGAAACAGATCGTACAGCCGGAAGAGTAAATATCAGAATCGAACATTCAGCAACAGTGCTCAGCGCCAGGATGGCAGTCAAATGCCGGCTGGCGTTTTTTTTGCATCCATGGCAGGTTTTTGCACGCAGAAAACCTGCCATGAACTTCAAAAGGCAGATTGAATTCTGCCCTCAAGAGCGGGGACAGACTGTCTGTGCTGAAATATCTGCCCTTTGCATCTGTTCCGTTTTGGGGGCAGTTTATTATGCCCCCTCACGAAATCCGGGAACCGGTCTTCTTACTATACTGTGATTGTAAAGGAAAGCGCTTACCACAAAAAAACAGGGAGGTGAAGAAATGAACCTGAGAGAGCTGCTGAATGAGTCGTGTATTTCGCTCGACCTGCCGCTGGATTCCAAGGAAGCCGTATTTCGGACCCTGTCCCAGGATCTGAACAGGGCTGGCATCGTGAAAGATCCCGACAGATTCCGGAAAGCCGTGGAGTACAGGGAAACACTGTCGGAAACCGGACTCGAGGAAGGGATCGCAATTCCCCACGGGATCGATGCAACTGTCAGCAAGGCTGCGATTGCCTATGTCCGGCTCGCCGTTCCCATTGAATGGGAATCCATGGACGGAAAACCCGTCCGGCATGTCTTTCTGCTTGCCATTCCGGAAAACGGTGACAAGGTCCATATCCGGATGCTGTCGGAACTGGCCATGCACCTGATCCGCAAAGAGACCAGAGATGCACTGAACTGCATTAAGACAAAAGAAGAACTGTACGGGATTCTCTGACAGTGATCCCGTCTCATCAAGGAAACGAATTCCCGTTTCTCAGTCAAGTTCTGAAAGAACAGGAGATACTCATGAATATTGCTGCTATTACCACCTGCACCATAGGCGTGGCTCATACCTATATTGCCAAAGAGAAACTCATTGAAGCCGCACAGAACCGCGGTCACAGCATCAGCGTGGAAACCCAGGGAAACATCGGCATCGAAGATGAACTGTCACAGGATGTTATCCGGGCTGCGGATGCCATCATTCTCGAAGCGGATATCGCAGTCGCCAGACAGGAACGGTTCAAAGGGAAACCCATAGTCCGTGTAAACTCCGCTGTCGCAATCAAACAGCCGGAGCGTCTGATCGCCACCGTTGAGCACAAACTGTCTCAGGGGGTCATGTCATGAAGGAAAAACTCAAGGCGCTGCTGGTTCAGCTGATCCTGACCTGTATTTCATACTTCATTCCCGTTATCTGTATGGGAGGTCTGCTGCAGTCCTTTGGAACGATCATCGGCGGACCTGATCATCACCCGCAGTTCCTGTGCCGGTCCCCGGGAGGTGGTGGTTGACAATCTGCTCAGTGAGGACGGAATACTGGAGCTGAAACAGAAGATCTCCAGAAGACAGAAGAACCGGTTTTCCGGCTTCCTCTCATTTTCAGCAGAGTGTTCTTCTTTTTCTCTCCTGACCTGATTTTTCTACACCAGGCCTTTGAAGACAAAGAAACGCTTCTGCGGTTCATGACAGTCTGGCTGGAGGAAAAAGGATACTGCTCCTCGGGACTGTACCAGTCGGCTTTGCGTCGGGAGCAGCTGACTTCGACATCCATCGGCAGTTCCATCGCCTTTCCCCACGGAGATCCGGAGTATGTCAATGAGTCTCATGTTGTTCTGATGACCCTGGAAAAACCGATGCTGTGGGACGGAGAGGAGATGGCGGATATCATCTTTTTCGCGGCATTCAACATGAATTCCAGGGAGGAGAAACGGCGGATCGAAACGTTTTACAAAGAACTGATTCCCTGTATCAGCGACAGGGAATTCATGACAATGCTCAAAACAGCCAGAGACAGTGTGCAACTGTATAAAGATCTGTTTCACTGACATCACGAAACCATGACACGAAGCAGGTTCTGCACACAGCAGGCCTGTTTTCCATGTGACGGGGAATACCGGAAACCGGATGGGGGGGCAGGCAACAGCCGCTGAGCAGTCCGGTCCAGGCCGGTCAGTGGGGTACTGTCAGAAAGAGTATCCGGAAACGCTTTACTTGTCATCAATATGTTGTTGCATTTCAGGCAGATAAGTCAACATCCTTTCTGTCCTGCCGGCATATCCAGTATCGGGACAGGTGCCGATTACAGACCCTGCCCGGATGGGGTATAATAAACAAGTTGACAGTGAGACCGGAACAGACCGGTCCGGGTGCGGGAGGTACACCATGAAAAGCATTTATGATCTTGATTATGAACAGATGGAACAGGCCGCCCTGAATCACGGGTGGAAAAAGTTCCGCGGGCAGCAGATCTTTCAATGGCTGTACCGGGAGCGGGTCCATGCATTTGAGGACATGACCAATCTTTCAAAAGAGACCAGGGAGACACTGAAGCAGGAATATGAACTGTCACCGCTGGAGCTGGTCCGCAAACAGGAATCAAAGGACGGTACGGTGAAATTCCTGTTCCGTACCGCTGACGGGGCGCTTCTTGAGAGTGTGCTGATGCGTTTCGATTACGGCAATTCTGTGTGTGTGAGCAGTCAGGTGGGCTGCAACATGGGCTGTGCCTTCTGTGCTTCAGGCCTGACAAAGAAAAAGCGTGATCTGACCAGCGGCGAAATGGTGGCACAGGTCATGGCGGTCCAGGAGTACCTTGGCAATGACGAACGGGTATCCCATGTGGTCGTCATGGGCACCGGCGAACCATTCGACAACTTTGAAAATGTCATGCGGTTCATCCGGACCGTGAATCACGACAGGGGACTGGCCATAGGTGCCCGTCACATCACGATTTCCACCTGCGGCATTGTTCCGAAGATCTACGAATTTGCAGACATGCATCCGCAGTACAATCTGGCAATCTCCCTGCATGCCCCCAATGACGAGCTGCGCTCAAAGCTCATGCCCGTCAACCGGGCCTATCCGCTGGAGGAACTGAAAAAAGCCCTGGAATACTACTGCCGGGAAAACAACCGGAAACTCACCTTCGAATACATTCTGCTCAAGGGAGTCAATGACAGACCCGAACATGCGAAGCAGCTGGCAGCGTTCCTTCGGGGCATGACAGCCTACGTGAATCTGATTCCCTACAATTCCGTGGATGAACATGGATTCCGGAGCGTGAACCGGGAAGAAGCCATGAAATTCTACGACCTTCTCATGAAAGAAGGGGTGCGCTGCACGATTCGGAAAGAACATGGCGGCGACATCGATGCAGCCTGCGGGCAGCTGCGGATCAAGGAAGTCAGGAAAGGAACAGGTCAATGATCATTTCAGGCCGTACAGACCCCGGAAAGGTACGCCCCGTCAACGAAGACAGCTACCTGATCATGACCAACCGTCACGAAGATATCCTGGCTGTGGTATGTGACGGGATCGGAGGCAGCGCAGCCGGCGAAGAAGCCAGCCGCATTGCCGTGAAAACCATGTCGGACTCCTTCCGGAAATGTCCGGAATTTGCGCATGACTATGAAGTGGACAGCTGGCTGCGTCAGGTGCTGCACAAGGCCAACGATCAGATCTACAGCCGGTCGATGAAAAGCAAAAAAGTCAGGGGAATGGGTACTACAGCTGTCGGAGTCCTGATTTGTGAAATCGGCACCTATATTTTCAATGTGGGCGACTCGAGGCTGTATGCCTTCTATGACGACGGCCTGACACAGATGACAGAAGACCACAGTGTGATTGCACAGCTCGTGCGGGAAAACCGGATCACCCCGGAAGAAGCCCGGACCCACAGCCAGCGGAACACACTGACCAACGCTCTGGGTGTCTGGCGTGTGTTCCGCATCGATGTGGACAAAATCGAATCCACCTGGAAGCAGCTGCTTGTCTGCAGTGACGGGCTGCACGGCTACGTTTCACAGGATGAGATTGAAAAAGTGATCCAGGATCCGATTTTCACACCGGAGCAGAAATCGGGAATGCTGATCGACCGTGCAAATGCAGCCGGCGGTCTTGACAATGTTACTGTGATCCTGCTGGAACAGGAGCCTCAGTTTGCCCATGAACTGGATTCCGGCAGCGGGGGAAGGGAACGGTCGTAATGCTGCGGGAGGTTGCCAACCGTTACTCCATCATTGCCCTGATCGGTCAGGGCGGCATGGCGGATGTGTACAAAGCCTTCGACACCATCCTCAACCGGGTGGTGGCAGTCAAGGTCCTCCGTTCAAAGCTTTCGGAAGATCCCATGACTCTGGTCCGTTTCCAGCGGGAGGCCTATGCGGCAAGCAAACTGTCGCATCCCAATATCATTGACATTTATGATGTGGGGGAAGCCGAAGGACTTCACTATATCGTGATGGAATTTGTGCGGGGGCGGACACTCAAACAGCTGGTCATGCAGCGTGGGGCGCTTGATGTGCCCGAGGCTGTGGCGATCATGAAACAGCTGACCAGCGCGGTCAGTCATGCTCATGAACATCAGATCATTCATCGGGACATCAAACCGCAGAATGTACTGATCAAAGATGATGGAACTGTGAAAATCACGGATTTCGGAATTGCGGTCGCCAACGATTCCGTTCAGCTGACCTGGAACAATGCAGTCATGGGCAGTGCCCATTATCTGGCTCCGGAACAGGCACAGGGGAAGGAACCGGATCCGGCCATCGACATCTACTCCCTTGGCATTGTGTTTTATGAGCTTCTTACAGGGGATGTACCCTACAAGGGCACATCTCCGACCGAAATCGCTGTTCAGCATCTGCGGTCGGCTCTGCCTTCTGTCCGCTCGTTCAATCCGGCAATCCCGCAGTCCGTGGAAAACATCGTGGTCCGGGCTGCCGCCAAGGATCCTGCCGAGCGATATCCTTCGGCCCGTGACATGGTGCAGGACCTGAATACCTGTCTTCTCCCGGATCGGGCGCAGGAACCTCCTCTGCACCTGAAAACGATCACGCTGGATCTGAAGGGCCAGAACGAACCGCGCCCCAAACCTGCGGGACGGAAAAAGAAGGCGCTCTCCAGAGTCAAGGGCATCGCGATGGGAGTCCTGGTCGGTGTTGTGCTCCTCCTGCTTGTTCTGTTCGCAGGATCCGTGACAGGACTGCTGCGGATCCCCGGTTTTCTGGGGTATGAAACAATGCCAGGACTTGTTGGCCAGACACAGGAAGAAGCGCTGCAGTCGCTGGATGCGGCCGGATTCGATTCTGAAAAGGCAGAATTTGAATACAAAGTGGATGACTCGCTGGACCAGGGGCGGGTCATCGCACAGTCGGTCAATGCAGGACGTGTCGTTGCGCAGGATTCCAGTATCGTGCTGACCCTGTCCAAGGGACCAAGTTTTCTGATACCGGACTACACGGGCCGTACGCTGGAAGACGTCAAAGCCGATCTGGCGGCCCACAATGTGAACGTGACGCTGGATATCACCTCTCGGGGGGAACCCGATACCAATCCCGGCATTGTGCTTGAACAGAATGGACTGGTTCCCGGAAGCCGGGTGGATCCAGAGGCAGATAACCGCATGTCACTGGTCATCAGCGAATATCCCTCGATTGTCATTCCGCAGGAACTGATCGGGATGGATGTGGATGAAGCCAAAAGACTGCTCAACAGGGAAGGAGCCGCAGTCATCACCCGCCAGGTTTCAGGACAGGGTACAAACGTGGTCCGGGTGGATCCTCCTGTGGGATCTCTCTATACACAGGAAGGCACAGACAGTGTCGTTACGCTGTACTACTGACATGAAGCGAAAGGAAGCAGCAGGAAAGGAGCCCATGGAAAGAGAAGGGACAGTCACAAAAATCATTTCCAGTCAGTACACCGTCCAGACTCCGGATGGACCGGTGACGGCAGTACCCGCAGGAAAGCTGCGCAGAGACCGGAAACCGGTGGTGGGCGATCATGTCACGGTCAGCCGGATCCAGGACTCCTGGCGGATCGAGAAGATCCATCCCCGGCAGAACGAACTGCTGAGGCCCCGGGTTGCCAATGTGGATCAGGCACTGGTGGTCACGTCCTGCAAGGATCCGGATTTTTCGCAGCGTCTGCTCGACCGGCTGCTTTTCCTGACAGAGCTGTCAAACATCAGACCGGTCATCCTGCTGACAAAAACCGATCTGGTCGATCCGGGGGAACTGGAACAGATACGCGGACTGCTGGATCTGTATGCTGCGTGCGGCTATACCGTACTGGAATCATGTCCGGGATCCGGAGATGAGCAGCTGGCAGCGTTGCTGAAGGGCCGGATCTCCGTGCTGTGCGGTCAGTCGGGAGCCGGCAAAAGCAGTCTGCTCAACCGGCTGGATCCATCCTTCCATCTCCGCACACAGGAGATTTCCAAAGCGCTTGGGCGGGGAAAGCATACAACACGTCACTGCGAGCTGCATGAAGTCGCCAAAGGACTGGTTGCGGATACTCCCGGCTTTTCAAGCCTCGACTTTTCCAGGATGGACCTTTCAGGCCTGGACCGGAAACTGACCGCCTTTTCACCCTGGACCGGACAGTGCCGGTTTGCAGACTGCCGGCATATCAATGAACCGGACTGCGCCATCAAGCAGGCAGTTGATGCCGGAAGAATTCCACAGGGTCTGTATGACGACTACAAATTCCTCAGGCAGGAAGAACACAACAGGAGGTAAACTGGTATGACCGAACGTGTGGTGGCACCCTCTGTGCTTTCCATGGACTACTCTGATACAGGTGCGGCGCTGCAGATGCTGGAAAACAGTCCGGCCCAGTGGCTGCATTTCGATGTCATGGACGGACACTTTGTTCCGAACCTGACCTTCGGCCCCGATATACTGAAAGGCATCCGCAAGGGTTTCTCCGGCATCCTGGATGTGCATCTGATGACATCCGATCCGGCCTGCTGGGTCAAACCATTCCGCAAAGCCGGTGCAGACCTGATTACATTCCACACAGAGGCTCTGGACAACGATCCGTCTGCTGTAGCGGAACTTCTCGACACCATCCGAAGTCAGGGACTGCAGGCTGGCTTTTCCGTCAAACCAGGTACGCCGATCGAGCTCTTTGCCTCCTGTCTTCCGCATGCCGATCTGGTGCTTGTGATGAGCGTCGAGCCGGGATTCGGCGGTCAGTCCTTCATGGAAGGCCAGCTGGAAAAAGTCCGCTGGCTTGCAAGTCAGCGGGCAGGAAATAATCTGACGTACAGGATTGAAATCGATGGCGGAATCAATGGGACGACCTGGAAAAAAGCAGTGGAATCGGGGGCCGATACGCTGGTGGCCGGTTCCTGGCTGTTCTCCGGCGACCTGGAACAGAAAACCGCCGAAATGCTGCAATGACCAGGCCGCTGATTCTGGTCACTCCGGCAACCACAGTGATTCCCGATGTACACGGGGCTGACTACGCAGCCGTGGATGCCGGACTTCTCACTTTGACTGAACAAGGCATCAATCCTGTCTTCGCATGCGGAGATTTTGATTCACTGGAAACCCCGCTCGATCCGTGCGATGTCCCCGATGGCTGCAGGCTGCTCAGGTTTCCTGCCGAAAAAAACGAATCAGATTCACAGCTTGCTGTACAGGAAGCCATCCACCTGGGATACGATCCGGTGATCCTGACGGGATCCTTATCCGGACGAATCGACCATACCCTGGCAAACATCCGCCTGCTCACACATCATCATCCGGGGCTGATTCTGACGGATACAGGGCAGCAGATCCGGCTGCTGCCCCCCGGCATCCACGTAGTGACCAGGGAATTTCAGCATATTTCGCTGTTTGCTCTGGAGCTCTCCTGCATCTCGCTGGAATACATGCAATATCCCCTGGACCATCGCATGGTGGACGAAGCTGATATTTACACACTGTCCAACGAAGTGGCAGAGAATGAGGAAAAGGGTATCATTCATGTCCATTCCGGCAGACTGCTGCTGGTGCAGTCAAACCTGCCATGAGCTCCGGGCGTTCGTTCGACCTGACAGCCGGACTTGTCCTGTCAGTCCTGGGAAGCGTTCTGGTTCTGCTTCCGGAAAATATCTATGATCTGATCCTGAACCTGGCGCTGTTTATCGGCTTTTTCAATACCATCTACCAGCTTGTGCAGTATATCCTCAAAAAAAATCTGTCGGATCTCCTGTTTGGCCTGCTGTCTCTGGCATTTGTGGTCATTCTCTCCCGATGGCAGGAACTCCCTGAATGGTTTATCCGGGTAATGTTTGGCACCTATCTCCTCTGCAGTGCCGTTGTCACCGGCATCCAGCTGGTTCTTGATGTGGAAGACAGCTATCTGAGCCGGATTGCGGGTCTGCTGTTTCTGACTGCTGTCTACGGCGCGCTCGGTTTTGTTCTCCTGTTTTCCCCGGATCTTGACACCACCATCCTCATGCAGCTGTTCGGGATATATTTTGTCGTCATGGGAATCCGTTTCTTCATGAATGCACTCCCGGGCGGAGGGAAGAACTATCACTGGAAACGCGGCAGACGGATCATGCTGCCTCCGGCAATCAGCGCCATACTCCCGGACTGGTTTCTGCAACATATCAACGAAACCATGAAAAAAGGAGAACCCGTCATCCTGCATGAACAGAAAACCAGCCGCAGACCACAGCTGCAGGTCATGGTTCATGTTGGACCGAAGGGATTTCAGAAGATCGGACACATTTCCTTCGCCTACAAAGGTGTGGTCTATTCTTATGGAAATTATGATTCGGACTCCTTCCGGCTGAATGGCACCATTGGTGACGGCGTATTCTTCAACCTGGCGGCCGAGGACTATATACCGAATATGCTTCAGGTGGAAAAAAACACGATCTTCGAATTCGGGATCCTGCTTGATGCAGACCAGGAACAGGCGGTGGAGGCCGAACTCGCGAAAATGCGCAACAATTCCTACAGGTGGTATACCAAAATCGAGCGGTCAGACGGGTATGACCGGTTCAATCAGTTTGAGGCGGATTATCCCAGCAGACTGCACTACCGTTCGGGCGCGAAGATGTATAAATTCAAGGGGGGGAAATTCCGCACGTACTGGGCGCTGGGAGACAACTGCGCCGCGTTCACGGATGTGGTGCTTGGCGCGCTTGGAGCAGATGTCCTCAACATCCGCGGCATCATTTCCCCTGGAACATACCTGGACTTTCTCCAGACAGAATACCTCCGGCCGAATTCTCCCGTTGTGACCCGCACGATCCATACGCTGGCTGACGGATCCGCAATGTCATCAGATGCATTCGGGAACCCGGACCGACCCTGTTGACTGGCAGGTACGCTATCCAGAGCCGAGTGACACATTGCCGCATGGCAGATGGATCAACCCAGGACATCGGCCTGCGCCGGCTGTTGTCCATGAAACAAGGAGATACTCATGCATATCGCTTTACTGGAATCACTGGGGATTTCCCCCGATGCCCTGTCCGCATTCACCAATCAGCTCGAGGAACAGGGACATACATTTGCTGTCTATGAGAAAACGACCGATCTGCAGAAACTGAGAGAAGAAGTCCGTGAGGCGGATGTTGTCATTCTTGCAAACATGCCATTGCCGTGGGAAGCGCTGGAGGGAGCTGACCGTCTGAAATACATTGATGTCGCTTTCACCGGGACAGATCACGTACCTGTGGCCCAGGCTGCAGAACACGGGATACAGGTTTCGAACGCCTCCGGGTATGCCGAAGATGCCGTGGCGGAACTGTGCCTGGGCTTCATGATCGACCTGCTGCGCAGCATCCCGCAGACTGACAGAACGTGCCGGCAGGGTGGTACAAGGGCAGGATGGCCTGCCAGACTGCTGAAAGGCAAAACGGTGGGGTTCGTCGGTGCAGGCCGCATTGCAGCCCGTACAGCGGACCTGGTCCGGGCATTTGGGACCAGGTCCATCGGATTCCGCAGACACCCGGCAACAGATCCGGCCTTCGACCGCGAAACTGACAGCCTGGATGAGCTTCTTCGGGAAGCAGACATCGTTTCGGTTCACACGCCTCTGACCAGCAGCACGAAACATATGATTGCGGACAGGGAACTGGCTGCGATGAAACCCGGATCATATCTGATCAATACAGCCAGGGGGCCGGTGGTGGATGCACAGGCTCTCTGCCGGGCACTGAATGACGGCACTCTTGCCGGAGCTGCAATCGATGTCTTTGACCAGGAACCGCCTCTGGATCCCGAAGATCCGCTGCTTCAGGCACCGAACCTGATCGTAACGCCTCATATCGGTTTTTACACAGAGGAATCCATGGACCAGCGGGCAAAAATCGTGTTTGACAACCTCAGCCAGTGGCTGCAGGGAAACTGGGTCAACCAGGTAAAGCCATAAAAAAGAAAGCACCGTCTGCAGGAAATGACTGACCGTAATCGGTCACTCATGTTCTCTGCAGGCGGTGCCTGACTGATTATACTGGAGGCAAAGGGATTGGAGGCTGATGTATACAACAAAAAAAAGGACCCGTGGTCCCTTCGTATGGCAATCAGGCAGCGTTCTGTTTCTTCAGAGTTCTCAGAGCGCGTGCGCTGATGCGAACCTGCTGCGGCTTTCCGTCAACCATGATGGTAGCCTTCTGAAGGTTCACGTTCCATTTCCGGCGGCTCGCACGCATAGAGTGAGACCGTTTGTTTCCGGATAAAGGACCCTTGCCCGATACTTGGCATTTTCTCGACATCTGCTGTCCCTCCCTTGCCTGAGTCTTTACGCAATCGCTCACTTATCTTATCACTCTGGCAACCGGATATCAAGCTGATTGTACACAGAATCATGGTATAATAGGCGCGAAATGGAGTGATATCATGGTTTATTCTGCATGGACCACAGCCCTGGCCGGTGCTGCAGTCTGTCTGATCCTCATGCTGGTGATCATGCCAGGACTCATCCGGTATCTGCACCGAATCAAGTTCGGCCAGACAGAACGGGAAGAAGGACTGGAGTCTCATAAAAAGAAAAACGGTACCCCCACCATGGGGGGCATTGCGTTCATTCTGGTCCCCGTGCTGGTGTATATTCTGGGATCTTTTTTCCTGCCTGACATGGCGCTCAACCAGAACATCCTGATTGTCCTTCTCGCCTACGTCGGCTATGGCCTGATCGGGTTCCTGGATGACTATATCATTGTGGTCAAAAAAGACAATGCAGGCCTGAGCCCGGCCGCAAAATTCACCCTCCAGGCAGTTCTGGCAGTCATGTTTTTCCTGATCTATCGGTCCGGCTCCAGTACGGAGATCTGGATTCCCCTGATCAACCGGTACATCGATCTTGGCTGGGCCTACTTTCTGCTGGTGGTGCTGATGTTTACGGCCGAAACAAATGCCGTCAACCTGACAGACGGAATAGACGGGCTGTGTGCGGGCCTTATGATCATCGCCCTGGTTCCCTTTACAGCATTTGCCTGCCTGCAGCATCAGTATCCGGTGATGGTCCTGATTGTCATGGTGGCTGCCTCTCTTCTGGGGTACCTGAAATTCAACCTGCATCCTGCACGGATCTTCATGGGTGATACCGGATCGCTGGCACTCGGGGGTTTCATCGCAGCCACAGCCATGGTCCTCAAGCAGGAGATCCTGCTGGTTGTCATCGGTTTTGTCTTCGTTGCCGAGGTTCTGTCCGTCATCATACAGGTCACACATTACAAGCGTACCGGCAGGCGGATTTTCCGCATGGCCCCCCTGCATCACCACTTTGAAAAAGGCGGCATGAGCGAGACTGCAGTCGTCACCCGGTTCTGGCTTGCCGGCATTCTCTTTGCCCTCGCTGGACTGCTGCTGTATTTTCTGTAGGAGGAAATGACAATGGAAACAGTACTTGTGATCGGCGCTGCACGCAGTGGAACAGCCGCCGCCCGCCTGCTGAAACAGCAGGGATATGAAGTGATTCTGACAGATTCGGGTCCGGTGACAGACCGCAGCGGGCTGGAGGGTATCAAGATCGTGGACAATGGGCATCCTGAATGGCTCTTTGAAAAGGAGTATGCATTTGTGGTCAAAAACCCCGGAATCCCATATCGTGTCCCCGTCGTTAAGCGTTTCGTGGATGCCGGGATCCCGGTCTATACAGAAATAGAGACCGCATTCCGTGCGGCCCCTTCGCTGCGCTACGGAGCCGTTACGGGAACAGACGGGAAAACGACTGTCACGACACTGCTCTATGAGATGCTGAAACGGAAAAGTGACTCTGCCCGTTTTGCAGGCAACATCGGGATTCCGCTGTCTGAAGTGGTCCTGGAAGCGGAAGGAGAACCTGTCGATATTGCCCTGGAGCTGTCAAATTTCCAGCTCATGGGTACGGAAACTTTCAGACCGGAAGTATGTACAGTGACCAATCTGGCACCCGATCATCTTGATTACATGGATTCTCTGGAAAGCTATTATGAGTCCAAGATGAAGATCTATGAAAACTGCAGGGAAGAGGACTGGTTCATCCGGAATACCGATGATCCCGAAATCATGAAGTATGCCACAGGCATTCCCTGTCGCATCATCGACTTTTCTCTCACACGCGAATGCGATCTCTGCCGGCATGATGGCAAGGTGTGGCTTCTTGGGCAGGAACTGTTCGATGAAAAAGATCTGAAGCTGGCGGGTGATTTCAATCTTGGAAATGCCATGATGGCCGCTGCAATGGCCTTTCGGCTCGGAGTAACACCTGACGACATCCAGGAAGTGATCCGGACATTTCCCGGCGTGGAGCACCGGATTGAGTTTGTGGCTGAACACAATGGGGTTCGAATCTACAATGACACAAAAGCCACCAACACCCATGCAGCCTGTGCCGCTCTTTCTGCATTCCCGGAACGTGTCATACTGCTGGCCGGCGGCAAAGACAAGCACATTTCCTTCGATGACCTGAAACGCTATGACTCTGTAGTGAAACAGTGCTATTCATTCGGAGAAACCCGGGACCGCTTTGGTGATGTGTTCACACATCAGACCTCTGTGGATACGATGGAAGAAGCCGTGGACCTTGCACTTGGTCTGGCTGAACCGGGAGACACCATTCTTCTGTCGCCCGCCTGTTCCAGCTTTGACCAGTTCGCCAACTATGAAGAGCGGGGAAGGGTGTTCAAGGACCTCATCCGCAGCCGTCTCCAGTGATGTTCAGACTGGCCGCTGCAGTGATCCTGAGCGTCCTGACATTCTGGATGCCGGTGGGATCAAGAGTCCACGTGGAACTGATTGCAGCAATGATAAGATCTCCATGGTATCTGCCCCTTACAGGGTGCATGCAGCTGGGCATGACCGTCGGCATTCTGGTGCTGACACGAAAAAAACTCTTCGCTCCAGGGGCATGGTGGCTAGTGGCCGGGATTCTGGCCCTGGTTGCCGCTATCGTCGTTCCAGCACAGGAGGTCCCGCCCTTTGTAAGCGGGATCATCACCATGGCCACCGGACTGCTCTTTCTGATTCAGTCAGGCATGAAGCTGAATCCGTTGAACGTACATGGCGTCCTGCGCCTGATACTCATCCTGACCATTTCCTGCCTTGGCGTGATCCCGGGAGCCGGGGTTCTGTCGATGGCCATGCTGGCCGCGCTGATCACAGGCGAAGAGACGTCTGAGGCTTACAGCATGGCTTGCATGGCCTCTTTGTGGCCGCAGGCAGTCAGCGGGATCAGCCACATAACCGTAATTCCGTCCCTGACGCCGGTTTCAGCAGCAACAGGGATTCTGGCTGGGTGCATCGGATTTGTTCTGGCGCCTTTGCTGGTCAAAGGACTGAAACGCTGGTTTCAAAACCATACACTGCTGGTGTTCGGGCTCTGGCGCCTGGGATTTGGTGCGGTGTTTCTGCTGGTTTTCTGTATCCTGTGATCCTGTGGAAAACAGACCGGGTTTCCTGCGGCCGGAACGCTGCGGAAACCCGGTCTTTTTCCATGATCCGGATATCACCTGCGTTTCCTGCAACAGTCGGACATACCGCAAACCCCTGCCAGACAGACACGGAGACATTGTCCAGGGCGATTGCACACTCCTGTCTGTCTGCAGCAGAACTCTGGCAAAAAAACCGCGGACAGTCCCTGCTGCCTGCGGTTTGTGTGGTGACGGGATTCGGTTGTCAAATCGTGAATCCGACTTTTCGGTATACTTTGCTGATTTTTTTGTCCGCAATTTTTCTGGCTCTGGCTGCGCCTTCTTCCAGCACTTTGTCGACGATTTTCTCATCGAGGATCTTCCGGTATCTTGCCTGCAGGTCAGTGAGAAACGTGAACACCGTTTCTCCGACTTCTTTCTTCAGCTCCCCATAGCCTTTTCCTTCATACCTCGCCACAATGTCTTCCACAGGCTCTCCGGAGAGAACAGACTGAATCGTCAGCAGATTGGAGACACCAGGCTGATTCTGCGGATCATATCGGACAACGCCCAGGGAATCCGTTACAGCACTCCTGATTTTGTTGCGGGCCTGTGCAGGATCGTCCAGCAGATCGATGGTTCCCCTGGGATTGGATTCGGATTTTGACATTTTTTTTGTGGGATCTGTCAGGGAATAGACTTTCTGGCCGACTGTCTGTGACAGCGGTTCGGGGATTTTGAATGTATCGCTGTACCGGTGATTGAACCGTTCCGCCAGATTTCTCGTCAGTTCGACATGCTGCTTCTGATCCTGCCCGACAGGTACAAAGTCCGGATCATAGAGAAGTATGTCAGCCGCCATCAGCGCAGGGTAGGTGAAAAGGCCGGCAGTCACTCCTTTCTCTCCCTTGGCTGTCTTGTCCTTGTACTGTGTCATCCGCTGCATTTCTCCCATATAAGCCATACATGTCATGATCCAGCCAAGTTTGGCATGGGCTTCCACATCACTTTGGAGAAACAGCGTTACCTTCTCAGGATCCAGCCCGCAGGCAAGGTATAAAGCGATGAGATCCCTGGTGTTCTTTCTCAGGTCCTTTGCCTCAATGGGAATGGTAATGGCGTGTTCATTGGCAATGAATATAAAAAGTTCATATTCATCCTGGTATTTTGCAAACTGGGAGATCGCACCGATGTAGTTGCCCAAGTGCAGCCGTCCGGTGGGTTTGATCCCGCTGAGCATTCGTTTCATGAAAAAACCTCCGTCCGAACTATTCTAACACAGTATGGAGGAGGTTTTTTTCGGGCACATCATTTGACTTTTAACGTTTCGTTATAAATGAGGTTGAAATTTCAACATATTCAAAGTTTCTGTTTCCATTTCCATTTGTTTTGATATAATTTGGGTGACAGGAGGTACGTATATGGTCATCATCTACACGTCTCCTGGGTGCGCGAGCTGCCGTAAGGCGAAACAGTGGCTCAAAGATAACCACATTGAATTTGTCGAGAAGAATATTTTTTCAAGTGTTTTAAAAGAAAGTGAAATCAAGTATTTGTTATCGAGATGTGAGAACGGCACCGAAGATATCATTTCTGTTCGGTCGAAAGCTTTTCATTCTTTAAAGAAAGGGATTGATGATTATTCGACGAAGGAACTGGTTACTCTGATTCAGAAGAATCCGTCTATTCTGAAACGGCCCATTCTTCTGAGTGAAAACAGTCTTGTTGTTGGCTATGACGATGACGAGATCACCACTATGACGCCTGTGGCCATGCGGAAATCTGCAGAAGAAACTGCATACCCGGGATCCATCACGGACATTCAGTCCAGAGAAGGCGACAGCCAGCCCTCTCTTCGATTCCATTCATTTTAAGGAAACAGCGGAGTAACAGCTCCGCTGTTTTTCTTTACGCCTTCATTGTACTCTTGCCGGCTTGCTGTGCATTCTGCCAGGCACAGGCGGGTGACAGCGTTGTGACAAATCTGTCTACACGGAACCGGGGTAGGCATATGACTTGCCATGTGCTATAATCTCAAGTATGTAACCGATTACATGGTTGCGAACAGAGTTCAGGGAGGAAACTTGATGGACAAGAAATATGTATATCTGTTCAACGAAGGCAACGCCGATATGCGTGAGCTGCTTGGAGGAAAGGGTGCAAACCTTGCTGAAATGAGCAGTCTGGGCATGCCGGTGCCCAATGGCTTCACCATTACAACAGAAGCCTGCAACAAATACTACGAAGACGGGGAACAGATCAGCGATGAGATCCGGGCTCAGATTGAAGAATACCTGGGCATGCTGGAAAAAGAAACCGGAAAGAAATTCGGCGACAGGGAAAACCCGCTGCTTGTTTCTGTACGATCCGGAGCCCGCGCTTCCATGCCGGGCATGATGGATACCATTTTGAATCTGGGCATCAATGATGTAGTGGCTGCCACCATCGCCGAAAAAACCGGCAATGAACGCTTTGCCTATGACAGCTACCGCCGGTTTATCCAGATGTTTGCCGATGTTGTCAAAGGCCTTTCCAAAAAGCGCTTTGAAGAAATCATTGATGAAGTAAAAGCCGAAAAGGGCAAAAAGGATGATCTGGAACTGGATGCAGAAGACATGAAGGAACTGGTTGCCCGGTTCAAGGAATTCTATCGTGCAGAACTGGGAGAAGATTTCCCGACAGACCCCAGAACCCAGATGATGGAAGCCATCGAAGCTGTGTTCCGTTCCTGGAACAACGAACGAGCGATCTACTACCGTCGCCAGAATGACATTCCCTCCGACTGGGGTACAGCTGTCAACGTACAGATGATGGTTTTCGGCAATATGGGAGAAGACTGCGGCACAGGTGTGGCATTCACCCGGAATCCAGCCACCGGCGAAAACAAGCTCTATGGCGAGTTCCTTATGAACGCACAGGGTGAAGACGTTGTTGCCGGTGTTCGTACTCCGCAGAAAATCGACCAACTGAAAGAAGTATCTCCCACCGCCTATGAACAGTTCGTGGATATCTGCTCCAGACTGGAAAACCATTACAAGAACATGCAGGACATGGAGTTCACCATCGAAAACGGAAAGCTCTTCATGCTGCAGACAAGAAACGGCAAGCGGACGGCACAGGCGGCCCTGAAAGTTGCCTGCGATATGGTCGATGAAGGCCTGATCAACACAGATGAAGCCATTATGATGGTGGAGCCCCAGCAGCTGGATGCACTCCTGCACCCGATGTTCGATACTGCTGAACTGAAAGCAGCCACCCCCATCACGACCGCTCTTCCGGCATCTCCCGGGGCAGCAGCCGGTACAGTCGTGTTCTCGGCCGAAGAAGCCATTGAAGAAGCTGCGAAAGGCAGGCAGGTCATTCTTGTACGTCTGGAAACATCCCCGGAAGACATCCAGGGCATGGCTGCTGCACAGGGCATCCTGACAGTCCGCGGCGGCATGACAAGTCACGCAGCGGTCGTTGCACGTGGCATGGGTGCCTGCTGTGTTTCCGGAGCCGGCGACATCACCATCGATGAAGAGGCGGGAACATTCACCGTTGGCGGAAAGACCTATGGCAGGGAAGACTGGATCTCCCTGGATGGATCCACCGGAAACGTCTATGGAGAAAAAATCAGCACCGTACCGGCTGAAATCACAGGAGACTTCGAACGCTTCATGGAGTGGGCAGATGCACGCCGCCGCCTGAAAATCCGCACCAATGCCGATACACCGCGTGATGCGGCCCAGGCCGTTGAATTCGGTGCCGAAGGCATTGGCCTCGTACGTACAGAACACATGTTCTTCGACGGCGACAAGATCAAAGCCATCCGCGAAATGATCGTAGCCAAAAACGATGACCAGATGGAAGCCGCACTGGCGAAACTGGAACCGCTGCAGCAGGAAGACTTTGAAGGCATTTATGAAGCCATGGAAGGCCGTCCTGTGACCATTCGTTATCTCGATCCCCCTCTGCACGAATTCGTGCCCCACACACCAGAAGAAATCGCCGAACTTGCTGCAGAAATGAACATGGATGCAGAAGAGCTTCAGGCCGTTGTGGATTCCCTGCATGAAGTCAACCCGATGATGGGCCACCGCGGATCCCGCCTGGATGTTTCCAATCCGGGCATTGCCAGAATGCAGACAGAAGCCGTGATCCGGGCAGCCATCAACATCAACAGGAAACACCCTGACTGGAATGTCGTTCCTGAAATCATGCTTCCACTGATCGGAGATTTGAAAGAACTGAAATATGTCAAGAAAATGGTGACAGATACAGCAGACAAGATCCTGGCAGAAGAAGGCGTGGATATGGATTACCACGTTGGAACCATGATCGAAGTTCCGCGTGCAGCCCTGAAAGCCGGAGAACTGGCAGAAGAGGCAGAATTCTTCTCCTTCGGCACCAATGACCTGACACAGCTGACTTTTGGGTTCTCCCGCGATGATGCAGGCAAATTCCTGCCTGAATACTACAGCGCCAAGATTTACGAAAACGATCCGTTTGCCAGACTGGATCAGACCGGAGTAGGCGAGCTGGTTGCCATCGCAGCAGAACGGGGCCGCAAGACCCGTCCGGATATCAAACTCGGCATCTGCGGTGAACATGGCGGAGATCCGGCTTCCATTGAATTCGTCGATGGACTCGGACTCAACTATGTATCCTGCTCCCCCTATCGTGTACCCATCGCACGACTGGCAGCGGCTCAGGCCACCATCAAGAACGAAAAGAAATAACCAGAAAAAGCCGGAGGGATCCGGCTTTTCATGCTTTTTACCTTGCAAACAATCTTTTCTATGCTTTAATACCACTATGGAACTTAGAATACTGCGTTATTTCCTCGCTGTGGCAAGCGAAGAAAACATCTCCAGAGCCGCCAGACTGCTCCACATCACACAGCCCACACTCTCCAGACAGCTGCATGACCTGGAAACCGAGCTGGGGGTTCAGCTGTTTGAACGCGGATCACGGCACATCACCCTGACCCCACAGGGACTTCTGTTCCGTCGCCGGGCCCGTGAAATCATTGAACTTTCGGACAAGGCAAGGCAGGAACTCATCTGCGGATGTGATGACATCAAGGGAACGGTCGCAATCGGCGCCGGGGAACTCCAGAGCGTCCTGCGGCTGGGTACATACATGAAGGAATTTCGTGACCTGCATCCGCAGGTTTCCTTTGAGCTCATCACCGCCACAGCCGATCAGATTCGTGCGCAGCTGGACCAGGGACTCCTGGATCTCGGCCTCATGATCGAACCGCTCCCAGGCCAGAACTATGAAATGATCCGGTTTCTGGATACTGAAAACTATGCAGCTGTCATGCCTGCCAGTCATCCGCTGGCTGCCCGCATCTGTATCCGTCCGGAAGACCTTCGGCAGGTTCCTCTGATTCTTCCGTCCCGGCCGGAGGTGGAGAAAAACATCATCTCCTGGATGCAGGGAACCTATGAGGATTCTCAGAAAGTACTGACAACCAACCTCTCGTTCAATGGAATCCAGATGGTCAAGGCAGGACTTGGGGTATTCGTCGGGGTTCCGGTCTCCATGAGCACTGAACTCCCGGAGTCACTGGAACTCCGTGCGCTGCAGCCGGCGCTGGCGAGTTTCTCGGATATCGTATGGAAACCCGATCTGCCGCTGAATCGCGCTGCAGAAGCATTCATCCGGTTTCTCAAAGAGAAAGGGGACTTATGAGTTCTCTGCTTATCACTGCTTTGATCCTCGGGGCCGGACTTGCGATGGATGCCTTTTCTGTTTCACTCGCAGATGGTCTGAACGAACCTCATATGCCCGGAGCGCGAATGATATTCATCTCCGGGCTGTTTGGATTCTTCCAGTTTATCATGCCTCTTGCGGGATGGTTGTGCGTACATGCCATAGCCAGACTGTTTCAGGGCTTCCAGCCATTCATTCCGTGGATTTCCCTGATCCTGCTGGTCTGGATCGGGATAGACATGATCCGGGAATCAGGCAGTCGCCAGAAACCGGCCGTGACCATATCAGCCCTGGCAATCCAGGGTATCGCCACCAGCATTGACGCTCTTTCTGTCGGATTTACCATATCCGCCTATTCCTGGTCAGAAGCCCTTCCGTTCTGCCTGGTGATTGGAGTCGTCACCTGGATCATCTGTCTGGCCGGCCTATGGATCGGCAAGCGGTTTGGAGTCAGGCTTGCACGGACGTCCGGACTGGCCGGCGGGGCACTGCTGATCTGCATCGGACTGGAAATATTCATCAGAGGTCTTTTCTGACAGAGAACCTGCATTCTGTGGATCCTGCTGCTTATAAGGCATCTTTTCCAGCCGGACTCCACTTGCACTCGTTCTCTCTTCCGTGTATTTGCGTTCGCGGATCCTGCATTGCGGACTGAAGCAGACATTCAGTAGTCCTGAGACAAGCAGTCTGTATACAGCCCCGGAAAACAAAGAAAA
>Ga0137310_100088_pt1 | contig 51841 bp, 46 predicted proteins | sample NAcewiD2O_June_2_FD_97183 | JGI IMG/M metagenome (GOLD analysis project Ga0137310, IMG submission 97183) | Mouse cecal microbial communities from Vienna, Austria - N-Acetylglucosamine amended D2O_June | ecosystem: Host-associated > Mammals > Digestive system > Large intestine > Cecum | place...
GAATCACGGGACAGATCACTGCCGGCAGCACGATGGAAATCAGGAGAAGTCCTGTCCAGTCAGAGAGTGAAATCACGGAACGGATCCCGTCAGCCATTTCCTGTGCCCAGCCGCTGTAAACGCCAATGGGGCCCACCATACCGCAGGTCCCCATACCGCTGGATACCGCAGGGCCATTCATCTGGAGCCCGAACAGGCAGGTTGCCACGGGACCTGTGATCATGCTGGTGACGATGGGCGCGATCCAGATCCTGGGATTCTTCACGATATTGCCCATCTGCAGCATGCTGGTGCCCAGGCCCTGGGAAACCAGGCCGCCCAGTCCGTTTTCCTTCCAGCTCATCACCGCAAAACCCACCATCTGTGCACAGCAGCCGGCCAGGGCGGCGCCTCCGGCCAGCCCGGTCAGCCCCAGCGCAGCGCAGATGGCTGCACTGGAGATCGGCAGGGTCAGGGCGATGCCCATGAACGCCGAAACCAGAATCCCCATCAGAAACGGCTGCAGTGTGGTTGCCCACATGATGAACGTGCCTGTCTGCATCGCAGCCTGACCAATGGCCGGTGCAAACCAGTGAGAAAGAAGAATGCCGGAGAAAATCGTGACAACCGGCGTCACCAGAATGTCCACTTTCGTTTCACCGGACACCGCTTTTCCCAGTTCAGCCGCCACAATGGCAATCAGATATACAGCCAGGGGTCCGCCTGCACCGCCCAGGGCATTGGCAGCAAAGCCCACCGTGATCAGGGAAAACAGCACCAGGGCCGGTGCCTGCAAGGCATAGCCAATGGCAGCCGCCATGGCCGGACCACTCATGGCGCTGGCCAGACCGCCAATGGTATACTCCGTGCCTCCCACGATGGCCACCGGCTGCGTAAGCAGGGGGATGTTCAGCTGCGTGCCCAGCGTGTTGATAATCGTGCCGATCAGCAAAGAGGCGAAAAGCCCCTGTGCCATGGCGCTCATGGCATCAATGCCATAGCGCTTGAGGGAAACTTCGATGTTTTTGCGCTCCAGAAACAGAGCAAGCGTATCCATAATCAAACACCTTCCTTTTCCGTTCGATTTTACTCTTCAAGGCACATCAGGGGAAGAGCCAGTGCCAAAAATCTATAATCTAGCTAAACAAGGAGGAGTTTTATGTCTACCGTAACCGATTCACAAAGAAGCAGAATCATGATTGGCTGCTACTTTGTCATGTTTACGATTGCCGCCTATGGCCTGTCTCTGGCCACGATCCAGCAGCCAATGCTGGACTCCATGGGCGGCGGATCGTACTTTTCCCTTATCACACTGATTGCCGCCATCTGCATGACCATCATGACACCCATCGGTGGTCGCCTCATTGACGGACTCGGCAACCGGAAAGTCACGCTTTACGCCGGTGCGATTTCCCTGATCTCCGGACTGGTCATGGCCTTTGTCCCGAATCTCTGGGTATTCATCATCATGCGGATCCTGTTCTCCATGGCCCAGGGTGCCATGAGTTCCGTCCCCTATATCCTGGCCCGGGAAGTCAACCCCCCGCAGGTGCAGGGCAAGATCTTCGGTATGCTGGCAACGGTACTGGCCGTTGGCAGTTTTGTCGGATCCTGGCTGGCGGGTGTGCTCGTTCAGAACAACCTCATGTGGCTCGCCGTTGCATTCCCCTGCCTGACACTGGCACCCGGCACCTGGCTGATCTATAAAAACATGTATGATGATTCCCACGAAGGCGGTCTTCACCTCGACTGGATGGGGATGATCCTTCTGACTGTCTGCCTGTCCACCCTGCTGCTGGCGATGAACTTCGGCGCCAGGATGGGCTGGTTCAACGGCCTGATCATGACCGGATTCCTCGTCGGATTCGGTTCCCTGCTGGCATTTGTATACTGGGAAAACCGGGCGGCTGTGCCCCTGGTTCCCATGGCGCTGTTCCAGAACAGGCAGTATGTCCTGCTGCTGGCCATCACCTTCTGCACGGTGTTCTATTTGATCGCCCTGAACAACTACCTGCCCCTTGGTGTACAGAATGTGCTCCAGGCCGGTACCTCTGCCTCCGGTTCCCTGCAGCTGCCGAAGACCATCGTTCTGATTCTCGTGCCGACTGCCTTCGGTATCTGGGTCGCAAAGCGGAAATCTCACACCTGGATGGCCCTGGCCCTCTCCTGCATCTTTGTGATCGTGCCCTGTGCCCTGCTGGTATTCGTGGGCGTGAACATGCCCATCTGGTTCATCATGCTGATGGTGGGACTCACGGGAATTGCAGATGCCTTCCGGTCGGTTGCTGCCACCCCTGCTGCCCAGGAAGTCCTGAAGCCCTCTGACCTGGGCATCGGTACTTCGATCATTGGATTCACCATCACACTGGCCAACTCCATAGCCGCAACAGTGGATGGCATTGCCTATGACTCCCTGTCAGCCGCGGAAGCCGGTATTGTGGGCATGAGTCACGGAATCGACACAACGTTCCTGCTCTCCGCGGGTGTGGCTGTCATTGGTCTGCTGCTGGTTGTCCTGTTCTTCCGGCCGATCATGAACAAAAACAGCCACACTTCGGCAGCTGAACAGGCAAAGACTGCCAGGGACTGAATCCGGGCCAACAGCCATGCAGGTTTCAGGCAAAGCACTAAGCCTGTATTGTGAAAAACGATACAATGAATCTAGTCAAAGACTGAAGGAGGCAACAACCTATGTCTGATAAAATCGTAGTGGATGAGCAGAAATCTCTGCTGGATGGACAGATTGATTCTGTCGAAGAAATCAAGGAACACCTGATCAAGGCCATGTCCGTTCTGGACCTGGTGGTCAGCTCGCTGGAGAAAAAAGAAGCAGCGATCAAGGACGATGACATCGCAAGCGAACTGAATGCCATTGTCTCTGTATATGACAACCTGGATACTGCATTTGGCGAAGCCAACGCTGTTGGCCGGTTCCTGAAGGATCAGCAGACTGTGGATACAGACAACGAATAATCCTTTCATTCATATGGGAGCATCCGTAAACGGATGCTCTTTTTGTGTTGTTCCGGGAGCGGGTTGCGGGCTGACTCTGCAAACGGGTTCATGCGGCAGCAGGATCTTGAGCAATCTATCCTAAGAAAAAAAGCGCTCCACATACGGGAACGCTTTTGCAATGCAATTTAAAATTACGCAACAATCTGGATGAAGGTCATGCTGTTTGCGCCTGGCAGATAGGCACTGGACACAATGGTCTGTCCATCGAAGTTGCCGTGTACTGCCTGGCCGTTGCCGATGTAGATCGCAATGTGGTCCAGACCGCGGCCGCCCTGATCATAGTAAATCAGGTTGCCGGCCACAGGAGTGTCAGTGACCTGGCCATACTGCAGGTACTGATCCGGCCATACCACACCTGCAGCGACGCCCGCCTGATTGAGGGCATTTGTGACCACCTCTGTGCACTGCCAGCCGTTGGTCACACCCACGAGGCCCAGAGCCGCATTGGCAATGTTCTGGTTGAGCTGGTCGTACTGACCTGCAGGCTGTGCCGGAGTTTCAGGCTGTACAGGCGCTTCCGGAACAACGGGTGTTTCGGGGACGACCGGTGCTTCCGGCTGTACAGGAGTTTCCGGTACCACGGGTGTTGTCGGCTGTGCAGGTTCTGTAACCTCAGGCACGATGGGCGCTTCCGGCTGCACAGGCTCTGTAACCTCAGGCACGATGGGTGCTTCCGGCTGTACAGGCTCTGTAACCTCAGGCACGATGGGTGCTTCCGGCTGTACAGGCTCTGTAACCTCAGGCACGATGGGCGCTTCCGGCTGTACCGGTTCTGCAGCCTCAGGCACCACCGGGGTTTCAGGCACTGCTTCGGGCTGTACTGTTTCTTCAGGAGCCGGCGTCACGACAGGTTCAGTTTCCGGCTGAACTGTGGTGTCTGCGGCTTCCGGTGCAGCTTCGTCCACTGCCTGATCATCCGCCACTTCTTCTGCAAATGTCTGGATGGCTTCCTCTTCGGCAGCCTGTTCCTCCACAATGGTCTGACGGATGGTTTCCTTCAGGTCCTCGCTTGCCAGTGTTGTGCTCTGTGCAGTGTACGCTCTGGATGTCGTCTCTGTATCCAGGGAACCAGATTCATCGAAGTAGTAAGTCTCTCCATCGATTTCATGCCAGCCTGTCGCCAGCTTTCCGGCTTCCGTCACGTATTTGTCATCTTCTGTCCAGCCGGGAGCCATTTCCATGGCCATGACTGTACCTGCCACCGGCAGCATTGTGGCAGTGCAAAGGATGCCTGCTATTTTTGTACTGTTGTTTTCAAGAAAATTCATAATATCCTCCAGTTTCTTTCGTATATCTGACTTTTCAGAATTCGATCCAGTGTGGTATCCGTTGCACATACCTGTATGAAATATGCAACGGCGACAGTATCTCATGATGTTTACCCTCGTTCAATGGCTGCCCCGGTTCTTGTTACGGATACGAACATCTGTCACTACTCGGAAGCAATAAGAAAACGCCCTGTCGGGCGCATTGAGTCAATGAATTCTGTACAGCTGTGCAATCCTTCTGGCCTGTTCCAGCACCTGCGGACTGTCTGTGCCAAACCGGTAGATGAGCAGTCCCGGAAACGGACCATCCTCTCCTTCCAGATGCAGAGGCCCCGCAGTGGAAGGATGCTCTTCATCCAGCAGAACCGCCAGAACCGGCTTTCCTGTCTCCTCCTGCCGCCGCATCATGAGCCTCCAGACAGGGACCAGATCAGAGCTGCTGCAGCGCTCCAGCATAATGATCCACTCTCCCGCTGCCGCTTCCGCACCGTTGGCTGTATTGCGTACCGATGAGATTTTGATCTTTCCGTGAAAGGCTTCATCCAGCAGCCTTTGAACGTTGTCCCAGAATACCATGTCTCAAGTTTAACACAGTTTTACCTTACACAGGAACAGAGAACGAATCCGTTGTCTCTATTTGGCTGCTTCCGTCAGATTTCCAGAGAGCGGGCATACTTCTCCGTGAGCTCCTCGATGCCCTCGCAGTCCTGTGTCTTCCCCTGCTCATAATGGATCAGCCGCAGCCACTCGGACTGACTGTCGTCATCAAGCTCCCATGCCACCCTGTCAGCCTCTTCCAGATCATGTACTGTAAACACCAGATACTCCAGCTCGTCTTGTCTGAATTCCGATGCATCTTTCAGGTTCCGGGCCAGCCGGATCTCCAGCTCCCTGTTGCCCCGGTCACGGGCCCGCCTTGCCAGATGACAGAATCCCATCTGAGACCCGTTGGCAGCTGCATGCATTGCCCACAGATCCTGCAGCCAGGGGTTCTCCTGCATCAGGATCTGCTCCTCCATGGCTGTCACATCGCCGTGGCCCAGTTTCCAGGCCGTGGAGGTCTCATCCGGCTGCCGGTCCTTCCAGAAATCCAGCATCTGCTGCATCCGCTGTCTGACCTGATCATCCTTCGGCCAGTGCTTCAGAAACGTCTGCCCGAATTTTTCCCCCATGCGGTAGTCATCGGCACGGTCTCCCAGTGTGACTGCCAGAATATACAGACCCCGGATGGATTTCGGCTGTTTTGCGACCAGTCTGACAATTTCCGGCACGACTGTCAGATTTTTCGGGACCATCAGATGGGCCTGAATCAGCTCATCCAGGACATTCTCTCCATTCAGATACCGCTCATAGAGCTTTGCCCTGGGATCCGGTGTGGGAACGGGCTGATATTCGAAGGGCCCTGCCGGAGTCCTGAACCGTTCGGCCTTTCGCTGTTCTGACATGAGCATCGCGTGTACCCTGTCGCTGGGGCCATGATCCTTCAGCCATGCCGTCAGTTCCTGAACCGCTTCCTCATGCCGGCCCTGTGCCGCCAGTTTCTCCGCTTTTTCCATGATTTGCACCTCTATTCAGCCGGAACCTGCCGCCGGCTATCCCATCCATTGTACTGCCTGTCGTGTACCCTTGGAAACCTTTCCATCCCGCAGACCCTGCTGCAGACTGAAGTCCGGGTCCACCTGCCCGGCATCTGCGGGAATATCACAAAAAAAAGCAGCACCTCCGGACTGCTGCAGAAAGACAGGTTCGTTCCAGATCGCATCTGCCTGCTCCCGGGAAATATATTCTTCCCGGACCATGGCCTGCAGAATCAGCTGCTCCCGGTTCCTTGCTGCCTCATAGTGATTCGAAAGCTGCAGGTTGGCCGGACTGTTGGGAATTCCCGCAAGTATGACACACTGGCTCTGGCTGAGTCCCGCCGGCTCCACTCCGAAGTATCCCCTGGCTGCATTCGTGATCCCGATATGACCATCTCCATAGTTTATGATGTTCATGTACAGCGCCAGAATTTCGTCCTTGGTGTACAGATCATTGAGCTGACTGGCCAGAAAGACTTCGGCAACCTTGATTTCCAGCGTCGGCTCAAACAGTCCATAGAGGTTCTTGACCGTCTGCTGTCCAATGGTGCTGCCGCCGCTGCGGACCATATCCGGCAGAAACTGACTGGCTGCTGCCCGCAGCAGACCGATGATGTCCAGGCCCTGATGTTCATAAAACCGCCTGTCTTCGATCGCCACAGTGGCTTCCTTCAATGTCTCCGGAATCCGGTCAGGGGGTGTATAGTCCGCAGCGGCCATGGCCCGCTGCGCAGCCTGTTCCAGACTCACTTCAGCTGTGATCTCCTGTGCCTTTTCGTGGCCCTGCCACACAATGTATCCACCTGCGCAAGTCACCAGCAGAAGCAGGATCAGCAGGCAGTTTCGCAAAAACCGTTTCATGTTATCACCTGCTTCCACTCTACCATCTGCCGCCGTGATTCTGTCTTACAGCGCTGTCATGTACCTGCAGACGGTGGCCAGTCATTCGGTTTTCCAAAAAGACAGGGCTGTCAGGCCTGATGGCTGGGTCCAAAACGGCACAAAAAAAGGGATCGGCTCCCCCTAGCGGTTTGCATTGACCGACTTCATGATCTGCCGGATCTGTGCCTCGCTGGGTTTGCGTCCCATCTGCAGGAACATCGCCCGGATCATTTTTTCGTTGATCGGCGGGTTCTCCTTCAGTTCCTTTTCGAATTTACGTTTTGTGAAATAGAATCCCAGTACAGCCCCGATGATCAGGCCTACAAGGGTAAATCCGACAGACGCCCAGAAATTCATGTTCGTACCCCATTTCTTCTTCCGCTATTTTACCGTTCCACAGAATGTAACACAACTGAGAACCTGTGTGAAATTTCCCACAATCTGATGACATCTGTCCCCTGGGCCCGTTATGGTTCTTCTGTCTGAGTCGCGGAAGGAGGCTCCGTCGTGGAAGCCCTCTTCCGGACAGAGGCAGGCTGTTCTGTCAGATACACCGCCGTCAGGATCAGAAGGCCGCCCGCAGCCATGGCAGGGGACAGTCTCTCCTTCAGGAAAATGACTGCAAACAGGTTGGCCCACAGGCTCTCTGTTGCCAGCAGCAGACTCGCCCTTGAGGCCTCCAGGTGTTCCTGTGCCCTTGTCTGCAGCCAGAATGCAAGCCACGTACTGCCCGCGATGAGATACACCAGGGAAAGCACCGGCAGAAGACCGGGATGGGCAGGCCACCTTACAGAGAGTCCAGGCACAGCCGAAAGCAGTGCAGCCACGCTCATCTGTATGGCATTGATCACATCCGGATCCTGTCCGGCAGCCCATTGCAGGCTCACGATATGACAGGCAAACAGCAGGGCGCAGCCCAGGGACAGGAGATCGCCTGTCCGAAGGGAAAAGCCGCCGGCTGTCCATCCCATGAGCCCAATACCTGCAAAACAGAGAAGACAGGCACCGAACTGACGCAGAGCCGGGGGCTTTCTGAACACCGCCCAGGCCAGAAACGGTACAAGCACCACATTGGCGGACGTGAAAAACGCATTGGATCCCGCTTCAGTCAGGTCCAGTCCCAGTGTCTGCAGTGCAAATGCTCCGAACAGGAACAGGCCGCAGACCACACCCCGGGTCAGGCTTTGCCTCGTGATGGATTTCCGGTTCGTCAGGACCGGGATCCATGCCAGAGCCGCGGCACCGGCAAACCGGATCAGCAGAACCTGGAATGCACCGAAAGCCGAGAGAGACTGACTGGTGGCAATGAATCCGAACCCCCAGATGGCTCCTGTCAGAAGGCAGAACACGATGGCCTGCCGCTGAAGCCTGTCAGGACTGTCCTGTCTCATCGCTTCCACCTCAACCTTCATCAAAGAGCGTCGGCTGCACTGTGCCTTCTTTGTCATCAGCTTCCCAGGTTCCGTTTTCAAGCGGCTGCAGACGTTCCAGGAACCGGCCCTGTTCCAGACTGGCCGAATGGTGGGAGAAAGTGCTGGCGGCTGTCATCAGCGGAATTTCCGAAGCACGGATCGTGGAATGATCAGACCCGCTGACCAGTTCCACAGATTCATGCACCGGCAGGCAGTCCATGTCGCTGATGGTGTACCCGCGGCTTTTGACCTGCTTGAACATACGCTGTCCCTTTGCAGGTCTTCGAAGTACCGGCAGTTCTTCCCGCTTCAGGCGCTTGAGACTGCCATCGGCTGCCAGAATCACCACCGGCTCCTGATCAAGGACGTGCACGGCAGCAATTTCGTCATCAGGCACAAGCGAAAGACCCCGGACCCCTTTGGTTTTCAGCCCGGACTGGGGAATCTCCTGCACCTCATACTGCAGGCCCAGGCCCTGGACGGACATCAGACCGAGGCGGTCCTCCGGACTCCGGGATATGACTACAGAGTTCAGCCGGTCCAGGTCTCCCATTTTCATGGACACCGTCAGACGGCCCGGTTTGAGGGCAGTGAAATCCGCAATATCCGAGCGTTTGATCTGGCCGTGGGCTGACACCTGGACGACCTGCAGGTGTTCGACTGTCTGTCGAAGGACAAAGACTGCAGCCACCTGTTCATTGGGTTCTGTTTTCAGGAGCGCAGACAGATGCATGCCTGTATCCTTCCAGCGGGATTCCTCCAGCTGCCAGACCGGTACAATGCCGGCCCGGCCGCGCTCCGTGAATACCAGCAGCTGGTCTCTGGTCCGCAGTTCACCCGCGGCCAGAACTTCATCTCCCTCCTTGAGGCCCGGAAGGTCTGTCCCGGATGCATTATAGGAACGCAGGGAACTGCGCTTGACATACGCCTGTCTGGTAACAGCCAGCATCGCCGGTTCATCGGGAATCATGGCCATGGGGTCGATCACGATGGACTCCACTTCATCCACGATCTGCGATTTCCGGGGCATGGGGAACTTCCTGCGGACTTCTCTGAGCTCCGTGGTCAGGACACGGTCGAGTTCCTTTGGCTGGGCCAAGATTTTTTCCAGTTCGGCGATCTCTGATTCCAGCTGGGCGTATTCCTGCTCGAGCTGGGTGATATCCATATGCGACAGACGGTACAGCCGCATCATGACAATGGCTTCCGCCTGTGCTGCCGTAAATGCAAAGTGTTCCATCAGCCGGCTTTTGGCATCCGCCTTGTCCCGGGCGCCCCGGATCAAGGCAATGACTTCATCCATGATGGAAATCGCCTTGATCAGTCCCTCCTGTATATGCGCCCGTTCCTGTTTTTTCTTCAGGTAAAACGCCGACCGCCGCAGGATGACTTCCCGTCTGTGGTCCAGGAATGCGAGAATCGCCTGACGCAGTCCCAGAAGGACTGGCCGCCGGTTTACAATGGCGATCATGTTGTAGGAAAAAGAAACCTGCAGATCGGTGTTTTTATACAGGTAGTTCAGGATCGTCTCCGCCGGTGCATCCTTTTTCAGATCAATGGCGATCCGCAGACCGTTCCGGTCAGATTCATCCCGGACATCCAGGATCCCTTCTGCCTTGCGGTTCAGGCGGATGTCGTCGATTTTCTTCACGAGTCCAGACTTCACGACCTCATAGGGAATCTCCGTGACAATGATCTGATCCACGGTTTTTCCCGGGACTATGTCGCATTTGGACCGGATGATGATCCTGCCACGCCCGGTATCGAACGCTGACCGGATGCCATCCCGGCCCATGACAATGCCGCCAGTGGGAAAATCCGGTCCCTGGACGATGTCATAGAGCTTTTTGGAGTCCGGGTTTCTGGCCAGCTCAATGGCCCCATCCAGAATCTCCGTCATGTTGTGGGGCGGAATGTTCGTGGCATAGCCTGCCGCGATCCCTGAAATCCCCATGGTCAGCAGGTTCGGGTATCGGGCCGGCAGGACTGTCGGCTCCATTTTTTCATCGGAGAAGTTCGGTGCCCACTCAACGGTCTCCTTGTCGATATCCTGCAGCAGCATGCCCGTCACCGGTGCCAGTCTTGCTTCCGTATATCGCATCGCAGCCGCCGGATCGTCGTCAATGGATCCGTTGTTTCCCTGCATGTCAATGAGCGGAAAATTCATTTTCCAGTCCTGTGACAGCCGCACCATGGCGTCGTACACGGAACTGTCACCATGCGGATGATAGTTGCCAATTACGTTGCCCACGGTTTTTGCCGATTTATGATACGGCTTGTCCCAGGTATTGCCGCTTTCCTGCATGGCATAGAGGATCCGCCGCTGAACGGGTTTCAGCCCGTCTCTGGCATCGGGCAGGGCCCGTTCCTGGATGATGTATTTGGAATATCTGGCGAACCGGTCGGAAAGAATCTCCTCGAGCGGCAGCGTCCTGACGATTCCCTGGCTGTTCCCTGCGGCGGTTTCCGCTTTCTTCTTCATCCTCTGGCCACCTCCCTGGCATATTCATCTTCGAGTGTGAACACGACGTTCTCTTCGATCCAGTCCCGGCGCAAGTCTGCCCTGTCACCCATCAGATCGGATACCCGCTTTTCCGCCACCCGGCCGTCTTCGATGGAGACCTGCAGCAGGGTGCGTTTCTGCGGATCCATGGTGGTATCCCACAGCTGGGAGGCGTTCATTTCGCCCAGGCCCTTGTAGCGCTGCACAGTGTAGCCGCTTCCGAAGGCTTTTTTCTGCGCTTCCAGTTCTTCGTCGGTGTACACATAGACTTCCTTTTTTCCCTTCGCAATGCGAAACAGAGGCGGCAGGGCGATGTACAGCATTCCGTGTTCGATCAGTCCCCGCATGTACCGGTAAAAGAACGTCAGCAGCAGGTTCTGGATATGCGCCCCGTCATCATCCGCATCGGTCATGATGATGACTTTGTAGTAGGAGGAATCCTCGGGCGTGAAACTGGCCCCCACCCCGGCGCCCAGGGCATGAATGATGGTATTGAGTTCCTCGTTTTTTCCGACTGCCTCCAGCGTGGCTTTTTCTGTATTCAGCACCTTGCCGCGCAAAGGCAGGATCGCCTGGTATTTTGCATCCCGTCCCTGTTTGGCGCTTCCGCCTGCGGAATCTCCTTCCACCAGGTACAGCTCCTTCTTCCGGGCATCCCGCGACTGGGCCGCTGCGAGTTTTCCCGACAGGACTCGCTCCGCACGGCTGCGGCCTTTTCCTTTTCGGGCTTCATCCCGGGCTTTTCGCGCTGCCTGTCTGGCAGCGGCCGCCCGGACGATCTTGCGGACCAGGGTATTGGCTGTCTCGCGGTTCTCTTCCAGAAACCAGCGCAGGTTTTCCGATACGACAGCCTCCACGGCGCTTTTGGCTTCCGGTGTGCCGAGCTTTTCCTTTGTCTGGCCTTCAAACTGCAGCAGTTCTTCCGGTATGGCCAGATTGATCACCACGGACAGTCCTTCGCGGATGTCGCTGCCGTCAAATCCTTTGTCCTTTTCCTTCAGAAACCCGTTTTTTCTTGCATATTCGTTGAATGTTTTGGTGAATGCCTGCCGGACGCCGGTTTCATGGCTGCCGCCATCCCGGGTGCGGACCATGTTCGCAAACGAAAAAATGTTTTCCTGATAGCCGTCCGTATACTGAAAACAGCCGGCAATCCGGATTCCCTGGCTCTCGCCCGAGAAGGAGACCGGGTCATGCATCACCCCATGATCCTTGTCCACTTCCTGGATGAACGCCTTCAGGCCGTCTTCATACTGGTAGGATCGTTCCCTCACACTGCTGGCCCGTTCATCGATCACGGTCATTTTCAGGTTCGGCAGAAGGAACGCATCCTCCTGCGCCCGTTCACAGATCTGGGAGAAGGAAAATCTTGTATCCTTGAAGATCTTCGGATCCGGCAGGAAGCGCACCGTGCTGCCGGTATCCCGGCAGGTGCCGGTCTCCTTCAGCCTGGATGCATGCCTGCCTCCCTCCGTGAATTTCATCTGCCATATATGCTTTCCATCCCGGACAGTGACTTCACACCAGGAAGACAGCGCGTTGACCACAGAGGCTCCGACACCATGCAGTCCTCCGGCATTCCGGTACCCGCCCTGTGACGTGAATTTGCCGCCGGCATGCAGTACAGTGAAAATGACTTCCAGTGCCGACTTTCCGGAGCTGTGCTTCCCCACAGGCATCCCCCGGCCATGGTCCTGCACCGAAACACTGCCGTCCTTGTGAAGACGGATGGTGATTTCGCTGCCAAAGCCGTTCAGGGCTTCGTCAATGGCGTTGTCCGTGATTTCCCAGACCAGATGGTGGAGTCCGCGGCGGTCGGTGGAGCCGATATACATGCCCGGGCGTTTCCGGACGGCATCCAGGCCTTCCAGAATCACGATGGAATTTTCATTGTATGTTTGTGTCATGGCGGTTCCTCCCTCGTCGCAGACGGGTCTGTCTCCGCAGTCTGCTGCACCTTTGGCGCCTGCATCCGGAAACATCGGTCATGGCCAGACCCGCACGTTTGTACATTATATATGCGCTGTCCCGAAAATTCAAAGCCCGGTCTTCACAATTCGTGAATTCGGGAAGCAGTGTGCTGAAACGCAGCCCAATCAGGCGCAGTTTCGTACCTGCACATCATCACGTTGAAACCCGGTTGCCAATGGGCTCATAACAGTCTGCCTTTGGCTGCTTCTGACGCAGATGGAATTCAGGTGGTAAAATACTGGGGAGGTGAAATCATGTATACAGCTTTATGCATCATACTCGGATATGTACTGGGGTCTATCCCTTTCGCCCTGGTGATCGGCAAGGTTTTCTACAAGACGGATGTCCGTCAGCATGGATCCGGAAATCTGGGCGGATCCAATACAGGACGTGTGCTCGGGTCCAAAGCCGGCGCTGCGGTCATTCTCCTGGATATTCTGAAGGTGGTTCTGGCCATGTGGATCGCATCCCATGTATCTGCCGCAGCAGCAATCTGGACCGGTCTTGCATGCTGTGTCGGCCACTGCTTCCCGCTGTTCGCACACTTTCGGGGCGGCAAAGCCGTTGCCACAGCCTTCGGCTTCCTCGTGGGGATCTCTGCGTTTGTGTTCCGGGACCCCTGGTTCTTCTTTGCACCCCTCGTCATGTTCCTGATCATGCTGTGGCTGTACAAATTCGTTTCGGTTGCCAGCATTGCTGCAATCCTCTGTTCCAGTCTGCTCATCACCGTGCTCTGCTGGGACATGAATGCGCAGAGCATCATGATCATCACGGCTTCCTGGCTCATGAGCATCCTCGTGATCTGGCGTCACTGGACCAACATCCAGCGCGTACGGGAAGGCAGCGAAACAGCAGTCACGTGGCTCTGATCCGCACCCTGCGCTATCAGGACCGGCAGGTGGTGGTGAATGACACACATCGTTTCCCGGCCATCAGCATTGCGCACTGGATCGACCGTCGCTGCATCCTGCAGGGTTCCACCATGCAGGGCCGGCAGACAGCCTTCCGGAAACTTACAGGGCAGAAACAGAAACTCCCGGTGTATGTGGATGATCATACGATCATGGTGCCGCTGTCGGCAGCCGGAGACCTGGATGGCGTATGGGTCAACTGGGTGAGCGATCCGGACAGGATCCCGGCAAAAACGTCCCGGAACATCCGCACGTTTCTGCGCATCATCCACAGTCCCCATCACCCATGGACGTAAAACAGGACCCGTTTCGGGTCCTGTTTTGCATTCCCTTTTCTGCTGATGTCTGCCGGTTCAGCTTTCACAGTCCACACAGCCGGAGGACCCGTTCATGGCCCGTTCATGACGCAGCGTGTTGACTCCCTGGCCTTCAATGGCAACCATGGAGTCATTCTCCAGCCCCGCCACCTGCACAATGGTCACCGCCGGATAGGGCGCTTCCACAAAATTCTTGAAGACACCAAGAAACATATCCCGGTTTTCCATATCCGTGAGATACACGGTATACTTCACCAGATGATCCATTCTCAGATTCAGGTCCTTCAGGACATCCATGACACGATAGCAGGCGGTCACAGCCTGCTCCTGGAACGTAATGCCCCGCCCGGTCTGTGCACTCATGTACACGAAATCGCCCATCTGCACCACGTTGGAAATACATTCGTCCCGGGGTATGGAATCCCCGACTTTCAAAAACATATTCATACAGTCAAAGCCTCAATCTTTTGTTTCATTATGTCAGTGATTCAGGTTTTTTTCACCCTTTTTACCGGTCGGATGTAATGGTCGGACCATTAACACCGGTTTGTACAAAAAAACGAATTGCCTCCGTTCGTAATTAATACTGTATCACAATTCCGGATCGCCGGCTTCCTGCACGCCCGGAGACCCGGTTGTGCCCCAAAACCTCCTGTCCATAATCAATCGAAAAGCCCGGATCATGCATCCGGGCCTTTGCTGTCTTCTGTATTCTGCTCCACCAGCACTTCCCTGGGTTTCGAACCCCTGGACGGGCCGATGATCCCGTTGACCTCCAGCACGTCCATCAGTCTGGCCGCTCTGGCATAGCCGATGGAAAACCGTCTCTGGATCAGCGATGTGCTGGCCTTGCGGGTCTGGACCACAAACCGCTTCACATCATTGTACAGCGGATCTGCCGCTTCCGGAGACACCTGGCCGCCCTGGGACTGCAGATCCCTGAGGGTGATGAAGGCATCGTCATACTGCGGCCTGCCCTGGGTCTTTACGTAGTCGGAGACCCGGTTGACCTCTTCATCTTTGATGAACACACCCTGCACCCGGGTGGCGCTGGTCTCGCCATTGGGCAGGTACAGCATGTCGCCGTACCCGAGCAGCCGTTCTGCACCGGTCTGGTCCAGGATCGTCCGGGAATCCACCGCACTCGAGACCGCAAAGGCGATGCGGCTCGGGATATTGGCCTTGATGACGCCCGTGATCACATCCACGCTCGGCCGCTGTGTGGCCACGATCAGGTGAATGCCCGCAGCCCGTGCCAGCTGCGTGATGCGCTGGATGCTCTGCTCCACTTCCTTGGCCCCGGCCAGCATCAGGTCCGCCAGCTCGTCTATGATCACCACGATCCTTGGCAGCGGCTTGAGGTGTTCCTCCGGATGGGTTTCCAGGTAGGCATTGTAGGCCGTTATGTTGCGCACACCGCACAGCCCGAAGAGGTCATAGCGGTGATCCATCATTTCCACAACCACTTTCAGGGCCTTGTTGGCCAGTTCAGAGTCTGTGATCACAGGTGCCAGCAGATGCGGCACCTCTGCATACGGGGTAAATTCCACCTTTTTCGGATCCACCAGGATCAGCTTGACATCATCGGGCCGTGTCCTCATCAGCAGGCTGCAGATGATGGAATTCACGCAGACGGACTTGCCGGATCCCGTGGCGCCGGCTATCAGCAGATGGGGCATGCGGTCCAGCCGTCCAAAGATGTTGTCTCCCTGCAGGTCCTTTCCCAGCGCGAACAGCAGTTTCTGACCCTTGAGTTCTTCCGGAACAGCCGCCATAAGTTCCTTCATCTGCACGGCTGTCTTCTCCGCGTTGGGAATCTCGATGCCCACGGCTGACTTGCCGGGAATAGGGGCTTCAATCCGGATGTCTGTGGCGCCCAGCGCCATCTGGATGTCATTCTGGAGATTGGAGATCCGGGAAACCCGCACCCCCATATCCGGCCGGACTTCGAACCTTGTGACGGAAGGACCGATGTGGATGGCCGTCAAAGAGGCCTCCACATTGAATTCCCGAAGGATGCGGATCAGCTTTTCTCCCTGTTCCCGTGCGTAGGACCGGTTTGCACTGCCCTTTCCGCGCCGCGCAACCGGATCCAGAAGGGAAAGTTTCGGGATCGTGTACCCTGCATACCCTGCTGCCCCATCCGGCAGCTGCGAAGGGGATGCAGTCTCTTCCTTTCCCCGTGCCACGGTCCGGACAGGACTCGGTTTCTTCTCCTCAGTTTTTTCACCAGCCGGTTTTGGGCCACTCACCGCTTCCCTGACACGGGAAACTTCCGCTTTTTTCCTGCCCGAACGGACCTCTTCCTTCCGGGCTGATACACTGTCCTGCGGGCTGCCGCTTCCGGCTGCGACATCTTCCGCCCGGATGTCTATACCGGTATACAGCTGCGGCTCCTGGTCATCGATCACATCCAGCATTCTGCCGGCTTCCACGATTGGTACAGAGAGCGTCCGCTTCTTTCCGGCAGCTTTCTGCTCCGTCTCTGTCCGGCTGCCACGACCGGACTGGACATCATCCACAGACAGCATGCCCAGCATCCCACGGCGACGGGGACGGCGGGCATCCAGACTTCCCGGCCGGGCCCGCATCCGATCGTCAGAGTCTTCCTGCCACGGCCCAGTCCGCCCGGGATCCGCCAGTGTCGCATCTTCTGCCATCGCTGCCCGGAACGCCGCACGCTGACTCCGGTGTTTTTCCAGACTTCGCTTCAGTTTCGCCGGCGGCTCATACAGCAGGGGGATCGCAGACAGAAACACAAGCAGGGCAGATGCGACAAAAGCCCCTGTCCGCGAAAACAGACCGGCGCTCAGGCCGTACAGCAGGGATCCGAGAAGACCCCCGGCGCTGGATGCAGTTCCCTGCAGAATGGCGCCGCCAGTCTGGAACAGTACCTGCAGTGGCTGCCACACCATCCGTGCATCCTGTACCGACAGCGCCGTGAAAAACAGGGTGAGTCCCGAGGCAAGACAGCCAAGTCCGATCCAGAAGCGGCGGGACATGGGATCCCGGTGGCCGGTCCAGAACAGCCAGCCCGGAAGCACGATCCCGGCAGTCCAGAGCACCCACGACAGCTGGCCGGAACACCAGACACCTGCCTGGAACAGAAGGGTTCCGGCCCCGCCAAGATGAAACAGCGCCATCACGGAAACAGCCATGACCACTGCAAGCATCCCCAGACGGAACAAAGGGGAGCGGATCATGGATGCGCTTCCCGATGTCTGTTTCTTTGCGGTGGTTTTTGAGGCTGCAGAGCGCCTGCTGCCAGCGGGTTTGCGGCTGGTGCCGGAAGCTGACTTCCGTTTCCGGTTTGCGGCAGCCGGTTTCTTTTTCGCCGCCAACTACTGCCTCTGCCCGATTTCCAGGATCACAGGCAGGACCATGGGCCGTTTCCCGGTGGTCTTGAAGAGATACTTGGAGACTTTGTCCCGGATCTGGGAGCGGGTTTCCAGGTTTTCATACTTCTTCTGCTCCACATTTTCCCGGATGATGTCTTCCATGATCTTCGTGCATTCCGCCGTGATGTATTCAGAATCCCGAAGGTAGATGAATCCCCTGGTCTGTATGTCGGGTCCGTTGACGATTTTCTTGGTTTTGGCATCCAGGCCGATGGCCAGAACCATAACACCGTCTGTGGAGAGGATTTCCCGATCCTTCAGGACCACGCCGGCCATATCCCAGTTTTCCTTCCCGTCGATCATGGTGTCGTGAAGTTCGGCCTCCATCTTGCAGGAGACCAGCTCTCCGTCTTCGAAGACCGCCATCTGGCCGTTGTCCAGGATCCGGATGTGATCCGGATCGATGCCCATTTCCTCCGCGATCATGGCATTGGCACACAGCATGCGGTACTCGCCCTTCACCGGCAGGTAGTACTTCGGACGACACATGAAAATCATCATTTTCAGGTCTTCCTTCGAAGCATGCATCGACAGCACCTTTTTGTGGTCGATCACCTTCAGGATCCCGCCGCGTTTGTAGATGTCGTTTTCCATGGACTTGTAGACCGTCTCCACACCCGGCACCACCGGAGAAGCAATGACGATCACATCGTCCTGGGAGAACTGGACATCGTCCACTTCATTGTTGGCGATATTGGACAGCTGCTTGAACAGCGGCGTGCCCTGCCCTGAAATCAGGATCACGGTATTATCATGATCCCGGGTCCTGTCCACTGGAATGATCAGATGCCTTGGAATGTCGATGCCGATTTCTTCCAGGCCGTCCACCAGACGCCTCAGTTCCTTGTCATACAGCACCAGCGGCCTGTTTGCCTCGCGGCACGCAGCCATGACTTCCTGGATCTGGTAGACAGACTGTGTATAGACACTGATGAAAATGTGGCGGTCGGGATACTGCGTGAAGGGGTCTTCCAGGATCGGAAGGATGCGGTGACGCGGGCTTGTGTTTCCCGAACGTTCCGCTCCCTTGGATTCCTGCATGAGCACCAGCACACCTTCCTGCCCCAGTTTGGAACAGATCGTGATGTTTCCCCGGAAGTGGTCATCCAGGTCATCGAAATTTTCCACAAATTCACCGGAATATACGACATATCCCTGGCTTGTGGAGATGGCCAGACCATAGGCACCGGGATACGACTGGGTTACGGGGAAGAAACTGATTTTCCGGCCGCTGATGCGCTTGGAATCGTGGCGGTTGATCTTGTGGATCTTCACACCGGAAATCTTCTCCTTCTTCAGCATCCGGGAGATTTCCCTGGCAGCAAGGGGGGCTGTGTAGATATCGGCCCGCACCTGTCTGAGCAGATGGGGCAGCGCCCCCATGACATCATCATGACCATGGGTGATGAAGATCGCCTTTACCCTGTCTTTCTTGTCCTGGAACCAGCTGAAGTCCTGGATGATGTATTCAATGCCCAGGGACTGACTGGCGTCCGGGAACTTCAATCCCGCCTCGATAATGTAAATGTCTTCGCCGGCTTCCACCACCAGCATGTTCTTTCCGTCTTCGTCAAGGCCGCCCAGCGCCATGATTTTCACGGTGGCGTCCTTTTTGACGGACTTTGCAGTATTATTCTTGTTCGGCATTACAGCCCTCCTGTTGATACTTTCCTATTATTATAAACTATTTCCATGCCGGTTCCGGCCTGCAGACTGAAACCCGCTGTCAGTGAAGCGGTTCGGTCAGCGTGTCGGGCCTGCCATCTCTCCGTCCAGCGAGAATGTCTTGGCAGCGGTGATGTATACCGGGACAATGTCTCCGGCTTTGACACCCGTTCCGGTGAAGTTGACGAGCTTGTTTGTCTCGGTATATCCCGACAGGACACCCGGATTCCGCTTGCTTGGACCGTCCACCAGCACCTGCACGATCCGGCCTTCATAGGCTTTCATTTTCTCCAGGGCGAGTTCATTCCACACACTGTTCAGTTCCTGGAGTCTTGCCCTCTTGACATCCATGGAGACCGGGTCTTCCATCTCCGCCGCCGGAGTCCCCGGCCGGGGTGAATAAATAAATGTGAATGCTGAATCAAACCGGCATGCCTTCACCATATCCAGCGTGTGCTGGAAGGCTTCGTCGCTTTCATTCGGAAATCCGACAATGATGTCGGTGCTCACGGCCACGTTCGGGATCCGCTTAACGATGGCATCAAACAGTCCCTTGTATTCTTCTGCGGAATACCGTCTTCCCATGCGCCGGAGCACATCCGAGTCTCCGGACTGCAGGGGCAGGTGTATGTACGGCATGATGTTCTCATACCGCGCAATGACATCGATCATCTCCTGCGTGAAGTCCCAGGGGTGGCTGGTCATGAAGCGGATGCGTTCGATTCCGGTCTGCGCTGTTTTCTCCAGCAGCCGGGCAAAATCCAGGCCTTCGTCCAGGTCCTTTCCGTAAGCATTGACATTCTGTCCCAGGAGCGTGACTTCGCGATAGCCGTCTTCCTTCAGCTGACGCACTTCCTCCAGAATGTCATCCATGCGGCGCGAGCGCTGTTTTCCCCTGGTATACGGCACAATGCAGTAGGTACAGAACTTGTCACAGCCGTACATGATGTTGACCCAGGCCTTGTGCTTCCCGAACCGTTTCACCGGGAGGTTTTCATAGACCTCTCCCTGCCGGGAGTAAATGTGCACGACCCGCTCCTGGCTGTCCATGGCCTCCGCCAGCAGAGCCGGGAGATCCTGGATGTTGTGGGTGCCAAACAGCAGCCTCACCCAGGGGTAATGGGCCAGGACCCGTTTTACAAATTCGTCTTCCTGGGCCATGCACCCTGCCACGCCAATGATCACATCCGGACGGGCATTGTATATACGCTTGAAGCTGCCAAGCTCCCCCAGCACTTTGTCCATGGCATTTTCCCGGATGGCACAGGTATTCACCAGAATCACGTCAGCGGTCTCAGGACTTTCTGCCTGGCCATATCCCAGGGTTTCCAGAATGCCTGCCAGCGTCTCTGAATCCCGTTCATTGGCCTGGCAGCCATAGGTGGAGATCCAGTAATGTTTCCCTTCTCCCATGTTCACGGCATTTGCCGGAATCATGAAGGTATCCACCCGCTCCACGGCTCCTCTTGTGCGTTTTCCGGCTTCCCGCAGATCCGGCAGGTTCCAGTTTTTCAGCAGTTTCATCGTCTCACCTTCCATCAGGCTGTTTTCCGAACAGGAACGCAGCCGGTTATGTTCTGTTTTGTTTCAGTCTTTTATTATACCGCGTTTTGGTCTGAAAAGAAGAACAGCCGGAAACAGGATGGCACCCGGGTGCAGAGTCATCCAACCGTGCCTGGAAGCAGAGCCCACGAAAAAACCAGGCATCCTGCCTGGTCGTTCTGTCTGTTGTTTGAATCAGTCCAGAGTTACAGCGCCAACGGGGCATACGCCTACGCAGGCACCGCAGTCGATGCAAGTATCGGGATCAACCTGAGCCTTGCCTTCATCGTTCAGCGCAATCGCACCTGTGGGGCATGCGCCTACACAGGCACCGCAACCGATGCATGTATCCTGATCTACTTTTGCTGCCATACTATGTTTCCTCCTGTTTTTTTCTGACAAAAACAGTATAGGAGGTTTGGAAACCTCTTTCAACCGGGTTTGGTTAGCCTCAATTAATTCCAGACAGATGAAAAAAAGGAGGATCGAAATCCTCCTTCTTCCATGTTCAAACTGTCTTACTTCGCAATTTCCTGGGCACGAACCTCGCGGATCACGTTGACTTTGATCTGCCCCGGATATGTCAGGGTATCCTCGATCTTGTCCCGGATCTGCCGCGCCAGTTTGGTGCACGTGATATCGTCCACCTTGTCGGGGTTGACAAGGATCCGGATCTCGCGGCCTGCCTGAATCGCATAGGCACTGCTGACCCCCGGTGCTTCCCTGGCAATCTTTTCCAGATTCTCCAGCCGGTTGATATAGGCCTGTGCGGATTCTTTCCGCGCACCGGGTCGTGCGGCTGAAATCGTGTCTGCCGCTATGACCAGGTGACTGGTCAGGAATTTCGGCTCCACATCCCCGTGATGGGACTGGATCGCATTCAGGACGATTTCTTTCTCCCCATGTTTCCGGCAGAACTTATAGCCGAGTTCCACATGGCTGCCCTCCTGCTGGTCGATGTTCAATGCCTTGCCGATGTCATGCAGCAGTCCGGCCCGTTTGGCCAGCTGCTGGTTCAGACCCAGTTCCGCGGCCATGACACCAGCCAGGTACGCCACTTCCATGGAATGCTGTAATGCATTCTGTCCATAGGAATACCGGTACTTCATGGTGCCCACCAGCCGGACGATCTCCCGGTCGATCCGGCCGATGCCGAGCTTGAAGATGGCATCTTCCCCGGCTTTCATGATCTCCTGGTCGATTTCGTTCTGGTACTTCTTCACGACTTCCTCGATCCGGCCCGGCTGGATCCGGCCATCCCGGATCAGGTGTTCCAGGGCAAGCCTTGCCACTTCCCGGCGGACGGGATTGAAACAGGTAATGGTGATCAGGTCCGGGGTGTCGTCAATGTTGAGTTCCACACCGGTGGCCTGTTCGAAGCAGCGGATATTCCGCCCTTCACGGCCGATGATCCGGCCTTTCATCTCTTCACCGGGGATGGCCACGACAGAGACACTTCGTTCCTGCGTCTCCTGCTGGGCGATCCGCTCAATGGCCAGGGCGATGATTTCCTGGGCTTTCGCGTTGGCTGAGGCCTTGGCCTCGTCTTCCTTGTCCTTGATGTAGGCAACTGTTTCGTGTTCCATCTGCTTTTCAACAGCGGCAAACAGTTCCTTGCGGGCGTCCTGGCTGGACATCTTTGCGACGCCCTCCAGTACCACGATCTGTTTATCGATCTGCTCCTGAAGACGGCGCTCCTGTTCATCCAGGCTGGCCAGTCTGTCTGTGACTTTCTGGAGCTTGTCCTGTACCTGACGCTCCTTCTGGCCCAGTGCCTGATCGCGGAAATTGAGACTGTCCTCGCGGCGCAGCAGTTTGGTTTCCTGTTCGGACACTTCCTGCCGCCTTTCCTTGATTTCCTTCTCGGCTTCCACCTTCAGGTCGTGTGCCTGAGTCTTGCCGTCCAGCACAGCCTGCTTGATCCTGGCTTCTGCCTGATTTTCAGCATTCTTCAGGATCTGCTCCGCTTTCTGCTGATCTTTGTTCAGACCTGCCTTCGAAACCCCCCGCATGACGAGGACCCCGATTGCAAGACCTACCACAACGGACGCCAACGCAGTCAAAAAGAGTGTCATATACTTACTCCTCCTGCGAATTTCTGTCCGCAAAGCAAATTCATTATACTCTTGCAGAGACTTCTTGAAAAGAGAGGGCGCATCTGGCGAAGCACGTGACGAAAAGAGGCCCTGCAGACAGGCACACAAAAAAAGCAGCCGCAGCTGCTTCTGTTCTATCCTTCGACTTCGACGATCTGCTCGCCTTTATACTGTCCGCATTCGCACATCTTGTGAGACAGTTTGTACTCACCACAGGCCGGGCACTTTGTCAGTGCGGGCTTCTGCAGTTTGTAATGAGTCCGTCTTTTCCGCTTGCGGGTCTTGGAATTTCTTCTCTGCTGTACAGCCATGCAGGCACCTCCTATTCATCTTCCAGTTTGAAATCGTTCAGTTTTTCCCATCGGGGATCGATGGCAGGCTCTTTCGGATCCTGGTCGGAGATGAGCTTCCAGCCCTTTCCTTCGGGATACTGGTCCCTGGGAAGTCTGGTCAGCGACATCGGCGCTTCGAACAGGATTGCCTGAAAGATCTCGGGATTCAGATCCACGGTATCTTTCCTGGCTGCCGTTATTTCCTCTTCCCCCGCATTCACGGGTTCAAAGGAATATGTGTGCTGTGACTGGGTGGAGAACTCCACTTCGAGATCCTCATCCGTAATGGAATCAGGAACGATCAGTGTGCCTTCCAGCTCCAGGTCACTGGTCACCAGGGCCTTGCCGTCATAGGAAAGGGTGCCGGTGATGTGTGCAGACGGAATCGAGCGGACAGGACTGTGCCGGAGGAAGTCATTTTCCTCCACCTTGATGTGTTCGTCCACATTGATCATCATCTGCGGACTCTGCAGGAAATCCTGTTTGGTAAATTTCATGCTCTTCTCCTCACGTCGCAACTGATATTATAGGAAACCGTTCTGGCAATGTCAACGGACAATTCAGCGGGTTTCAGGCCCCCGGATACGCGGGCGGCTGTTACTCTGTCATCTGCCCGTTCACTATGACCCCTGTTACCATTCCATCCCGGACAAAGACAATGTCTGCGAGATACCCTGGTGCCAGTTTCCCCAGATCCCGGCTTCGGCCCATCGCCCAGGCGCTTCCTTCTGTATAAGCTGTCAGCGCCTGTTTTTCTGACAGTCCGCCGGGCATGGACACCGCCCAGCGAATATTCTCCAGAGGATCGCAGTCTTCGATCGGGCAATCTGTTCCGAGACTCACCCTGGCATGGGATGCCATCCAGCCAAAGGCATAGCTGGTCCGCGCCATCCGTGTTCCCACCCGCTGTTCGACGATATTCCGGTCGCTCCGCCAGAAAACAGGCTGGACCATGCAGTCTGTCTGCAGTCGCTCCAGATCCTGCAGAATGGCTTCATCCGTGATCTGCAGATGCAGGATCCCCTGCTTCATGCCCGGATGCCGCCTGTAGACGGCAAGCACCTGACGGATCGCAGCATCTCCGATGGCATGAAAAATCACCGGACGATTCAGCCTGTCGCAGGCTTCCACGAACGTTTCCATCTCCTCTTCTGTCATGCAGGGCTCCCCGCAGTTTCCCGGTTCATCGGCATACTCCCTGCCCAGCCATGCTGTCCTCCCTCCCAGCGACCCGTCTGCAAAGCCCTTGAACGGACCGAAGGTATGGGTATCTGTTTCATACAGCCTCGCTTCCCGCAGGAAGTCTTCCATTTCCTTTGGATCGGTGATATTGACCTGGTGATGGATCCGGATGCGCTGCGACGCGTCCCTGTACAGGGGAAGCAGCTTTCTCCAGTTGCCGGTTTTGAGATCTGCGATCTGGACCGTGGTCAATCCGCGCGCCAGGCAGTGATCCACCCCTGCCTGGATGTGTCTGGCTGCCTGTGAGTCAAGCGCTTCCAGCAGCGGTTCGCAGGCAGCTTCCTGAAAAATCCCGTCCTCCCGCCATACGCCTGCCAGTTTCATGGCGGCTGTATTGGCTGTGAGGATGTGTGTGCAGTATCTCTCGCAGACAATGGGGATATCCGGATTCACTGCATCAAGATCCCGGCGCTCCGGCATGCGCTTTTCCAGCAGGTTTTCCTGATCCCAGCCCATACCATGAACAAAGGGTTCATGACAGCTGCGCAGAATCGACTGGATTTCCGTAATGGACCCGGCTGTGTCCAGACGGCATCCGGTGAGCATCTGCCCTGTCATGCGCAGATGCATGTGAGAATCATTGAACCCCGGCAGTGCCATGGACTTTTGCACATCCAGAATCCTGGCATCCGGTCCTGCCATGGACCGGATCATGGCCGGTGTTCCCAGTGCAGCAATGCGGTCTCCATCCACCAGGATGTCACTGCCGTCCAATGTATTGGTAATGACTGTCTTCATCTCTGTCTCCTTGCTGTTTCGAACTTCACGTTTCTGATGCAGTCGGTTCAGGACTTCTCTGCAGAAGTCCATCTCTCCAGAAAAAAGAGCCAGTCCGGCTCTTTTCACTTTCCAGGTTTTATTCCTCGATGGTTACGTACTTGTAGACAAAGGGCACGCCCACAGGGTTGTCCACCAGGTGCTTCACCTTCGGGTTCAGCAGGTCGGATGCTCCGGTCTGGAACACCGGTCCCACTGCCACATCGTCCATGGCGATCTTTTCAGCATCCTTCAGCAGCTGCCAGCGCTCTTCATCGGTATCGGCATCTGCCGCTTCCTTCAGTTTCTCGGTGTACTCTTCGTTGGGATATTTGCCGAAGTTGAAGGATCCGCCCGGCAGAAGCACGTTCAGATACGTTGTCGGATCGGCATAGTCCGGTCCCCAGCGGGTCAGCACCACATCGAAGTCTCCGTTCTGCTGGGTTTTCAGACGGACGTTCTTTTCCTGGGACACCATTTCAATGTTCAGGCCCTCCAGCTTGGAGAGTTCCGACTGGATAAATTCTGCTGCCGACTTGGCAGGATCCGAGGGTTCAAACAGGAACCGCAGATTGATTTCATCCTTGCCCAGTTCCTTTTTCGCCTTTTCCCAGTACTCCTGAGCCAGCTTTTCGCTGTCTTCGCCGGTTTCCGTGAAATAGCCTTCTGCTGTTTCGCGGTAGTCCTTGCCATCCGGTCCATTCGCCAGTTTTACGGTGACAAAGCCCTCTGCCGGAATGGATCCGTCCTTCAGGACATTCTGCGTCAGGTTCTCCTTGTCCACGGCATAAGTCAGGGCCTTGCGCAGGTTCTCGTTCTGCAGGTCCCCGTTTTCAAAATTGTACTGCAGATACCACAGGAAACTGCCCAGCACGGACTTGTAGGCTTCGTTGTCCTTGTACTTGTCCACCAGGGATGAATTCAGGCGGGCATAGTCCGTCGTTCCGTTTTCATAGGCCAGTGCTGCCGACGAAGGCTCCGGCACGATGTTGATGTTGATTTCCTCCAGGGCCACATCATCTGCACCCCAGTAATCTGCATTTTTGCTCAGTTTCAGTGAATTGCCCTTGACCCATTCATCCAGCTTGAAGGGACCGCAGTAGAGCAGGTTGTCGGGAGACAGGCCGTACTGGTCTCCCTGTTCCTCCGCGAATTTTTCGTTTACGGGATAGAACGGCGGGAATGTGGTCAGAGACACAAAATACGGAGTTTTCCGGGACAGTGTGACCTCCAGGGTCTTGTCGTCCACTGCCTTGACTGCGATTTCATCTTTTTTGGCCGGATCGCCCATGGCTTCGTCGGCACCCTTGATGCAGGCTCCGTCACTGCCAAAGATATAGGCGTAGTCACAGGTGGGATCTGTAGCCGCGTCTTTCCAGGCATATTCGAAATCAGCCGCTGTCACAGGATCGCCGTTGGACCACTTCGCATCCCGCAGATGGAAGGTATAAGTCAGGTCGTCGTCCGATACATCGTAGGATTCCGCCAGGGCGGGTACAATATCGGCGTTCTCATTGGTGGTTTCCAGGCCTTCGATGCACATGTTGATGACTTCGAAGGACATGCCATCTGTGGCAAGTGTGGAATCCATGGTGATGACATCGTTCTCCTTGGACAGATTCAGCACCTGGGCAGGTTTCTCTCCGTCTTTGGCACCGGTGTTTCCGGAACCGGAGGAACAGGCTGTCAGACCCAGAGCCAGGGTCATGACAGCAGGCACAGCAAAATACTTTTTCATACGTGCTCCCTTTCTTCTCGGGTGCATTATAGGTCGTATTGTAACCACTTTCAATCCCGTAAAATTATAACACTCTTTGTTTCTGTCATTATAGATGACCTGAAGGCGCTCCCGCGGATTCTCATCCTTCTTTCATATCTCTCCGGTACAGGTGAAACCGCAGCAGCCGGTCCCCCTCCTGGAGCGAGCTCCGGCCGGTCATTTCAAACCCTCGCCGCCTATACAGCCGTTCTGCCCGGATATTGCCTGCAATCACGTCCAGCACCTGGGTTCTGTATCCGCCGGTCCGGGTTTCCCGGTCCATCACATCCAGCATCCGCTGCGAGAGGCCGGTGCCCCGAAACTGTCTGGTAATTCCCAGCAGATGCAGGCCCAGGTCCTCCCTGTTCCCTCCTTCCGGCACGAGAGCCATGGCACCGGCTGCCATTCCATCCACTCTCGCAATCCAGAGTTCCCCGTTTTCGATGTGTCTTTCCAGCATCTCCGTATCCGGGTGAAGACCATATTCCCACATGGGTGTATACGGATCGCCCGCCTGCTCATCGCAAAGCTGCCGATAGAGTCTCTCCACTTCTGGCAGGTCCTGCCTGCATGCCGGTTCGATGGTTTCCATATTTCCACACTCCTTTTCGTTGCTGTACGTCATCCTGTCTGGCGAATGTCTTTCCTGTATCCTTTGCATCCTGTAAAATGAATGCGTATATGAAACACAGCAGCCTGAACATTTGCGGCGTCATCACCGAGTATAACCCATTCCATGAAGGACATGCACATCATCTCAGACAGGCACGGGCACTGACGAACTGTGACTGTCTGGTCTGCATCGTGTCGGATTATTTCAGTCAGCGGGGACTGCCTTCGCTGATGACCTGGCAGGACAAAACCCGGCTGGCACTGGATCATGGAGCTGATCTGGTCATTCGACTGCCGGCAGTCTATGCAGCACAGTCTGCAGATCATTTTGCCCGCTATGCAATGGAATCTCTGTCGGTGCTGGGTGTCAGTACGATCGTGTTCGGATCGGAGTGTCATAACAACCGGCTGCTGGAAAAACTGGCTGATGAAACCGGGCAGATCATGCCGGACCCCACCACCAGCCAGGCCCGCAACCTGCCGGCCCTGCAGCCCAATGACATTCTGGGGATACAATACATACGACAGTGCCGGCGCCTGGGAATCGGGTGGAAAACGATCCCCAGGGATCCGGGATTCATCAGTGCAACGGCCAGCCGCCGCGCCTTCTTTGATGGCCAGCCGGTCGATCAGGCAGACTGTATGCTTGCACAGCAGCGGTGGGAATCCTATTATCCGTTTCTTCGTCTGTCTCTGCTCATGACTGCCCCAGGCCGGCTGAAGGACTTTTTCCTGGTAACGGAAGGAATCGAATACCGTCTGGCACAGTCTGCCCGCACTCACCGGACCTGGGAGGAATTTCTGGAATCAGCCATCTCCCGGACCTATTCCCGGGCAAGGATTCAGCGGACCTGTCTGATGATCCTGCTGCAGGTGACGTGGGAACAGATGAGGGAACATGATGCGTTTTATCATGTGATTCCTGCCGGGTTCAATCAGACAGGACAGGCCCTGCTTGCCAGCCTGAGTGAAGAACAGAAAAAACTGGTCTGTCTGAAATTTGCGCAGCTTCCCCTTTTTCTGAAAGAAGTGGAGAACAAAACCGCGCAGCTGTATGACAGCGTCCTGACATCGCCCTGCGAAAAGGGCCTCATTATCCAGAAAGGGAGATCTCATGCGTAGAAAAAACACATCCCGCCGGAGTCATCCGGTTCTTACATGGCTGCTCGGACTGACAGCTCTGGCTGCAGGACTGTATCTGTGGCTGCTGCCGCCGGTGAAGAAGCCCCGAAAACAGTATCCCTTTGCCATTCTGCTGGGCTGTCCCTGCAGAAAGGACGGATCCATGTCACGGTCCCAGGTGGAACGCTGCCGGCTGGCCATGGCTGCCTGGAGTTCCTACCGCACCCTGGTCATCACAGGCGGGGCCGTCAAAAACAAGTGGCCGGAAGCACAGACCATGGCTGCCTACATCCGCACCCGGTGTCCGATTCCGGTCGTGATCGAAGACAAGTCACGAACCACCTGGGAGAACCTGAAAAACACCCGGGAAATCATCGGTGATGTTCCTGTCCTGCTGCTGACCTCCAGCCTGCATGCACCGCGGGCACAGGCCATGGCCAGGCACTTCTTCTCGGATGTGGCTGTCCAGACCTACCGTGAAAACCGGCTGAAGCACGTTGTGCGTGAACTGGTGAGCCGGAAAATCTACATGGTGATGGAACTGAAAAAACTTGCTGGCGGCAGCGCTGAGTGATCTGCTGCCGACCAGCCTTATAACAAAAACCGGAATCAGCTGCTGATGCCGGTTTTTTTGTCTCTATCTGTAAAGGGAAGCATCCTCCGATTCAGTCGGTCGGACAAAAAAACCGCACAGTGGCGGTGTTTGTCAGTCAGCCGGAAACGGCGGCAGCTCTCTGGCAGCGGCACTGGAGTTTTTCCAGCGGCGTTCCTGCATGGGGCATGGATGGATCCCGCAGCTGCTGTAGCAGTTGGCAAGGGGCAGCCAGGCCTGGCGGTATCCGGCCTTGGCAGCATTGCGCATGTACTCAAAACTCTCTGCACTGCCTGGGGCGGCTTTCATGGCCAGCCGGAACATGGCTTCCGGATTTCCCTGGTCATTCGCCTTCAGCAGCCAGGTCTGCTCCCGGTCTCTGTCCAGATCTGCCAGCCACAGGCTCGCAAATGCATTGTTTTCCCGCTCGAGGATCTGCACTGCCTCCTGCCCCGCATTTTCTGACAGGAGTCTTGTGACCAGTTTCGTCACCACCCACTGCCTCAGCGATTCCCGCTGTCCGGGTTCTGCATCACACTCTCTGGCGTCATCCAGATACTCCAGTGCAAGCCGCAGATCCTGCCTCAGCCCCCTGCCATAGGCATAGGCTCTGGCCAGCCCGAAGCTTGCCTCCCGGATGCCCGTACGCCAGGACCGCAGCATCCATCGGGCACTGGATTCGAATTTTCCCTGTGCATATTCCACCACAGCCGTATGATACATGGACCTCGGATCTCCCTGTGTGGCAGCCACCCAGGTATAGTGAAGCGCCTGTCCCGGATCTGCCTGCAGGCCCGGTGCTCCCTCCAGATAACACTGTCTAAGCACAAGCGTGCTCTCCAGGTCCCCGCTGCAGGAGGCAGTCTCCAGACTGCGGATCCATGATGTGAACTGCTGTGTATTGAGAGACTGGTAGTCCGCCATAGCCCTGACCTCCTGCCTGCATGCCGCCGGATTCATTACACCTATCAGTATAGTGAAAACGTGCAGACAGGGCCTTTGCCGTGCCCTTTGCGACGGAGATTCCCGGCTGAATGCCGGAACGGAAAAGAAGGCTCAGGACTGCGGTTGAGCCTGGGCCTCCAGTTTCTGTTTCAGCTTTTGAGCCATCTCCCGACGGTCGGGATCCTGTTCCGTTTCCAGCGCTTTCTCAAGCCAGAACCGGGCCTGTCTGTCATCGGGATGCACCCCTATCCCGTAATGATAATGCTGGGCCAGCGGAAGTGCCGCTTCATCAAATCCGGATTTGGCCGCATTTTTCATCCATTCAAAGGCCTTACGGGGATCCTGGGCGGTTCCGACACCTTCCCGAAGGCACATGGACACATTGTACATGCCTGCCGGGTGACCGAGATCCGCAGCTCTCATGCTGCAGTCAAAGGTCTTCTGCGGATCCTGTCCCACACCGTCTTCAATGGAGTATTCAAAGGCCAGGCTGACCAGGCAGTCTGCATCGTCCAAAGCCGCCCCTTCCAGGAGCACCTGTTCCGCAGCCCTGTGTTTTCCGTCTTCGAGCAGGTTCACGCCTTCTTCCGAGCAGAGCCGCCCAAGCAGGAGTCTGCCTTCCTCTTCCTGGCCATGGGCAATCGCATGACAGATCAGCCTTCTTGCTTCCGCAAAGTCTTTCTCCCGGCTCATGAGCATGCGGGCACAGGGCAGCCAGGCTTCCGGGACATCAGCTGCGGCGGCCTGTTTCATCCAGGTCATGGCCTGCGGCAGGTCCACAGGACAGCCACGCCCTTCCTGTGCGCAGATGGCAGCGTTGTACAGACACCATCCTTCCCCGAGCTGTGCGCCGAGCACGGTGTATCGGCAGGCCTGAACGGGGTCCGGCTCCAGGCCGTAGTCTCCATAGGTATAGCAGTGAATCAGCGTCCGGATGCTGTCATAGTCACCCAGGGCTGCGGCTTCCTCCAGAAACGGAACCTGGTCCTGCGGGCTGTCTTCCATTGACTGTATGGCGCGCTTGAGCTGCAGAAGACGTTTCATGCACCCGGCTCCTTTCTTCTGTTCCTGTTCCCGATCACTGTATCGTCCGGATCACTTCATTCACGCTGCGGACTTTCTTGAGATTGGCCATGAGGGTCGTCAGATGTCTGGCATCATGCACTCCCACGGTTAGTTTCGTCGTAGCGGTGAGGTTGTTGTCATCCACTGCAGAATCCACGTGTTTCAGTGCGGCATTGTTCTGCTGCAGAGTCGTGACAATATCGGACAGCAGGTAGTTTCTGTCGTCACTGCGGATCAGCAGTTTCACTTCATACTGCTTGTCCTCCGGTTCCTGGTCCCAGTTCACGGGAATCAGCCGCTTTTTCTCATTGACGATGTTCGGACAGTCCGTCCGGTGCACCTTGACGCCCTGCCCCTTGGATATATAGCCAATGATCGCATCGCCGGGGATCGGGGAGCAGCAGTTTGCCAGCGAGACCTGGATCGTGTCAATGCCGGGGACCACCACACCGCATTCCGAGGTCCGGTGACTGCGCCCGGCAGCCCGATTGTAGATCTTCATGATCTCTTCGTCATCCACAGCACCGGGCTTGTTGCGGATCAGGCGGTCGGTTACGGCCTGCAGACTGATCTTTCTGTCAGCCAGGCCGGCAAAAAGATCGTCCGCGCTTTTCAGGGAAAGACTGGAAAGGATGGATTCCACCTTGCGGATATCGAGATCCTTTGCATCGCCTTTGAGCCGCCGGAGTTCGTCTTCCAGCATCTGCTGACCCTGATGCACCCGGTCTTTCCGGTCCTGCTGGTCCCGTTTCTGCAGGAAAGCCCGGATCTTGTTGCGTGCATGGCCGGATTTCACGATTTTGATCCAGTCCGCCGACGGTCCCGGAGAATTCTTGTTCGTGAGGATCGAAACCACATCCCCGGTCTTAAGCTGGGTATTCAGCGGAACAATGGCACCGTTTACTGTGGCTCCAACTGTCTTGTGTCCCACTTCCGTGTGAACACGATAGGCAAAGTCAATGGGACACGATCCCTGGGGCAGGGCAATGATCTTTCCACGGGGTGTCATGCAGTAGACATTGGCTTCAAATATATCCTTCTGGAGCACATTCATGTACTCCAGCGGATCTTCGCTTTCCTCATCCGTCATCATGGAAAAATCCCGGAACCAGGTCAGCTTGTCCTCCAGCTCTTTCTGGCCCAGTGCGGCTGTATCCGGCGACTCCTTGTAGCGGTAATGCGCCGCAATGCCCCGTTCCGCAACCGCATCCATATCCTCGGTCCGGATCTGGATCTCGAAAATGCTTCCGCAGGTCGGTTCCACCACCGTGGTATGCAGGGACTGGTACATGTTGGCCTTGGGCATGGCAATGTAGTCTTTGAACCGCCCCGGAATGGGGCGGTATTTGGCGTGAATGTAGCCAAGGATTTCATAGCAGTGCAGCTCGGTGTCTGTGACGATGCGGATAGCCAGCAGGTCCAGGATCTCCTCGAAGCGCTTGTTCTTGGTGATCATTTTCTTGTAGATGGAATAGAAATGCTTGCTGCGCCCGAAGATCCGGTAAGGGATGTGATATTCATCCAGCATATCCTGGATCTCTTTGATCATCATCTGGACCTGATCATTGCGGTCTTCCTCCCGCTGGCGGACCAGATTCTTGATTTCTTCGTATTTTGCCGGTTCCAGGTACTTGAAGGAAAGATCTTCCAGTTCGTTTTTCACCTGGGAGATACCCAGGCGGTGTGCGATGGGCGCATATACGGACAGTGTCTCATTGGAAATTTTTTTCTGCTTCTCGGGCTTCATGTACTGCAGAGTCCGCATATTGTGAAGCCGGTCCGCGAGCTTTACGAGAATCACCCGGATGTCCTTGGCCATGGCAATGAACAGCTTTCTGTGGTTGCTGGCCAGGTACTCCTTTTCGTCCTTGAATTTGATGGCACCGATTTTTGTGACGGCCTCCACGATCGCCGCCACATCCTGGCCGAATTCCTCGCGGATGATATCCGTGGTCACTTCCTCGCAGTCTTCCACCGTATCATGCAGCAGGCCTGCCACGATGGTTGTGGGGCTCGAGTGAAGCGTGGAAAGGATGTAAGCGACCTGGATGACATGGATTTCATAGGGCTCCCCGCTTTTGCGGAACTGCCCTTCATGGTGTTTGTGGGCAAACTGCCAGGCCTTTTCGATCAGGGCCAGATTTTCCGGCTTCCGGATGTACGTCTGTATATTGGCAAAGCACTCCTCGAATGTCACTGATTTCCGTCTGCTCATGTGTCCTCCTTTCCATCGGCAGGGTGCAGCACCTCTTTCCGGTCAGTCAGAGGCATCCGCTTCAGCTGTTATTCTCCTTCGTAATGAACCAGAGAGAGAATCGGAACATCCTCCAGGCGGTCCCTTCCCTTCAGGTCGTCCAGTTCCACAACGAACGCTGTGCCGACAACTTCGGCACCGCATTTTTCCGCCATATGGCGGATTGCCTGCACGGTGCCTCCGGTGGCAAGCAGGTCATCCACGATCACCACCCGGTCACCGGGTTTGATGGCATCTGCATGGATCTGCAGGGTGTCTGTGCCGTACTCCAGGTCATAGGTTTCCTCCACCACGGTCCGTGGCAGCTTGCCGGGTTTGCGGACAGGCGCAAACGCCACATCCGCTTCCACAGCTGCGGGAAGACCGAACAGAAACCCTCTGGCTTCGGGCGCCAGAACGAGTGTCGCATTCTGGTCTTCGATAAAGTCAGCCAGTTTGCGGGTCACATGGCGCATGGCTTTCGGGGATGCGAGAATCGGGGTGATGTCGCGGAAAATGATGCCTTCCCTGGGAAAGCCGGGGATGCTGGCGATGTAGTCATTGAGTTCCATGGTCGATCGTCTCCTTCAGTTCTGACGGTATATCCGCACTGGCAGAAGCCGTCAGACCCTCTGCCGTTTTGATTCAAGTTATTCCTGTGAGGTCCCCACAGCGCTGAGTATAAGCTGCGGTCTGGCCGTCTGCATCCAGACATTCACGGACGGTTTGCCCGTCAGCCAGCGGATCTGGTTTGGCGACAGAGCCTTTTCTGAATCAGGCTGATTGAACCGCATGGCTTCCAGACCGTTTTCCATCACATACCGCCGGTGACGGCCGGCGCTCAGGTCACGGACAAAAGCGACAGCAGGATCCTGGATCCGCAGTTCCGGAAGCTCGAAACCCGTTCCAAAGGGACGCATTGCATCCAGCTGGCGGATGGCCGGGACCGTGAGGTCCGCTGCTTTTACATCCAGCGGATCCGCTTTTTGCGCATGGGGGACCGTGACTGTTTTCAGATAGGCCTCAAAATCGTCTCTGTCTTTCAGATCAAGGGAAAAGCCTGCTGCCCGGCTGTGACCCCCCAGGGTGACAAACCGGTCAAATCCCTTCAGGAGGTCCATGCAGTCCACCCCTTCCGGGGAGCGCATGCTGCATTTCAGTCCGCTCTGTCCCCGGGCTGCCAGGATCACCGGCCGGCCGGTGGTTTCACACAGACTCCCTGCGGCCAGGCCGATGATGCCTTCATGCCATGTCGGGTCCTCCAGAAAGATCACGGTTGATCCAGGCCGGACCCGTGACTGTGCTTCCTGCACCATTCGTCCGGACATCTCGCGGCGGCGGTCATTGATCTGACAGATGCCCTGTGCCAGGGAGGAAATCTGACGAAAATCGTCTGTGAGAAAGAACCGCACAGCATTGTTCGCGTTGGCCAGATCCGAGAGCCGCCCCAGCGCATTGATTTTAGGAATCACCTGGAAGGACAGATCCGTTTCATTCTCCGGGATTCCCTGTGCCAGCAGCCGGATGTGAGGATCACAATCTGTTTTCAGCTGCTCGAGAGCCTGAAAAATCAATGCCCGTGTCTGCCCGGTGACTGCCATCTGGTCTCCCACACTGGCCAGACCTGCCAGCAGCAGTTCGTAGTCTGTTGCCCACCCGGCATGTCGCAGGAGCTCACAGGCAACTGCAGCCCCGCACAGAGTGGAAAACTCAGGCTCCATCAGTGCCGGATGCACGAACCATGCGGCCTGCGGCGGTGTCTCAAACTGATGATGATCCGTAACGATCACATCCATCCCAAGATCCGCGGCACAGGCCAGGGCTTCCTGCGCCCTGACACCGTTATCCACAGTCACCAGCAGCGAATAACCCTTCTCGTGTGCGAGCCGCACCGTTTTTTCCTGGAGTCCATACCCCTCCCGAATGCGGTCCGGAATGTAAAATCCCGTTTCTATGCCCTGACGCCGCAGGGCACCGGTCAGGATCGCCGTGCCCAGGATACCGTCTGCATCATAGTCACCGGCCACGATCACTTTTTCGTGACTGGCCGCAGCCTGTTTCAGGCGGGCAGCAGCCTGGACCACTGCATCTGCCTGAGACGGACTGTGCAGTTCGGGTGTTTCAAGCCATGCCATCCATCTCGACTGGTCCGGTTCCAGGCGCCCGAGAATTTTACAGGCCAGGGGCAGCAGCGATTCAGGTGTCACTCTGACTGATTCTGACATCCGTCGTCCCCTTTTCTTCCCAGGTGGGCATAGGCTCTGGGTGTTGCCACCCGTCCACGCGGAGTCCGGTTGATGAATCCGATCTGCAGGAGATACGGTTCATACATATCCTCCAGTGTGGTGCTTTCCTCGCCTATGGAGGCCGCCAGAGCCTCGAGACCAGCCGGTCCTCCCTGGAACCGGTCGATCAGCCCCGTCAGGTACCGGTAGTCCACAGAATCGAGCCCCATATGGTCCACCTTCAGGCGGTCCAGAGCTTCTCTTGCGATGTCTTCCGTCACGAATCCGTCATTGAGCACCTGGGCAAAATCCCGCACCCGGCGGAACAGACGGTTGGCAATGCGCGGCGTACCGCGGCTTCTTTGGGCAATCTCCCGCCGGGCACCCGGATCCGTGTCTGTATTCATCACCCGTGCTGTCCGGTCCACGATTTTTTCCAGTTCCGGAAGACCGTAATATTCCAGCTGGCTGACTATGCCGAACCGGTCACGCAGGGGAGCCGACAGATCGCCAGCCCGTGTCGTGGCCCCAACCAGAGTAAAGGGCGGCAGGGACAGCCGGATCGTGTGAACCCCGGCATCCTTTCCCACCACAATGTCCAGGCAGTAGTCCTCCATGGCGGGATACAGGATTTCCTCCACCTGCCGGGGCAGCCGGTGGATTTCGTCAATGAACAGGACATCCCCGGGTTCAATGGTGGACAGGATCGCAGCCAGGTCGCCGCTTTTTTCGATGGCAGGCCCGGAAGCCATACGGAGCTGTCCGCCCATTTCCCTGGCGAGAATATACGCCAGTGTGGTCTTTCCCAGTCCAGGCGGTCCATACAGCAGGACGTGATCGAGTGCCTCATTCCGGCTGCGTGCTGCCTGTATGAAGACACGAAGATTGTCTTTGAGCGACTGCTGTCCTATGTACTCATCCAGCGTTCCCGGCCGCAGCGAGCTCTCTTTCTCATCCTGTGCCAGTTCACGGCTGTCCATCAGTCTGTCTTCCAACGGCTACACCCCCTTCCGTTTCGCCAGAAGCCGCAGGGCTTCCCGGATCATGTCCTGGACCGGCAGCTCCCTGGAAGCCAGTTCGGGCTCCAGCGGAGCTATGTCCTGGCTTCTGTAGCCAAAGTTCTCCAGGGCCGATACTGTCTCCTGCCACTGCCGGGTTCCTGCCGCTGCCGGTTCTGATTCCGGCCGCATCTTCACCAGGCGTCCGCGCATGTCCAGCAGCATCTGGCTGGCGGTTTTCGGGCCAATGCCCGGCAAAGCCTTCAGGGCGGACACATCTTCCTTTTCCAGAGCCTCCAGGATCCGGCGTCCCCCGGCCTTTGTCAGGATCTGCAGGGCGGATTTAGGGCCGATTCCCTTGACGCCGATCAGAGACAGAAACACCTGATAATCGGCTTCGGTCGTGAAACCGTACAGTGTCCATCCATCCTCGCGGATGCTTTCATATATATGCCAGAGTCCCTGCCTGCCTGAAGAGACAGCTGCCGGATCCGGTGTCAGGATCTCGAATCCGATCCCGCCGGTCTGCACCACGACAGAATCAGACCGGATCTGCCGTACAGTGCCTTCTATGAACGCAATCACAGTCCGGCCTCCTTTCCTGTCCGGCCAAGCCGGAAACAATCAGACTTTCAGTATACCATTTCTGGTCACATGCACGAGAATGCTTCCTGCCGCATTCCCCAGGGCGATCAGCAGCAAGGCCGGCAGAAAATCGAACCGCAGCCCCATGCAGAGATAGCTGATGTCTGCAATGCTGTGTTCAAACCCCGACAGGATGAACATCGGGATGCACAGGAAGATGCCCAGCGGATTTCCGGATTTTTTCCAGGACACCACCGCCGCATACATCAGGATGCCGCACAGCAGTCCCCTGAAAAACAGGGACCACCAGGGGACCGCCAGCTTTGCATCGATCATGGCCGAAGCAGCAGCCACGAGGCCGGGATCGGCCGCAATGCACAGGAAGGCCACCGCTGCAGCCCCGGCAAAATTTCCCAGGAATACGGCAGCGTACCACCATACAGGTTTGACTCTGTCCGTGATGAACCCGATTTTGCCTGTAAACAGATCCAGTCCGAACAGACAGACCATGTACAGGGCAAAGGAAAACAGAATGGCTGCCGCCACTTTGTCATCCATCCCTGCATACAGGCGGCCGGCCAGTGCCACGGCACCTCCGGCAAACAGACTTTTCCAGTACTTCTTCATTGCTTCCCTGTCCTTTTTCCTATTGTGACCTTTTCTGCCTTGTGCCGGTCCGGATGTCAGTCATCCAGCTCGATTTCCACGGGACAATGGTCACTGCCGAAAATATCATCCCGTATGCGTATGTCGCGGATCCTGTCCATCAGCTTCGGGCTGGCCAGCCAGTAGTCAATGCGCTCTCCCTGATTGCGTTCCCGTCCTCTGGAATAGTAGCTCCACCAGGTATACTGTCTGTCGTCCGGATGCAGTGTCCGGAAGACGTCCACAAAGTGCGACAGAAAATTCTGCTGAAAGCTTTCCCGTTCATGCAGAGTGTAGCCCGCTGTCGATGCAGCGGCTTCTTCGTCCCAGACATCCAGTTCTGTCCTGGCGACATTGAAGTCTCCGCAGGCCAGCACCGGCTTTGTTTCCTCGAGCCGGCACAGCCAGGCAGCAAAAGCCCGGTCCCATTCCAGACGGTACTCCAGCCGTTTCAGGCCGTCTCCGCTGTTGGGAACGTAGACATTCACCAGGTAAAAGGACCCCATGTCCGCCGTGAGAACGCGCCCTTCCCCGTCATGTTCTTCCGCACCAATGCCGGCAGTCACCAGGGCCGGTTCCACCAGGGACAGGATCATGGTGCCGCTGTAGCCTTTGCGCTCGGCACAGTTTACATACTGCCAGGGAAAGAGCCCTTCATCCACCTCGATCTGGTCAGCCTGTGCCTTGGTTTCCTGCAGGCATACCACATCGGGATCCAGGGCCGCCATGATGTCTTCAAATCCCTTTTTCAATACTGCCCGCAGGCCATTCACGTTCCATGTCACCAGCCGCATACATACCTCCTGGCCGGACTGCCGTCCAGACAGTCCAAACTTAACACTTAACAATAGTAGCGCGAAAATCGGCGTCATGGCAATCACAGATTCACTTGTCTTCATCACATTGTGAACGGACACAGCCACAACAGACCTGGCTGCCGGATTTCTGTCGCCTGCACCGCAGATGCCGGATCCTCATTCCGGCTTCGAAGACAGACAGGCTATGCGGGCATTTTTCCAAAAACAGCACGGCATTCTCCTGCAGACACGGTACAATAGACTGCATGCAGACAATGACACAACAGATTGCCGGGTCCATGGGACTCAAAGAAGGACAGGTGGCAGCTGTCCTGGAACTGCTGGAAGGCGGTGCGACCATTCCATTCATCGCGCGTTACCGCAAGGAAGTCACCGGGCGTCTGGACGAAGACCAGCTTCGCCGGATCCAGCAGGTTCATGCCTACACACTGGGACTTCAGGCCCGGAAGGAATCCGTCCGGGAACTCATCGGCGAAAAGGGACTGATGACACCGGAACTGGATACTGCGCTGAAAGAAGCAAAGACGCTGGCGGAAGTCGAGGAACTCTACCGTCCGTTCAAAGAAAAGCGAAAAACCAAAGCAACCCAGGCGATTGCCGACGGTCACGGACCGCTGGCCGACAGGATCCTGGCGCAGGACCGGCCCTTCCCGGCGGATGAAGATCCGTCTGCGCTGCAGGCAGCGGGGTGGATCGTGGCGGAAAAATTCAGCGATGATCCGAAGATTCGGGAAACAGTAAAGAACTTCCTGGAAAAAACCGGGGTCATGGAATCGAAAAAGAAGAAAGATGCCGTGGATGAAAAGGGTGTCTACGAGATGTATTACGATTTTGCAGACCCTGTGCGGAAAATCCCTGGCCATCGTGTACTGGCAATGGAACGCGGAGAGAAGGAAAAGATCCTCTCCATTGCCCTGGAGTTCGACTACCCCGCCCTGGAACAGCGACTGGCCAGGCAGATCATCCGGCGGCCGGACGCCGCTTCCTGGCTGTCGGCTGTCATGCATGATGCCCTGGTGCGGCTGATCGTGCCCAGTGTGCGCCGTCAGATCCGCAGTGAACTTCGGGAGAAGGCCTGCAATGCAGCCATTGCCGGATTTTCCGTGAATCTGGAAAACATGCTCATGACGCGACCCCTGAAAGGAAAGTCGGTGCTCGCGTGGGATCCGGGATATGTGCACGGATGCAAGCTTGCCATGCTGGATCCCTCGGGGAACCTGCTCGCCACAGACGTGGTGTATCCCTTCCGGGGAAAAGGTCAGGAGGCGCAGGCAATCAGGCGCACAAGGGAGCTTCTGACTGAGTACAGACCGGATGTGGTGGTGATTGGAAACGGGACCGCGAGTCGTGAATCCGAGGCGCTGGTTGCCGATATCATCCGGGAGTTTCCGGAGATATCCTATGTGATCGGATCCGAAGCCGGAGCATCGGTCTATTCGGCCTCCCAGCTTGCAAAGGAAGAATTTCCGGATCTGGCGGTGGAAACCCGGAGCGCCGTTTCCATTGGCCGCAGGGTGCAGGATCCGCTGAGCGAGCTGGTAAAAATCGATCCAAAGTCCCTGGGCATCGGCGAATATCAGCATGATGTCCCGCAGAAGCAGCTGAAGGAAGCCCTGGATTTCGTGACAGACAAAGCCGTCAACCGGGTGGGCACAGACGTGAACACAGCTTCTCCCTCCCTGCTGATGCATGTGTCCGGGCTCACAAAAACCCAGATTGCCAGAATCCTCAGGGCCCGGCCGATCCGGACCAGAACCCAGCTGGAGTCTGTGCTGACGCCCAAAGCCTATGAACAGGCAGTGGGATTTCTCCGGATCCCGGATGGCGTCGAGCCGCTGGATGCCACGGGGATCCATCCGGAGAGCTACGGTTTTGCCCGGCAGTTTCTCCAGGATCACGGGCTGGATGCCGCCGATATGCGGTCACAGGTCTTCCGGGATTCCCTGAAGCGGATCAATCCGGTTCAGGAAGCCAGACGCCTGGGAGTGGGAACCGACACCATGATCGACATCATCCGCGAACTGCGCAATCCCGGCCTGGATCCGCGTGACAGCCTGGATGCACCGGTCCTGAAGAAGGATGTCCTGTCCATCGAGGACCTGACACCGGGGATGGAACTGCAGGGCACGGTCCGGAATGTGACCAGCTTCGGGGCATTCGTGGACATCGGACTGCACGATGATGGACTCGTGCACATTTCCCGCATGGCGGATCACTTCGTCAAGGATCCCCGGGAAGTCGCGGCCACGGGCCAGATCGTCAAGGTCTGGGTTCATGACATTGACCGGAAACGCGGCCGGGTGGGGCTCTCTCTAACAGCCCCGAAACGCTGAGGCTGCCGGCGTCGGACCGATACGCGCTGCAGACCCGGGCACAGCACTCCGATCCCTGGCTGTCCCGGGTTTTTCTTTCCTCTGACCGTCGGCCTGACAGAACTCATCCGTTTCCCATACGTACGGTTTTACGGAATCCGGTTGTCATGAAGACGCTGTCATGCAGGCTTTTGCGGAATGAATGGCGGTCCATGGCCTTACACTGAAAGCAGTCACAGGCGCCTGAGACACAAGTGCCTGTGACGGAGAACATGACCATCATCGGCGGAAAGGATGAAAACGACATGACAGACCATGCTGCTGCAGGCAGACCCTTTGTGTTCTGCCACATGCTGGTATCCCTGGATGGAAAAATCAGCGGGACATTTCTGGATACGCTTGAGGGCATCAAAGCGGTCGGGACACTGTATGACCTGGCTTTTGGCCCCGGCCGGTTCTATGCCATGCAGGGATGGCTCTCGGGGCGTGTGACGACAGACGAGAATTTCACGTTCTACGCCAGACCAGATCTGGATCCCGGGGCTCCGGCTGTGCCTGACGGAGACTACATCACGAATGCGGATTTCGGCATGTACTATGTTTCCGTGGATCCGCTGGGTGTGCTGGGCTGGAACTCTCCATATCTGCAGTATGAAGCCACGAAAGCTGCGGTGATCGAAGTGCTGACAGAACAGGCTTCCAATGCCTACAGGGCGTTTTTGCGCTCACTGAGGATCCCCTACATCATTGCAGGGGAGAAGGACGTGGAATGGGACAGCCTGCTTGAGAAGCTGAAGTCCCTGTTTCACATCGACATGCTGATGCTGCAGGGCGGCGGGATCCTGAACTGGAAGTTCATGGAATCCAGCCTTTGCGACGAGCTGAGTCTGGTGGTGGCCGCTGCAGCGGATGGTGCCGAAAACACCCCTTCGGTGTTCCGCAATATGGCCTATCCGAAAGGCCGGCCCCTGCACTTTGCACTGGAAGAGACCAGGCAGATGGAGAGCGGCGCTCTGTGGCTGCGGTACAAAGTCCTGAATCCGGAGAAAATGTGGACACAGTGATCCGGTTTCGATTGAACATCCGGTTGCCGCATGTGACAATCTGAGAGCGACTGAAGGTGTCGAAGGAGGATGCTGGCATGAAGTGGAAGGCGCTGTTTGCAGATATTGACGGGACTCTGGCGGAAAAAGGAGAAATTCTTGGTCCGGAAACAAAAAAACAGCTGACAAAGCTGCATGAAAAAGGTGTAAAGATCGGGCTGGCCACGGGACGGCCGATGGACCGCCGGATTCTGGAGAAAGCCGGAAAGTGGGATCTGCCCTTTGCATTCGATGCGGTGATCGGTCTGAACGGCGGCGATCTCTGGATCCGGGGAGAGGAAGAAACACAGCACATGAACATGCTGTCCACAGACTCCGTGAAGAAGATCATGAAGCTGCTAGAGGGAGAAGACGTGAATGCGATCATCTACAGAGATGGATACGATGACGTGATCTGCACCCGGATGGATCAGTTCATCGAAGGATCCATGCTGCGCAACTCTTCCCTCGCCCGGAAAGTGGAGCCGGAGGAAATGTGGGCAGAACCCGCCGGGAAAGTGGAAGTCCAGTATCCTGCTGACCAGCAGGAGCGGATCCTGAAGCTGCTGAAAGACAACCCGGATCCTGCCTGGATCACCGTCGGCACATTTCCCGGTGCAGTGGAATTCATGGATCCGGCTGTCTCCAAGGGCAGTGCCCTGCGGCTGTATGCCGAACAGACGGGAATCCCGCTGTCAGATATCCTCGCCTTTGGGGACATGGACAATGACATCACCATGCTGCAGGAAGCAGGACTCGGCATCTGTCTGACCAACGGGTCTGCACCGACGAAAGCTGCAGCGGATACTGTGACGGACTTTGTCTGTGCAGAGGATGGTGTGGGCCGCCATCTGCAGAAGATGGAACAGGACGGAGAATTCGACTGAAGCCGGTGAAAACCGGAGAACATGGATAAAGAAGATGCCGCATCTGCCGCAGACAAAGTCCGGCGGATGCGGCGTTTTCCGTTTCAGGTGCAATCATGGCACTATACCGCCCTTGACACAGGCTGCGATACTCGCCGGTATAATACGATAAAAAGCCGCCCACCGGCTTTGCATGCCAGGTGGCGGCGAGTATCCTATTCCACGAATTCGAACTCGAAGTTCTCTATCCGGACAGTGTCTCCATCCTTGACTCCTGCTTCCCGCAGCAGGTTGTCGATGCCAAGATACCGCATCCGGTTTGCGAACAGATAGTAATCCTCTTCGGTATTGAGCTTGCTGATGTTGAAGTTGCGCTCGATCCGTGGGCCCGACAGCTGCCATACTCCGGGTTCCACTTCCTCGATCTCGACTTCTTTTTTCTTCTCCTCAAAGGTGTAGACCACACCCTCCTGGTTTTCTTCCGTGCCTTCGATTGGGAACGCCGGTGTGGTCGCCAGAAGATCCGCAGCACGTCTCAGGACAGGATCCAGGCCCTCGTGAATGATGGCCGTGGTCTCGAAGATTTCCACATCCGGATACGCCTCTTTGAATCGCTTCAGGTTTTCTTCGGCATGTGCCTCATCCATTTTGTTGGCCACCACCACCTGGGGACGGTCCAGCAGCCGCAGATGGTAGTCCTTCAGCTCATCGTTGATGATTTTGTAGTCCTCCACCGGATCCCGGCCTTCTTCTCCGCCCATGTCAATGACGTGGACAATGACCCGGCACCGTTCAATGTGTTTCAGGAACTGATGACCCAGTCCCTTGCCCTCGCTGGCTCCTTCGATCAGGCCAGGCAGGTCCGCCATGATGAACGAACGTCCATCTCCGGTTTCCACGACTCCCACATTGGGATGAATCGTGGTGAAAGGATAGTCTCCGATCTCCGGTCTTGCCCTGGAGACTGCGTCCAGCATGGTGCTCTTGCCGACGGAAGGAAATCCCACCAGACCGACATCTGCGAGGACCCGCAGTTCGATCTGTGCATCGAATTCATCCCCCGGTTTTCCGTCCTCGGCATATTTGGGGGCGGTATTCCGGCTGCTTTTGAAATGACAGTTGCCACGGCCGCCGCGGCCGCCTTTGGCCACCACTGCCTGCTGTCCCGCTTCTGTCAGATCCGCTATGATCTGCCCGGTATCTCCCCGGCGAACGATCGTACCCAGGGGGACCTTGACGATTTTGTCCTCTCCATTGGCGCCATGCATGCGCTTGTTTTTGCCCTTGCCGCCGGGTTGGGCCACGACCTTCCGGTTGTAGCGCAGATCCAGCAGCGTCGTGCGGCCGGGATCCGCCTCGAAAATGATGTCTCCGCCATCTCCGCCATCTCCGCCGAACGGACCACCGTAGGGAATATATTTTTCATGCCGGAAACTGACGAGCCCGTCGCCGCCCTTGCCGGCTTTCAAGTGTATCTTGACCTGATCTGTAAACATTAAGGAGTTCCTCCAGTCACAATTATGATACGAGCCGGCCGTCAAAAATGCCAATAGCGGGCATGTCCGGGCAGCGGCTTTAAAAAAAGCTGCCAGTGGCAGCCCGGTTCAGCTTATGCGGGATAAACAGAAACTTTTTTCCTGTCCTTGCCCATCCGCTCGTACTTGACGACACCGTCCACTTTGGCGAACAGTGTGTCATCACCGCCACGGCCCACGTTTTCACCCGGGTGGATTTTTGTGCCGCGCTGACGGTAGATGATGGACCCTGCATGGCAGGACTGACCGTCTGCCAGCTTGGCGCCAAGACGCTTGGAGTGGGAATCACGACCGTTCTTCGTGGAACCTACACCTTTTTTGGAGGCAAAGAACTGAATGTCTAATGTAAAACGCATGATTACACCTCTTTCCTTATGACTTTGATGTTGTCCGGAAATCCTTCTTCCATCGTTTCCAGCTGGATCACGATGGTCCGCAGCACAGACTGAAGCTGTTCGTTTCCGGTTTCTGCGGCTGCTTCCATGCAGTTGTCCGCCATCCGAAGACGGCACTGGCCGGGAAACAGGATGTCCAGAGCATTGAGCGCTCCGGTCATGATGCTCGAAACGCCGGCACAAACCAGGTCCTGACCGTATTCACCGCTGCAGGCATGGCCTTTGACAGTGACAGACTGGATCAGGTCTCCGGAAATGCCAATGTTCACACGCACCATTTACGCCTGGATCGCTGTGATCTTGACTTTCGTATAAGGCTGACGGTGACCCTGCTTCCGGCGTGTGGAAGATTTCTTGGGCTTGTATTTCACAATGGTGATTTTCTGGCCCTTGCCCTGCTTTTCAACAGTGCCGGTGACTGTGGCACCTTCCACAAACGGGTGTCCGATCTTTCCATCCACGTAGAGGACTTTGTCGAACGTGACAGTTTCGCCTTCCTGAGCATCCAGCTTTTCTACGAAGATTTCCATTCCGTCTTCGACTTTGATCTGCTTTCCGCCTGTTTCGATAATTGCGTACATCTCGTGCACCTCCTGTTCATTCTGATACTCGCCATCAAGGTGCGGCTTGACCGCTTCAACCTTTTCTGTGCGGTTGCAGTTAGTACAGTCTGCAACGTTTCTATTATAGAAGCGTCAAAAAGGAAAATCAATGCATGACTGCAGGCAAATCAGCCCGATTCGTCTCCGTTCCGGGTGATTCCGGCCATCCGCAAAAACACACCGGTCAGGTGTCATACCCCGGTCCCGTTTTTCCTCCTTCTGTATCCCGGCCGCTGAATCAGAATTCCGGCCACTGTGCCTGTCAGACTGCCGGCGGTATCCAGCAGCACGTCCCGGATCTGTCCGGCTCTGCCAGGCACAAAGGTCTGGTGCCATTCATCGCTGCAGGCATACAGAAAGCACAGCAGGACTGACAGAAAAGCCCGCCGGGACCGGCTGTGGATCCCCCACTCCCGCAGTGTGCCGTTCATGCACAGGCCGAGGACCAGATAGATCGTGAAATGCGCCGTCTTCCGGACCAGAAACGAGGCATCCTCCGGATTCATCCAGAACAGCAGCCCGGCAAAGATACCGGACTGCATGCCGGATCTGGTCCCGTCTGCACCGGAGAACAGGAAGATGCCCGTCATCACCAGCAGGGTCAGTGCAGTCATGATCCACTTTTTCACCGTGCGGCTATGCATCGGGCCGCTCTCCCGCCTGGCTGCCGGTATCTGCGACGGAGGTGATTTTCTCCATGGAGCGCACCAGCACGGAACCGGGTCGGTCCTTCTTTCCCTGTATATACAGCAGCGTGCCTTCCAGTATCAGATCGCGCTGTCTGGCAAAGGTATCCGGCATAACCGCCAGATCGATCTGGCCCGTTTCGTCCTCCACCGTCACGAAGCACATCAGGTCGCCTTTCTTCGTTTTGTGAGGATGATAGGATGCAACCCGTCCCAGGATCCGGACAAATCCCGTCACATCCTGTATGAAGGCAATAGGGTCTGTATTGGAAAAGCGTCCCTTCCGCAGCGTCTGTACTGGATGTTCACAGAAATAAAACCCGAACACGGCCTTCTCCCGTGTGCTCTTCTCCATGGGATCTTCCCGGTATTTCACCAGCGTCGGTTCACTGGCTATGGAGTAGTCAAAGAGCACTTCCTCCTTCTCGACCCGGATGATGTGCGCATAGTTCAGGATCCTGGTCATGTTCTCCCGCAGCGTGGCGCGGTTGATGCCGTAAAAATCAAAGGCTCCTCCATCCACCAGGACCCGCAGCTGGCTTTCATTGACTTTCTGTGCCCAGAGCCTGGCAATGGTGTCGATCACGCCCGGAAATTCACCGTTTTTTTGCACTTCCACGATCCTGGGCAGCAGTGCGGTCCCGATGCCCTTCATGACTGTCAGTGGCATGCGCAGGGCTCCGTTTTCAATCTGCCAGCGGTCTGAGGAAACCCGGATATCCGGTCCAAGCACCGGGATCCGGCGCTGGCGGCATTCGTACAGGTACTGCCCGGTTTTCACCTCGGCACCGATCACGTGATTCAGGATGCTCTGGTAAAACGGCAGAGGATGATTGGCCTTGAGCCAGGCCATGGCCCAGGCCACGCGTCCATAGGCATAGGAGTGCGACTTGTTGAATCCATAGCCGGCGAATTTTTCCATCAGGCTGAAAATCTCCGCTGCCTGCCCGGCATCGATCCCCTGCACCAGGGCTCCCTCGAGAAACTGCTCCCGGTACCGGCCCATCACATCCTGCTGTTTCTTGGACATTGCCTTGCGCAGGATATCCGCCTGACCCAGACTGAACCCGCCAATGATCCGGGCGGTTTCCATGATCTGTTCCTGGTAGATCATGACCCCATATGTTTCCTTCAGCACGGGTTCCAGCAGTGGATGCGGATAGACAATGGACTCCGGATGTGCACGGTTCTGCAGGTAATGCGGTATTTCGGCCATGGGGCCCGGGCGGTAAAGCGCAAGGACAACCGCCACATCTTCAAACTGACGGGGGTGCATCTGGCGCAGGAGCTGGCGGATCCCTTCTTTTTCGAGCTGGAACACACCGGTTGTGTCTGCCCGGTCCAGCAGTGCCCAGGTGGCCTCGTCATCGGTGGGCATCGTGTACAGATCGGGCGGATTGTCGATCTGGTCCAGGACTTCCCGGATGATGGTGAGATTGCGCAGGGACAGCACATCGATTTTGATCAGGCCCAGTTCCTCCAGGTGCTCCATGGAAAACTGTGTGGCGCTGGTGTTCCTGTCCATCCAGACAAGGGGTGCCACAAGCCGGATGTCCTGGTCTGACAACACGACACCAGCGGCATGAGTCGTGACATGCCGGGGGAGGCCTTCCAGTCTGCGGGCCATGGCCCAGGTTTTCCTGAGGCCGGGCTTCGCTTCCACCAGTGTCCTCAGGCGGGGGACCGTCTGCCAGGCACGCTCCATGGTCATGCCCGGCATGTTCGGAATCAGCCGAGTGACCGGGTCGATCACCCGTGCGGGGACGCCGAAGGCTTTGGCCACATCCCGCAGCACTGCCCGGGCTTTCAGGTTGGAAAAGGCCGCGATCTGGGCCACGTGGGTCTGGCCATAGGCTTGCCGGAGATACTGCACCACTTCATCGCGGCGGTCATCCGGGAAATCCGTATCGATATCCGGCATGGTGATCCGCTCCGGATTCAGGAACCGTTCAAAGAGCAGCCCGGAGGAAATGGGATCGATGTGGGTGATTCCCAGGCTCCAGGCCACCAGGCTGCCGGCAGCACTCCCTCTGCCGGGGCCTGTGAGCATGCCCTGGCTGCGGGCAAACCGGATCATGTCATATACAATAAGAAAATAGTCCGTGAATCCCATGCGGGTGATCACATCCAGTTCGTACTCCAGGCGTTCGCGGTACCGTTCCGGAACGTGACCAGCCAGCCGCCGGTTCAGGCCGGTTTTTGCGAGCCTGACCAGAAACTCCCTGCTGGAGAGTCCCAGCCGGTTGGAAAACGGAGGCAGGCTGCTCTTCTGCATGGACATTGTCACATGCAGCCGGTCTTCCAGAGCCTGTGCCGTGGCCATTGCTTCGGGGGAATACAGCTGCTGCATTTCTTCCAGGGTCCTGAACTGCCTGTGCCAGGCAACATCCAGTGTCAGATCGGTCGCCAGCTTGTTTTCGGCAATGGCCCGGAGCACCTGCAGCAAAGCGGCATCCTCTTCCTGTTCATAGAGTACGTAGGAAACCGCCGCTTTGGGCAGCTGCAGATCCTGCAGTATCACGTCCAGCCAGGCCTGGCGGCTGCGTCTGGCAGATACATCCATCATGGCCTCGGCTGTCACAAATTCTTCCTGCGTTTCCTTCAGACCCACGAGGATTTCCCGGACCGTCCGCTCATCCTGGCGGGTCATCGCCTCTTCCAGCCGGTCGCGGATGGTCAGGGCAATCGTCACGCAATGCGGGAAGACGGGAAACTGTCCAGGTGCCGGTTCATTTTCCGCCGGCTGGTTTTCCCTGGACACAGGTGGATTCACGCGGTCTTCCATGATTCTGGAATTCCAGGCATACAATGTCTGCAGACCCTGGTCGTCTTTTGCCAGCACCAGAAGCCGCACACCCTGGATTTCCGTTTCCAGTCCGAACACCGGTTTCATGTCTGCGTTCCGGCAGGCATGATAAAACTCCATGACCCCATACATGGCATCATGATCCGTGATCGCGGCGGCAGTCATCCCTGCATGCCTGGCACACTGCACAATTTGTTCCGGCCGCAGCGGGCTTTCCAGGAAGGAACAGCAGGAGCGGGTATGTAAGTGAAGCATATCTTCATGGTAGCGAAAACCGTGTGTTGACGCAATCCGTAACCTGTGGAGGTCCGGCTTCTCCGGCAAACAGGAGGCCTTCGGCAAGAGTGCCACAACAGGGTCCTTTGGCCAATTTGTCCGATTTCAGTCTTGTGCATCGATTTCGGACCAAGTATCCTCCCTCTGACAGAAACGGCAGCCACAAACCGGCTGTATCGGAAAGGGGACTGTATGCAGACTGCACGACTCAACGACCGTCTCTCACTCTCATCCAATGCCATGGACCGCATCTACCGGCAGCTCGCCCTGCAGGCAGGTATGTCCGACAGTGTGTTCTGGACTCTCTGCCTGCTGCGGAATTCCCCGGTCCCTCTTACATCGGCACAGCTGGTCCAGTATGGCGGGCTGCCGAAACAGACAGTCTCCTCTGCACTGGCTGCCATGCGCAGGGACGGTTATGTGGTTCAGGAACACACACGGGGACCCATTTCCCTGTCCGGTCATGGACGCAGCGTATGTTCGGCCATCTTCAGTCAGGTCCAGGACATTGAATACAGAGTTCTGGAAGCCATGGGGGGAGAAAAAGCGGAATCCTTTGTCGCGCTTTTTGAGGAGTATGCCGCCCTGTTCGGGCAGCTGGAACGTGACAGTGATCCGGCACAATCCGGCTTCCGGCGGCAACCCCGGCACAGGGATGCAGAGGCAGGAAAGGAGATGCGCGTATGAACAGACTGGCAGGTCATTACACCTATGGAAGACTTCTCAGATACTGTCTGGCCCCCGTGGCCATGATGGTCTTCAGCTCGATCTACGGCGTCGTGGATGGGTTCTTCGTCTCCAACTGGGCGGGGCAGACCGCTTTTGCGGCCGTCAATCTCATCATGCCGGCTCTCATGATCCTGGGCGGACTCGGGTTCATGTACGGAACCGGGGGCACTGCCCTGGCGGCCCGCACCCTGGGAGAAGGCAAGAAGGAACTGGCCAGCCGGTACTTTTCCATGGTGACCTGGACGGCTGTTGTCACAGGTGTACTGACAGGTGCCCTCGGCAGTATCTTTGCGCCGGATATCGCACGGCTGCTGGGAGCAGATGCCGGCATGATGAAAGACTGCGTCGAATATGCCCGCGTCATCCTGTTCTTCAATGCCACATTCATTCTCCAGAATGTCTTTCAGTCTTTCCTGGCAGCTGCCGGCAGACCTGGTCTCGGGTTTGTCTGCACCGTGGCGGCAGGAATCACCAACATGATCCTGGACTGGCTGTTCATTGCTGTCTTCGGCTGGGGAACATCCGGGGCGGCCCTGGCCACCGGACTGGGGACCTGTGTCGGCAGCATTCCGCCGCTTGTCTGGTTCATGACCTCCCGCTCTTCCTCCCTACGGCTGATGGCCGTTGTGCCTGCACCCGGCCCGGTGGCCGGGGCCTGTCTGAACGGCATGTCCGAATTCATGAGCAACATCTCGGGATCCCTGGTTTCGATCCTGTTCAATTTCCAGCTCATGCGCTATGTCGGGGAACAGGGTGTGGCTGCCTATGGTGTCGTCATGTATGTGGCTTTCTTCTTCATTGCCGTCTTCTTCGGCTACACCATGGGCGTCAGTCCCGTGATTTCCTATCATTTCGGTGCCCGGGACCGGCAGGAGCTGCATTCCCTGTTCGGGAAAAGTCTCGTCATCTCTCTTTGTGCGGGACTTGTCATGACTGCCCTTGCAGAGATCCTGGCAGGTCCCCTCGCAGCAGTCTATGTAGGGTATGATGCATCTCTGGAAGCCATGACCATTGATGCAATGGAGATCTTTGCGACCTGCATTGTCTTTGCAGGGATAAATATTTTCTCATCGGCCCTCTTCACGGCCCTGAACAATGGCCTGATCTCCGCCGCCGTGGCGTGCCTGCGGTCGCTTGTGTTTCAGGCCGCCTGTGTGTTGATCCTTCCGCAGTTTTTCGGGGTATCCGGAATCTGGTGGTCCATGACGCTGGCAGAAGTTCTGGCCCTTCTGGTAAATATGGTCATTCTCGCAAAGGAACAGAAGCGCTACGGGTACTGAGATCCCGCTTTCGTTCGTCCATGGCTGCAACAGAACAAAACCGGCTTTGTTTCCCTGTGGACCTTTTCCGTCCAGCAAGGCAAAGCCGGTTTTCTGCATGCATGAAGCTGTCATCCATGGTGCTTGAGTTCAGCGCTCCTATCCACGACAAAAAACAGGTCTGCTCCCATTACGGATCTGTTTTTTGTTTCATTCTGCTGTCGTTTTTATGGGGTTTACCTGGAAACGGCTTCGGAAAGGAACTGCTCCAGTTCCGCGATCGTCATGCTGCCCTCTTCTTTCGAGACAGGCTGGCCATTCACGAAAACCATCACCGTGGGACAGCTTTCAATGCCCGCGGCTTCGAAGATCTGCGGGAATTCCTCGCCGTTCACCTGCATGACCTCCACGCTGCCGGGTTTCTGTGCATAGGCTTCCAGGGTGGGGAAAAACGCCTTGCAGCAGGGACACCAGGGCTGGTAGAACTCCACCAGGACCGGGGAACCGCTCTGAATCGTCATTTCGAAGTCACTGACTGACTGTGCCTGTTTCAATATCTGTATGCCTTCTTTCCGTTACTTTTCCACCGGACCATGGTAGAAATCCATGCCGCCGATGTCTGTGGCCCTGATGCCCCGTTTGTGCAGGACTTCCTCTGCCAGGCCAGCGTGATAGCCGGTCATGCAGTAGAGGACACTGCCGGGTTTCACATCCGCGGTTTGCATGTCTGCCAGCGGGATGTTCACTGCACCGGGGATGTGGCCTTCCGCATACATTTCCTTCGGACGGACATCCACGATCGGCGTTCCGGCCCGCTGTGCCTGTTCC
>Ga0137310_100090_pt1 | contig 51630 bp, 64 predicted proteins | sample NAcewiD2O_June_2_FD_97183 | JGI IMG/M metagenome (GOLD analysis project Ga0137310, IMG submission 97183) | Mouse cecal microbial communities from Vienna, Austria - N-Acetylglucosamine amended D2O_June | ecosystem: Host-associated > Mammals > Digestive system > Large intestine > Cecum | place...
CATCAAATCCCCGTCGTCCCCCACCTCAAAGCCCGACTGCTCCGACAAGGTGTGATAGAACAGTTCCCGGGGCAGGCTCAGGCTGGCCGCCGCCACGCCGGTGCCCAAGTCAATGGAGGTAATTTTCGCCTCACTGATGTTCTCGCAGGCCCCCAGGGCGGAGATGACGCCCTCCACCTCCCGGATGTGCTGAAGCTGGGAGGTTCCCTGGCGCACCGCGTCGTAGAGGCTGGCTTTGATGGGGTGATCTGTCGGCAGGGCGTCCACCCAAGGGGGCAGGAACAGGTCCAGCTCCTGCATGGGGAACTCATAGAGGACGGCCCGCAAGATATCCGCCACGTCCTCCTCCCCCAGGTCCAGGCAGTTTACCGGGACGCAGTTCACCTCATAGCGGCTGCTGATATCCCGGGCAATGGCCTCCGCCCGGTCGCTTTTGGGGTCCACGGAGTTCAGCAGGACGATGAAGGGCTTTCCCAGCTCCTGGAGCTCCCGGACCACCCGCTCCTCCGCCTCCAGGTAGTCCTCCCGGGGAATGTCGGAGACGGTGCCGTCGGTGGTGATGACAATCCCGATGGTGGAGTGCTCCGAGATCACCTTCCGGGTGCCGATTTCCGCCGCCTCCGTCATGGGAATCTCGTGATCGTACCAGGGAGTGGTCACCATCCGGGGGGCGTCGTCCTCAAACTGGCCGATGGCCCCCCGTACCATGTAGCCTACGCAGTCGATGAGCCGCACGGAGAAGGACGCGCCGTCGGGCAGCTGCACCTGGGCCGCCTCCTCCGGGACGAACTTGGGCTCCGCCGTCATGATGGTCCGGCCGGAACCGCTCTGGGGCAGCTCATCCCGGGCCCGCTCTTTACGGTATACATTTTCAATGTTGGGAATTACCTGGGTTTCCATGAAGCGCTTGATGAAGGTGGACTTGCCGGTCCGCACCGGGCCCACCACGCCGATGTAGATATCCCCCGCCGTGCGGGTGGCGATATTCTGATAAATGGTCGTGTTCATAGCATCCCGTCCTTTTTCCGCTCCATATTCATGTTCCAATCTATGCCCGTCCGGCGGAAAGTATGACGGCCCGTCTTGTTTTGGAGAAAACACACAAGGAAGTTTCGCCTCCGGCCGGGCTGATTTGGTCGAAATCACGCTTTACAGGTGTTCTTTAATATGGTAAACTGCTAGCGTATTAAACGAACAGGCTTGCCTGTTCCATTTTGGAGGATGAAAGCATGATGAAAAGCAAGAAGTTTTGGGCCCTCCTGCTGGCCCTTGCCATGGTCCTGAGCCTGGCCGCCTGCGGCGGCAAGGACGCAAGCTCCGATAAAAGCGGAGACGCCGGACCCTCAGCGGCCGCTCCTGAAGACCAGACCTCCGGCGGCGCCGGAGACGAGCAAAAGGACTCTGACAGCGATCTGGCCTATGTCCAAAACAAAGGAACCCTGGTGGTGGGCATGACGGACTTCGCCCCCATGGACTACCGGGACGCCAACGGCAATTGGATTGGCTTTGACGCCGACATGGCCTCCGCTTTTGCCGAGAGCCTGGGCGTCAAGGTGGAGTTCCAGGAAATCACCTGGGATTACAAGGTCATGGAGCTGGATGCCAAGAGCATCGACTGTGTCTGGAACGGCATGACCTTAAATGACGAGGTCAAAGCGGCCATGGACACCGGAAACGCCTACTGCCTCAACGCCCAGGTGCTGGTGGTCCCCGCCGATAAGGCCGCGGATTTTGAAAGCCTGACCAGCCTGGAGGGCCTGAACGTGGCCGTGGAATCCGGTTCCGCCGGTGAGGACGCCGCCGGGGCCCTGGGCGCTTCCACCACCGCCGTGGCGAAGCAAGCCGACGCGCTGATGGAGGTTTCCGCCGGTACGGCCGACGCCGCCGTTATTGACCTTCTGATGGCCGGAGCCATGATCGGTGAGGGAACCAACTACGCGAACCTGACCTATACCGTCAACCTGAACACCGCCCAGGGCCTGGAGTCCGAGGAGTACGGCGTGGGCTTCCGCAAGGGGTCCGATCTGGTGGCCGCGTGGAATGACTTCTGGTCCGCCGCCATTGCCGACGGTTCCGTCCTGGAAACCGGCACCACTTATGGCGTACAGGAGTCCCTGATTTTAGAGTAAGTCCTTCCTGATTTCCATCCGCAAAGGCAGAGAGGTTCCCTCTCTGCCTTTGGACGGTTTTCCTCCCCTAAATTTCCAATGAGAGGACGATTCCATGCTTTCCTTTTTTAGCTCCACCGAATTTCTGACAGTTGTAACCGCCTTGAATACCGGCTTTATCAAAACCCTCCAGCTTTTTTTCGTCACGCTGGTGGGGGCGGTTCCCCTGGGGCTGGTCATCTCCTTCGGCTCCATGAGCCGTATTCCCCCCCTGCGCTGGCTGACGAAAACCATAGTCTGGATGATCCGGGGCACGCCTCTGGTCCTCCAGATCATCGCTCTCTACTATGTGCCTGGCTTGAAGGGCTTCCACATCTGGAGCGGAGGCGAGTCCGGGCGGTTTACCGCCGTGGCGGTGGCCTTTGTCATCAACTACGCGTGCTATTTCTCGGAGATTTACCGGGGCGGCATCCAGGGCGTGCCCGTGGGACAGCAGGAGGCCGGGCTGGTGCTGGGTATGACGAAGCGGCAGATTTTCTTTAAGATCACGCTGCTGCAAATGGTCAAGCGCATCGTCCCCCCCATGTCCAATGAGATTATCACCCTGGTCAAGGATACCTCCCTGGCCCGGGTCGTGGCCCTGCAGGAGGTCATCTGGATGGGCGAATCCTTCATGAAGGGCAACCAGGGCTACGCGGGACTGGTGTGGCCGCTGTTTTTTACGGCGGTGTACTACCTTGTGTTCAGCGGCGTGGCGACCATCCTCCTGGGGAAACTGGAAAAGAAACTGGAATATTTCCGTTGAGAGGAGTTGACGGCGATGGCGATTTTAGAGGTCCAACACATAGAAAAGCACTTCGGGGACACCCAGGTCCTCAGCGATATCAGTTTTTCTCTGGAGGAGGGGCAGGCCCTTTCCATCATCGGCTCTTCCGGCTCCGGCAAGACGACCCTGCTCCGCTGCCTGAATTTCCTGGAGCGGCCGGATCATGGCTCTATTGCCGTGAAGGGCGGCGTTATCTTTGACGCGGCGGACCCCTCCACACAAGCGGAGAAGGACATCCGCCAGAAGCGGCTTCACTTCGGCTTGGTGTTTCAGAATTTCAACCTCTTTCCTCAGTACACGGCATTGCAGAACGTCACACTGGCCCGGGAACTGCTGGTTAAGGAACGGGGCGGCGAGAGCAAGGAGGAGATCATAAAAGCGGGCCGGGAGCTGCTGGCTCAGATGGGCCTGGCGGATCGGGCGGACCACTACCCCCACCAGCTTTCCGGCGGACAGCAGCAGCGGGTGGCTATTGCCCGGGCGCTGGCCCTCCACCCGGACATCCTCTGCTTTGACGAGCCCACCTCCGCTCTGGACCCGGAGCTCACCGGGGAGGTGCTGCGGGTTATCCGCTCCCTGGCGGAACAAAAAACCACGATGATCATCGTTACGCATGAGATGGCCTTTGCCCGGGACGTGGCGGACCAGGTGATCTTTATGGACGGCGGCATCATCGTGGAGCAGGGCGACCCCAGGGAGGTCATCGATCATCCAAAGGAGGAGCGGACGAAGCAGTTCCTCTCCCGGTACGCAAACGGTTGAATTTTCAATTGGATAAGGGGATCAAGTTTATAATAAAAAGGAGTGCGGGAGGATTCTCCCGCACTCCTTTTTAAGCTCTTTTTCTGGGAATCAGCAGCATCTGGTCCTGGGGAATCTCCCCTTCCTCCTCCAGCTGGTTGGCGGAGAGGATGGCGGCGATGGTGGTGTTATATTTCTTCGCCAAATCCCAGGCGCTTTCCTGCCGCCCGATGCACCGCAGAACCAGAGAAGGCGCGCCGCCCAGGTCCTTGGTATTCTCCGTGTCCAGTTTCGCGGCGGAGACGCACACTTTTTTCACCCTGGCCGCCGCCTCTACGTGGAAGTCCACCGGGAAGCGGACCTCGATCCCCCGGTCGCCCAGAGTGCCCTGGACCTCCTCGGAGCAGATGGCCCGGGCGGTGACGCGGCAGTCCTCCGGCAGTTCCAGCTGACAACCGGCGTCGATGCTCCGCTCCGCCACCAGGGGCACGCCGCCTTCATCTAAGTACATGGCCCGGACCGTCACGCCGGCCCGAAGAACCGCCATGCCTCCCTCCCGGCTGACGGACACCGTGCCGCACTTTGCCGACAGGGCCAGGATGGACTCGGCTACCACGCCGATTTCCAATACCTCCCGCAGGGTCTGGCGGCGGGTCAGGTTCTCGCAGAAGCTGGTGATGCTCAGCGGCGCGGCCTCATAGGTCATATCATAGGCGGTGGAATACAGGTCGCTGAGCAGGGTCAGCTCCTGCTCCTCCCGCAGCAGGGCCGTGGCATGGAGATACAGCGTCACGGCAATCTGGCGGCCCTCCGGGTCGTCGCCGTCGATTTGCAGGTCCGTACCCGTCAGCTGTAATTGCAGGCTGGCGGCGGAACCTTCCACGGCCCCCTCCACCTCCATAATCTGAGAAAAAGGCAGCTCCGAGGCGGCGGAGCTGCAGCCGCCGTTGTTGTCCCGGTAGAGCAGGCTGATGGAGAACACTCCCTTGAAAATCAGCTTGCTCCCCACAATTTTTGTCTCTGTGACGGTGCTGGAAACCTGACTGGTCAGCAGCTCCGCCGCCCCCTCCCGGCCTGGAGAGAGGTTCATCTCCTCGGTAAAGGTAAAGTCCTTCTCCGCAATGTGGGTCAAAAGAATGGCGTGCTGGTTCTCCTGGCGTTTTTCCACCTGGAGCCCCGGCTCCGCTTCCGTGTCGGCGCAGAAGACCAAGGGCTTGCGCTGGTAGCCGGTTATATGGGTCACCAGCTTGCAGTGGGTAAAAATTTTCCGGGGGTTCAGCATCCGGGCCTCTAGAAATTCCGTCTCCGTCTCCGCCGCCAGGTGCTGGCAGCCCGGCAGGGCCCGGCCGTCGCTCTCGGCGGTGAAGGGGATGGCAAATTCCAGGGTGCGGACGCCGCTCTCCCCGTCGGGGGTGTAGAGCACCGTGACCCGGACGGTGCCGGAGAGCTCCGCCTTTCCGTCCCGCAGCTCACGGCTGTGGAGGTAGACCTTCCCGTCTGTCTCGATGATGCGGGCAATATCGGGGCAGTAGTCCGGCACGATGGTCTCCGCCGTCTCCTCCTGGGTGAGGGTCAGCTCTCCGCCCGTGTCATAGGCGTCCAAAGACACTTTTTTCAAATCCAGTTCCATGAAGAACTCCTTCCTTTCCCGGCAGGCATAGAATCCATGTCCTACTCTATGCGCCGCCGGGGCGGGATATGTTTCAGACCTTGAAAATCTTCTTCAGAATGCCCCGGAGCATTTTGGGGGACTTCCAAACGACGATATTCATATGACGCCTCCTCTCCATTCTCAACGCCGGCAGCAGGCGCAGCCGCAGCCGATCAGCAGAAACGCGACCAGGAACATCAGCACGCCCACCGGAAACACCACGGAAATCAAAATTCCCGCACCCAGGGCCACAGCGAAAAGACCCAGCAGGCGGATGCCTCCTCCGCCTCCGTTTCCGCAGCCCCCCATTCCAAAGCCGCCAAAGCTCCCGTTTCCACAGTTCATTGCGTCACGCCTCCTTTCCTTCCTCTCCAGTATATACGCGGAGGCTGTCCAGCGTGAAAAACGCCGCCCCAAAAATGGAGGCGGCGTTTTCTCACTTTTTCTCCTGCCAATCCCGCAGGGGCTTCAGCTCCTCGTAGAGGCGGAGGTAGCTGTCGTGGCGGCTCTTTTGCAGCTTCCCCTGCCGGAGCGCTTCCAGCACGGCGCAGCCCTTCTCCCGGGTGTGGCTGCATCCCACAAAGCGGCACTGGTCCAGATACGGGGCGAACTCCAGAAAGGTCTCCGGCAGGCGGCGCTTTAACGCAAAGTCCAGTTCCTCGGCGTCAAAGGAGGAAAAGCCGGGGGTATCCACCACCTCCGCCCCGCAGGAGAGACGGTGCAGTTCCACATGGCGGGTGGTGTGCCGCCCCCGGCCCAGGGCCGTGCTGACCTCCCCCACCTGGAGGTGAAAATCCGGGTTCAGCGTGTTCAAAATGCTGGATTTCCCTACGCCGGAGTTTCCTGTAAAGGCAGATAGCTTTCCGGATATCAGACCCTTCAAATCCGCGATGCCTTCCCCGGTTTCCGCGCTGACCCGCAGGGTTGGGAAGCCGGAAGCCCGGTATATCTCATAGAGACGGTCCGCCGGGTCCAGGTCGCACTTGTTCAGCACCACCGCCACAGCGCAGTCCTTCAGCGCGGCAATGGCGGCTACCCGGTCAATGAGAAAGGGATCTGTCTTGGGGATAGCGGCGGAGGCGATAACCACCAGCTGGTCGATGTTGGCCACAGCGGGCCGGGCGAACGCGTTCCGCCGGGGCAGGATTGTTTCCACAACCCCTTCCCCATTGCCCAGCTCCCGGACCTCCACCCGGTCCCCCACCAGGGGGGAAATCCCTTCTTTGCGGAATTTCCCCCTGGCCCGGCAAGTCAAAACCGTTTCTCCGGTGTCCACATAATAGAAGCCGCTGAGGGCCTTTTGAATCCGTCCCGTCATACTATTCAAATGTTATTTCCTGGGTCTGATCCTGGGCAAGCACAGTGTCAAAATAGACCTTGATGGTCTGCGTGCCGGAGCCTTTGAGCGTCACATTGGCTGTCATATCCGAGCAACGTACCCGTTCGTCATACTGCGGATTTTCTTCATCGCCCACGTAAACCTGTACCAGAACCGTCGTACCTCCATCCTGGGGCAGCGGGATTCCGATGGTTATTTCCTTGACGGTGATTCCCTTGCTGACTTTGAATTGAATGGTGTCCCCCTCTTCCACAGTGGTAAGAGGTTCCAGGCTCTGCCAGATGACGCTGTTGGGCTCAGCCTCGCTCTCCACATATTCAATATCGCCCTCGCCGCAGACCAGGTGCAGGGAGTCGAGCAGGGTACGCAGCACCTGGTCGATCTGCATGCCGACAAAGTTGGAAACGACCACCGGCTTTTGTTCCGTCCCCTTGCTGACGATCAGGCGGACGATGTCGCCGTCTTTCAGTTCCTCGCCCTCGGCAGGGATACTGCGAATGATAAAGCCCTCCGTGATCTCGTCGTTGAACTCCATTTCGGCCTCGTCAGCCATGATTTCCAGGTTGTATTTCGTCTTTAGGTCTTTCAGAATTACATTCGCCTGGGCCACGGTCTTATTGGTCACGTCCAGCATCTCTCCCGTGTCCTCCCCGGCGCTGACCCAGACCTCGATGGTCAGGTTATCGCCCTTGCGGTGGCTCCCTTCTGTGGGATTCTGCCGGACGATGACCCCTTCCGGGTACTCGTCATTGAACTCGCTGCCCTTTTCCTCCAGGATGAAGACGTCCTTCACCTCCGCCAGGTTGGCGGCCTGCTCCGGCGTGTAACCCACCACCGAGGGCACCACATAGGTCTGGGGCTCCTGGGTCTGTTGCCGGATGGAATCCGTGACCATGTTAAACAGCACATAGACCAGCGCCAGGGCCAGCACCACCGTGATGCCCACCAGCACCTTCACCCCGGCGCCCCCCCCCCGGCGGGGCGGCTCATAGTCGTCGTCATAATCCCGGAAGCGCTCCCGGACCCGCTCCGGCTCCCGGTTTTTCGGCGTGGGATGAAGGGTCCGGTCATAGGTGCGGATGGGCTGAGTGGGCTCCGCCGGCTCCTCCGGCCGGAGATCCATCATGGTAAAGTCCAGGTTAATGTTGGGGTTCTTCCGGAAATCCTCCAGGTCGGCGATCATGGCGTCGGCGGAGGCGTAACGGCGGCTCAGGTCCGGGGTCATGGCCTTCATGCAGATGAGCTCCAGCTGCTGGGGGATCTCCGCGTTCAGCTCCCGGGGCGCCAGGGGCACGGAACTGAGGTGCTGGATGGCCACGGACACGGCGGAATCCCCCTCAAAGGGCAGACGCCCGGTGAGCATCTCATACATAACCACGCCGGAAGAATAGATGTCGCTGCGGGCGTCGGTCCGCTCCCCTCTCGCCTGTTCCGGCGAAATGTAGTGAACGGAGCCCAAGGCCTCCTGGGTCAGAGTCTGTGCGGAGTTTTCCAGGCAGGCGATGCCGAAATCGGCCACCTTCACGCTGCCGTCCCGGAGGACCATCACGTTCTGGGGCTTGATGTCCCGGTGGACAATGCCCCGGCTGTGGGCGTGGCTGAGGCCTCGCATGATTTGGGTGATGAAGTGCAGGGACTCCCGCCAGTTCAGCTGGCCCCGCTTCTCCATATATTGCTTTAATGTGATGCCGTCGATGAGCTCCATAACGATATATTCCGTGTCCCCTCCCCGGCTCACGTCGTAGACCGACACGATGTTGGGGTGGGACAACTGGGCCACGGCCTGGGACTCCGCGTTAAACCGGCGGCGGAAGTCCTCGTCCTGGGCCAGATCGCTTTTCAATATTTTTAGGGCTACAAGGCGATTGAGCCGGTGGCATTTCGCCTTGTAGACTACCGCCATGCCTCCGGTGCCGATGCGCTCCAGAATTTCATAGCGGTTGTCCAGCATTTTTCCAATGTACTGATCCATGCAGCTCCTCCTTCCTTACAGCTTCTTCGCCAGGACGACGGTGACATTGTCCGACGCGCCCCGGCTCTTGGAGATGGCCAGCAGCCGTTCCATGCAGGTGTTCGTATCGCCGTGAAGGACCTCCCGCATAATCTCCTCGTCCGTGACCGTATTCACCAGCCCGTCGGTACACAGCAGGAGGAAGTCCCCCGGCAGGAGCTGGCAGGTGTAGCAGTCGCACTCCGGATCGATATCCGGGCCCAGCGCACGGGTGATGAGGTTCCGGTTGGGGTGGCGGCGGGCCTCCTCGGCGGTGATGTCCCCCCGCTCCACCATGTGCTCCACCAGGGAGTGATCCCGGGTCACCTGGTGGATGCGCTGCTTATTGATATGATACGCCCGGCTGTCCCCCACATTGGCGATGACCACGCCCCCGTCGAAGGAAACGGCGGAAACCAGGGTGGTCCCCATGCTGTGATACTCCTCCGAAGTCCGGGCGGCCTCCCGCACGGCGCGGTTTGCCAGGGCCACCGCCACCACGGAGATCTCCCGGAGCCGGTCCGGCTTGGCCTCCTGCGAGAGGCGCTTTTCCATCTCCGCGGAAAAGGTGTCCACGGCAATGCGGCTGGCCAGCTGTCCGCCGGCGGCCCCGCCCATCCCGTCGCAGACCACGCAGATCGTGTGTCCAAAAGCCGTCTTCACCGCGTAGGCGTCCTGATTCTCTTTACGGACGAGGCCGGTGTCGGTCATGCTCCATAGATTCATCATTGGGAATCCTCCCCTTTCTCTGCCTTCCTGCGGAGCTGTCCGCAGGCGGCGTCTATATCTCCACCCAGGCTCCGCCGCACGGTGGCGGTTAAGCCGTGAGATTCCAGGCGTTTTTGAAACGCCGCCGTCCGGCGGGAGGGCCGGAAGGGGCTTTCCGTCACGTCGTTCAGCGGAATCAGGTTCACATGGCCGGGCATCCCCCGCAGCCGCTTGGCGATGAGGTCCGCCTGCCAGTCCTGGTCGTTCACGCCGTCGATCATGGCGTACTCAAAGGAGATCCGCCGCCCGGTCTTCTGGAAATACGCATGACAGGCGGCAAACAGCTCCTCCACGTCATAGGCCCGGTTAACGGGCATGAGCCTGGACCGGGTTTCCCGGTCTGGCGCGTGGAGGGATACGGATAAGGTCAGCTGCAAACCCAGCTCCGCCAGGCGGCGGATTCCCGGCAGGACGCCGCAGGTGGACAGGGAGATGTGCCGCATCCCAATGTTCAGCCCGTCGGGGCAGTTGACGATCTCCAGGAATTTCAGCACGGCGTCCAGGTTGTCCATGGGCTCTCCGATGCCCATCAGCACAATGTTGGAAATGGGGGCCCCGGAGTCCTTCTGGGTGAAGATCACTTGGTCCAGCATCTCCCCCGGGGTCAAGTCCCGGACCTTTCCCGCAACGGTGGACGCGCAGAAGGCGCAGCCCATCCGGCAGCCCACTTGGGAGGAGATGCAGACGGTATTCCCATGGTGATAGCGCATCAGCACGGACTCGATGCAGTTGCCGTCCGCCAGTTCCCACAGGTATTTGATGGTGCCGTCCTTAGCGGAGGCCTGTTTCCGGGCCACCGTTGGAACGCTTAGGCTACAGGTTTCCACCAGACGCTCCCGCAGGGACCGGGGCAGATTGGACATCTCGTCAAAGGAGGCCGCACCCCGGCTCAACCAGGAGAAAACCTGCTTTCCCCGGAAGGAGGGCTCCCCCAGTCCCTGAAGGAAGTCCCGTAGCTCCGGGAGGGTCATGGATTTGATATCGGTCATGGTTCGCCTCAAACGCGCCGCGTCATGCGGCAGATGTAAAAGCCGTCGGTGTCGTGGAGGTGGGGCCAGAGGGTAATCTGCCCTTCCGCCTGCCCAATGGGCTCCGGCAGAAGAAACCTTTCCCGGGAAAACTCCGGATGGGTCCCCAGGAACGCGTCCGCCACTTCCTCGTTCTCCTCCGGCAGGATGGTACAGGTGGAGTAAAGCAAGGTTCCGCCGGGGCGGACATAACGGGCGGCGTTTTCCAGAATGGCGTTCTGGACCATCGGCAGGGTGAAGAGGTCGTCCGCCTTTTTCCGGCGGATATCCGGCTTCTTGCGGAGGATGCCCAGGCCGGAGCAGGGAGCATCCACCAGCACCAGATCAAAACCGTCCCGCCATTCCTCCCGAAAGACCCGCCCGTCGGCGGCCTCCGCGCGGATGGAGGTCAGTCCCAGCCGGGCCGCGCCCTCCCGGATGCGCTTCAGCTTATTCTCGTGGAGATCGCAGGAGATGATTTCTCCCCGGTCCCCCATGGCAATGGCGGTGGCAAAGGATTTTCCGCCGGGGGCGGCGCACACGTCCAGCACCCGGCCTTTGGGCCCCGCCGCCAGCACCGCCAAGCGGGCCGCCGGGTCTTGAATGTAAATCATGCCGTCCCGGAACGCCTGGAGACGCTCCAGGTCCCCCGTGCCTTGCAGCAGCAGACAGTCCGGAAGCCACGGGTGCGGCTCCGCCCGGACGCCCTCGGCCTCTAAGGCACATACCGCTTCCTCCGTGGAACAGCGGAGGGTGTTGACCTGGGCGGCGGCGGGAGGCTGGCGGTTGCTGTTGGTTAAAAACGCCTCCGCTCCCTCCCGGCCCAGCAGGGCCAGCAGCCGCTTCACCAGCCATTTCGGGTGGCTATAACGGATAGAGAGGTATTTGGCCTCATCTCGGTCCGGGATGGCGGGCAGAGCCTCCTTCTCCCGGCAGAGCCGCCGGAGGACGGCGTTGACCAAGCCCGCCGCCGCTCCCCTTCCCGCGTCCTTGGCCAGCTCCACCGACGTGTGAACGGCGGCGTTGTCCGGCACCCGGTCCAGAAAGAGAATCTGATAGGCCCCGATCCGCAGAATATCCGCCAGGGGCGGCTGGAGGTGGTCCAGCTTCTGGGAGCAGAAGCTGGAGAGGTAAAAGTTCAGCAGCGTCTCGTTCTGGATGACGCCGTAGACAATCCGGCTGCACAGCCCCGCGTCGGCGGGCGAAAGCCCCTTTAGATGTGATCCCAGCGCCGCGTCCGCCCAAGCCCCCCGCACGCGGCAGGCGGTCAGGACGGCCAGCGCTTCCCCACGGGCGCTCATCCCCGGCCTCCGCCCCGGCGGCTGTCACGCCCGCCGTTCCGGCCCAGGAAGATGAGCACATACCGCAGCAGCTGCAAAGCGGACATCAGCAGCGCCGCCACATAGGTCAGCGCCGCCGCCCGGAGGACCTTCCGGGCCCCGGTCAGCTCCTCATGGTCCAGCAAATTCCGGCCCTCAATGGTCTCCAAAGCCCGGCGGGAGGCGTTGAACTCCACCGGCAGGGTCACCAGCTGGAAAAACGTCGTCAGGGAAAACAGCAGGATTCCCACCAAAAACAGGCTCTGGCTGTAGAACAGCAGCCCGATGAGCAGCAGGATCATGGAACAGCGGGAACCCAGATTCGTCACAGGCACAATGGCGCTCCGCAGACGAACCGGAGCGTAGCCCACGGCGTACTGGACAGCGTGGCCCGCCTCGTGGGCCGCCACACCCACCGCCGCCACGGTGGCGGAGGAGTATACGGCTTGGGAGAGATAGATGGTATTGTCCCGGGGATCGTAGTGGTCCGTCAGCTTGCCCCGGGTGGAGGTGATGGTTACATCGTAAACCCCGTTGGCCCGGAGCACCGCCTCCGCCGCCTGGGCGCCGGTGAGGCGGCGGCGGTTGGAGACCCGGCTGTACTTATCGAAGCTGCCGCTGACCTGGACCTGGGCCCAGAGGGACAGGATCATCACCGGGATCAGCAGAAGGAAATAGATGTTGTTGGCCAGGAAGTCTCCGTAGCCACCATAATAATAAGGCATAAGCACCCTCGAATTTTAGCGTTGAATGGGATGTCCCAATAAATAAGCCCCGGCGGACATGCGCTTGCCGCCTTTGGCCTGGAGCTCCGTCACCCGGAGGATCTTTCCGTCGCCGCAGGCGAGGTCGATCCCCTGCTTCCCCGCCGCCGTCACCGTGCCGGGGCGGGCCGAAGTTTCCTCTCCGGTTTCCTGCACGGCGTAGAGCTTCATCTCCTCGCCGCTGATGACGTCCGTCGCCGCGCAGGGCCAGGGAATCAGGCCCCGGACCTGGCAGCTGATTTCATGGGCGGAGCGGGTCCAGTCCACGGGGGACAGCTCCTTCCCCAGCATGGGGGCGTAGGTGTGTTTTTCGTGGTCCTGGGGAATACGCGCGGCAGTCCCATCCCCAAGGGCTTTGACAGTTTCGGAGAGGGCCTCCGCCCCCAGCTCCGCCAGGCGCCGGGTGAGCGCCTGGGCGTCCTCCGTCTCGCCGATGGAGGTGGACTTTTGCAGGATAACGTCCCCCGCGTCCAGCTCCTTGGCCATATACATGATGGAGACGCCGGTCTCCGTCTCCCCGTTCAGCACCGCCCAGTTGATGGGCGCCGCCCCCCGGTACTTGGGCAGCAGGGACGAGTGGACGTTGATGGAGCCCAGGGGCGGCACGTTCAAAATGTCTTCCGGAAGCAGCTTTCCATAGGCCGCTACCACAATCAGCTCCGGCTTCAGGGAGCGCACCAGCTCCAAACTCTCGGAATTCCGCAGCGCTGCCGGCTGATAAACCGCCAAATTTTTTGTGAGGGCATATTCCTTTACAGGCGTTGGTGCGAGCTTGTGCCCTCGATTTTTCGGCTTGTCCGGCTGGGTCAGAACGCCGCAAATCTCGTGTCCGTCCTCCACAAGACGGCGGAGAGAAGCTACGGCAAAGTCCGGCGTGCCCATGAAGAGAATGCGCATCAGTCCGCCCCCTCTTCCTGGCTGAAATACTCCTCCACTTCCTCATCTGTCAAGAAGCGGTCAATATGCTCCGTGTAAAGGTGACCATCCAAATGTTCCAGCTCGTGGCAGTAGCAGCGGGCCGTCAGGCCCTCCCCCTCCACTTCAAACCACTTTCCGTCCCGGTCCTGAGCACGGACCCGCACGTAATTGGGCCGGGTTACCAGCCCCCATTTGCCGGGAACGCTGAGGCAGCCCTCTGGGCCGGTCTGTTCTCCGCTCTGTGCAATGATGGACGGATTAATGAGTTCGATGTATTCCTCCGTGTCGTCGTCCATCACCACACAGGCCCGGCGGAGAACGCCCACTTGCGGAGCCGCCAGTCCCGCGCCCCCTGCCTCGGAGAGTGTATCCAGCAAATCATCCATCAGCAGATGCAGGCGGCGGTTAAATTCTGTTACCGGACGGCACACCTTATTCAGGCAGTCCTCACCCTGCACCACAATTTTGCGTAATGCCATTCTTTGAACCTCCTAGTCCGCGGCATTGCATTCCGCGAAAATGTTAAATCCCCGGTTTGCGCTGTTTCCGGCAAAGGTCCGCAGCAACCCGCCGATTTCCTCCCGGGTTTCTTTGTCATTTTTGCCCATCAGCAGGATACGGTAGCGGTAACGGTTGTTGACCTTTAAAACCGGAGCCGGGGCAGGGCCCAGCACTTCGCCGTCCCCAAACCTCCTCCGCAGCGCGTCCCGGACGCCGATGGCCGTCCGGAGCACCGATCCTTCTTCCACGCCGGAGACCGTAAGGGTGAAGAGATCGGCGAAAGGCGGAAGGCGGCGGAGCTTCCGCATATGAATCTCGCTCTCGTAAAAACGGTCGTAGTCCTGCCGGGCGGCGCATTGAATCACACCATTTCCCGGCGTGTAAGTCTGGATGACTGCCCGGCCGCATTTATTTCCCCGGCCCGCCCGGCCTACCACCTGGGTCAGCAGGGCAAAGGTCCGTTCCGCCGCCCGGTAATTCTCCACATACAAGGAAAGGTCGGCGGCCAAAACCCCCACGAGGGTCACATTCTCAAAATCCAGCCCCTTGGCTACCATCTGGGTGCCTAGCAAAATGGGAATGCGTTCCTTCTCGAAGCGCCGCAGCAGCTTTCCGTGGCCCTCCGCCGTGGTATCCGCGTCCATCCGCAGAATTCCCGCGCCGGGAAACAAGCCCGCCAGCTCCTCTTCTACCTTCTGGGTGCCCGCTCCCACCCGCTTCATGATGCCGCCGCAAACCGGACAGGCGTCAAAGCTCCTCTGGGAGTGTCCGCAGTGGTGGCACATCAGCCGTCCGTTGGCGGAGTGATAGGTCAGAGGCGCGCTGCACCGGGGACACTCCGGCACATGGCCGCACTCCCCGCAAAGCAGCATCCTGCTGCTGCCCCGGCGGTTCAAAAAGAGGATGCTCTGCTCTCCCCTTTCCAGGTTTTGTTCCAGCTCCCGCCGGAGGTCCGCCCCAATGAGGCCGGGATTCCCGGCCTTGATCTCCTGGCGGAGATCGGCGATAAGAACTTGAGGGAGACTCTGCTCATTATACCGGCGGCGAAGCAGCTCTTTGTGATACTGCCCCGCCTCCGCCGCCCAGGCCGTCTCAATGGACGGCGTAGCGGAGCCCAGAAGCAGCAGAGCCTTATCCCGGGCGCAGAGATATTTGGCAACGTCCCGTGTATGATACCGGGGCGGATTTTCCGATAGATAACTGCCCTCCTGCTCCTCGTCCAAAATAACAACGCCTAGATTTTGCAAGGGGGCGAAAATGGCGGAGCGGGTACCCAGCACCACCTTGACCTCTCCCCGGCGGATGCGCTTCCATTGGTCATAGCGCTCCGTCATGCGAAGGCCGCTGTGAAGCATTGCCGCGCCGTCTCCAAAATAAGAAGAGAATTTCCCCATCATCTGTGGCGTCAGCACAATTTCCGGCACCAGGACAATGGCGGTTCTTCCTTTGGACAGTATCTCCTGGACCAGCCGCAAATAGACCTGGGTTTTTCCGCTTCCGGTCACGCCCTGCAAAAGCGCGCCGGAGGCCCGGCCTGCCTCCGCCAGTCCGAGGAGCCGCTCAAAAGCCGTCTGCTGTTCCTCATTCAGCACGATGGGAGGTCCCGGTTCCGTGTTTCCCGGCAGGAAGACCCGCAGCTCTTCCGCCTCGGAAAAGGCCAGCAGCCCCGCCTTCTCCATTTCCCGCAAGGTTCTTGCGGAAGCGCCGGTAAAGTAGGTAATTTCCGCACAGGCCGTCTTTCCGTTTGCGGCCAGCAGCTTCACTACCTCATAACGGGCGGGAGAGGAACGCTTCTTTGCCTCCGTCAGGGCCAGGGCCTCTTCGGCGCTGAGGGCCAGCTCCGCCATCCGGCGGGTCTTGTCCCCTACCTTCTGCTTTGCCGCCGTCTCGTGCCAGACCACTCCCGCCTTCTCCAGAGCCCGGAGCGCCGGAAGAATGTCGTCCCCGCAGGCTTCCCGCAAATCCTCCAGCCCGGCGGAACCGCCGGAGCGCTCCAGCGCATCCAGAATCTCCGCCCCCCGGCGGATACCCCCGGCGGCGGCTTTGACCGTCTCCGGGTCCAGTTCCGCCTGTATGCGCCAGATCTCTTGAAGGCGGTACCAAAGCCCCGCAGGCAGAATGGTCCGGATCGCCTCGGACAAGGTGCAGAAATACCGCTGCCGCATCCAAAGGGCCAAGGCCAATCCGCCTCCGTCCAGTACCGGCTCCCGGTCCAACACGGCGGAAAGGGCCTTCAGGCCCTGGACCTTCTTTCCCTCGCCCCTGGCAAGAATCATGCCCTCCGACGGTTTGTTTCCCCGGCCAAAGGGTACGGTCACCCGGACGCCGGGGACCGCCGAATCCTTCAGCTCCGCCGGAACCAGATAGTCATAGGGTTTGTCGATGTGATAAGGAGCGGCGCTGACCGCCACTTTTACGATGGGTGAGGTCTCCATCCGGCGGCGTTACGCCTCTTCAGCGGCCGTGTCAGCGTCGCCGGAGGTGAGTTTGCCGTCAGCCACCTCGTGAATTGCCAGAGTCACCGGCTTTTCATCCAGGTGAAGCCCGGTCATCTCGGCTTCTTCCGCAATCTGGCGGGCCCGGCGGGCCACCACGTTTACCAGCATATAACGGTTGGGGATATAAGAATTGAGCTTGCTCATGGCGGGATACAGCATCATAGTCAATTGACTTCCTTTCCTGTTGCAGTTTATGGCAATTACTTGCCGCTGATGATCTCCATACGCTCCTGGGGACGGCAGTGCTCGGCGGTCATAATGGCCTCCAGCTCCCGCACCGCGTTTTCCACGGAATCGTTGATGACAAAGTAATCATAGGTATGCGCCGTCTGAAACTCCACCTTGGCCCGGACCAGCCGCTTTTGGATTTTCTCCTGGCTGTCCGTCCCCCGTGAGCTGAGCCGGCGTTCCAGCTCCGCCCAACTGGGCGGGGCGATGAAAATGCGGATTGTCTCCGGCCGCTTGGCGGCGATTTGAATCGCGCCCTGAATCTCAATGTCTAAAATCACGTCCTTCCCCTGCTCCATGGCCTCGTCCACAAAGCGCTTCGGCGTGCCGTAGAAGTTTCCCACATACTCGGCATACTCTAAAAATTGATCTTCCGCAATCCACTGCTGAAAGGTCTCCACATCCAGAAAGTGGTAGTGGACGCCGTCCGTCTCACCCTCCCGGGCAGGGCGGGTGGTGGCGGACACGGAGAAATACAGGTCGTCCCTCTTGCTCAAAAGCGCCTGGAGCACCGTACTCTTCCCCACGCCGGATGGTCCTGACACGATGAACGTCTTTCCCTTTTTCATGCTTCCTCCTCTTCCCCCGCGCCGAATTTTTCCGGCGGCAGGGCTGACAAAATCACATGGTCGCTGTCCATGATGAAAATGGACGCAGTTTTCCGCCCATAGGTGGCGTCGATGAGCATCCCCCGTTCCCGGCTCTCCTGGGTCATGCGGCGAATGGGGGCGGAATCCGGGCCCACAATGGCCACCACCCGCTCTCGGGAGACCATGCTCCCAAAACCGATATTGATGAACTCCATACTCACTCCACGTTCTGCACCTGTTCCCGCATCTTCTCCACTTCGGCTTTCAGGTTCACCACCACTTGGGCGATGGACACGTCGCCGCATTTGGACCCGATGGTATTGGCCTCCCGGTTGACCTCCTGGATGAGGAAGTCCATCTTCCGCCCCATGGGCTCCGTGGATTCCAGCATCGTCTGAAGCTGCGCCGCGTGACTCCGTAAACGGACGGTCTCCTCATCCACCGCCACCTTATCGGCGTAAATTGCCGCCTCGGTGAGAATGCGCTGAGGGTCGATGGAAGCGCTTTGCAGCACCTCCTGCATCCGGGCGGTGAGCTTGGAGCGGTACTCCGCCACTGTCTCCGGGGAGCGGGCCTCCACCTGCCCCGTATATGCTTCAATGGCTCTCAGGCGGTTCCCAATGTCCTCCGCCAGCCGGGCGCCCTCCACGCCCCGCATCTCGTTGAACGCCGCCAGGGCCGCGTCCAGCACGGCGCAGAGGTCGGCGCTGACGGTTTCAAGGTCCTCATCCGCCTTGGTGACGGACAGCACGTCCGGAAACCGGGCCAGGACCTCCGGCGTCGCCTTATACGCCGCGGGGCCGCAGATCTCCGCCAGCTCATTCAAGGCGGCGGCATACTGCCCCGCCAGCTCCCGGTTGACCGTTACCTGCGTCACATCGGCGGCGGAGGCGTCTACGGTGACGAACACGTCCACCTTTCCCCGGGAGACCGCCTTCTGGACCCGCGCCTTCAGCGCGTCCTCGGCAAAGATATACAGTCGGGGCATCTTCACCGTACAGTCCAAATAGCGGTTATTAACCGCCCGGACCTCTACCGTGATATCCCGACTGTTCCTCGTCTCTCTGGCCCGGCCATAGCCGGTCATGCTCTTAATCATGGCAATCTCCCCTTATTTTCAGATAAAGCAGCAGTAGCCGCCGTTGCACAGGGTATAGGCACAGCAAAGGGTCAGGCAGGGATTTCCGGCGCACAAGGTCCCAAAGGGCTCCCCTCCGGGGCGGTAGGGCGAGCCGTTCCTCATCAGGTTCAGAGCCCGCTGGTACTCCGGGTTGTTGGGTTCCATTTGACAGGCGGTCTGGTAATAACGCATTGCCTCGTCCATCCAGCCCCTTCGGTAGCAAACCGCGCCCTTGAGAAAATTCCACTCGGCGTTGTGGTCGCCGGTATTGTTTAGAAGCGCCTCCGCCCGGGCAATATCGCCCATCTGGATGGCGGCTCGAACCTGCTGGAAAACGGAGGAAGACCCGCCGGAGCCATAGGACTGCTGCCAGCCTCCGGCGTAGGAGGCGCCGGTGGTCCTGCCCCCGCCGCTGCGCCGTTTGTTAATTTCCTCATAAGCAGCGTTGATTTCCTTCATTTTCTCCTGGGCCAGGTCGGCCAGGGGATTGTCATGGTAATTGTCCGGGTGATATTTCCTTGCCAGCTCCCGATAGGCCCGCTTGACCTCGTCGTCGGTGGCGCTCTCCGAAATACCGAGTACCTGATAGGGATCGTTCATGTGTTTTTCTCCTGCGTTTCTCTCTTGTTTCCCCCGCCCCGGAAGGTGCCGTCCAGCACCGCCTTTCCCACGCGGAAAAGGCCGGTATAGAGGGTGGTTTCCAAAACCGGCGTCCAGACGCCGAAGTCCCACAGCTCAAAGGCGGTGGCCATCATATGGATGGAGTGGTCCAGGGTCGCGGCGAAGCTCTGCCGGGCTTCCTCCGTCCAGACGCCATCCGTCAGCCCATAGCGCAGGGCCACCGGGTTGTAGTTTCCCGAGGCGGCGTCTTTTTTCAAATCGTCCGCCGCGTCCACCAGGTAGACCCAGCGGCCCAGGTGGTAGAATATCTGCTCCAGCACCCGCCGCCGGACCGGCTCGTTCACCGCCTGGGCGGCTCCCTGCAAAAGCACGGCGAAGGTATCCGCCGCCCGGTCCATAGACGGGCAGTTCTCCCGTTCCAGCTCCGCCAGCCGGTTCAGCTGGCAGCGGGTGGATACATCAAACTCCGGCCGGGCCTTGGCGGCTTTCCGGTAAGCACGTTCCAAAACGGCGGAGGCCCCCCGGTATTTCAAGCCGTGGAAGCGGTCATGGTCCTCCACGCCGTCCCGGGCCTGCCAATAAGCTAAAATCACGCTTTCGTCCGCCGCCAGGGCCAGCGCCGGGCTGGATTCCAGCCGTTCCCGCCCGTGGACGGGATGGGCGGCGCAGCGGCCGTGATGGATGGAGCCTTCTTCTTTCTCCGAAAGGAGGATGGCCAGGAAGGTGAAATCGTAATTCAGGATAAACCGTGCCGCTGTTCCGTACCGTTCCCCCAAGGCGTGGCAGAGCCCGCAGTAGGCCCGGCCGAAGCGTTTTAACTCCTCCTCCGGCAGATCCTGAGGCGGCCTGACATAGCCGAACATCAGAACAGCCGGACAATGGTAAAGGACAGTCCCCCCCTGGCCCGGAGGCGGCGGTCATAGCTGATAGCCCCCAAGATGCCCAGGATGAAGCCCGCGGCCGCGGCGGTGTACTGGACCGCCACGCTGGCGGTCACCGCCATGGCGGCAAGATAGCCCAGAAAGAACAGGGCCACTGGGATCAGATAAACCAGAGCTACAATGCGAAGCATTTTCTTGGTACTGCTCTCCACTACAACCTTCTGCCCCGGAAGGGCCCCGATGGGATTCAGCGCCTTGGCATGAACTGCCGCGCCGGTGACGCCGCAGCCCGCGCACTCCTCGCAGTCGTGGCCGCAGGCGGATTTCCGGGGGACGGAAATCTCGGCATGCCCGGAGTCCAGAATTCGTTCAACCGTTGCAATCTGCGTCATGGCGTTCCCCCTGTCTGCGCGTCTTCCCCGGCGGGAGCGGCGGCCTCCACGTCTTCCGGTCCCGCTTCCTCCTCCGGCGGCGGCTCCTCGCCGCCCTCCCGGATGGTGACCTGAATCTGATACAGGCCGCTGATGCCCACGTCTCCCTTGTTTACCGTCACTTCCGCGGGAATGGTATAGGTGCCGGAGGCGGCGGAATAATCGTCCAGGTCCACCGTTACGGCAATGTCCTCTCCCGTGAGGGCGGCAACGTCCGCCTCGGTGCCAAAGACCTTCACCGCCAGGCTGTCCGTCAGCAGCTCCACGCGTTTGCCCTCCGGCAGGTTCAGCCAGGAGATGTTTTCCGTAGAAATCGTAGCGCTGGTCATGTCCTTGAACCGGATGCGCAGGGCGGCCCGGGTGACGCCGCTGACATTTGTGCAGCCGTCCGGCAGGATGATGGGGTAGTTGGTGGTGGTGTAGTTCTCCGAGGCCGTGGTCCCCAGCTCCAGCAGGTTGTAGGCGGGACTCAGCTTCAGGGTCTCCACGTCCTTAAGCCTGGTGGCGTCCCCGGTGACGGCGATGGTCTGGGGTTCAATGACATACTCCGTGTTCCGGGCGCGGCAGCCAGGGGCGTCGATGAAGTCCACCGCCAGGTGCAGCTCCTTGGTGACGAACACTGGCAGCGTGGCCCGGACGGTCTCCGCCGAGGAGTAGATGCCGGACTTGTCCAAAATCCGGCCGTTTTCGTCATAATACTGGAGCTCAAGGTCCCGGGATACCGTCTCCACCGCGTTGGCGCCGATGTCCAGGGTGACCTTGGCGTAGCTGATGGGGTTGATGTCCTCCTGAAGGCCCCGGACCTCCACCTCCGTGTGGGAGAGCTCCACCTGCCCGGCGGAATAGGTGTCCGCCACGCCGCCCACCAGCTCGCAGCTGACGTCGATGGTCCGGCTGTAGAGCTCACTGATGTTTACCGTCGCCATGCCAAAGCTGGCGTTTTCCCGCTGGATGGCGTTGTTGCCAAATCTGGAATCCGTAAAGCTAACGACGTAGTTGACCCGCTGCACCCCGGCGCTGGTCACATCATAAAGGCTGGCGGTAACCCGGATATGCGAACGGTCCAGGCTGGAAATCAGCCAGCGGGTGCCCTTCAGCTCCAAATCAATGGTGCGGTCCGTGTCCTCGTCCACCAGCATCAGCCCCCGGTCCGTCAGGGTGCTCTCATATAAATACTCAATGGGGATCTCCAGGAACTCCCGGGTTTGGGTCTGCGGCGTGCCGTTGGGGCCGCTGGTCAAATCGGCGTAGAGCCAAATACCGGCGGCTACCAAAATGGACAGCAGCACATAGACGACCCTCCGGCGTCCGATCTTCTCGTTTTCCACCTTACGCACCTCCGTCCTTCCTGGAGCGCAGCAGGCCCGTCAGGCTGAATTTCTGCTTTTCCGTCCCGGCCTCCTCCTGCGGAAGCAGTTCGTTCCGCAGGAGGTTATCCAGGGTCTCCGGCTTCAAATGCCGTTTCAGCATTCCGCCGGTGGCCACCGAGATAGAGCCGGTCTCCTCCGATACGATGACCACCACCGCGTCGGAGTTTTCGCTCATGCCGATGCCCGCCCGGTGCCGCATGCCTAAATCCCGGGACAGATTCACGTTCTTGCTCAGGGGGAGCATGCACCCCGCCCCCAGCACCCGACCGTGGCGGACGATGACCGCCCCGTCGTGCATGGGCGCCTTGACAAAAAAGATATTTTTCAAAAGTTCGCTGGACACCGCGGCATCCAGCACTGTGCCGCTGCGGACCATGTCGTCCAAAAGAATCTCCCGCTCGAACACAATCAGCGCGCCGGTACGGGACTGGGACATCTCCGAACAGGCCAGGACGGTCTGCTCGATGGTCTGCTCCAGAACGCTGGCGTTCTCCGTCCGAGTGAAGAGGGCCAGGATTCGGCGGCTTCCCATCTCCTCCAAAATCCGGCGGATCTCCGGCTGGAACAGGATGATGAGCGCCAGCACCCCCACCTCCACCATTCGGCTCAGCAGATAGTAGATGCCGTTCAGCCCAAACAGGTAGCTTAAAAGCAGAGCCGCCAGGAAAACGAACAGCCCCTTCAAAAGGCTGGCGGCTTTCGTAGTCTGCACCAGGGTCAGTACTTTATAGAGCGCGAACGCCATGATGGCAATATCCAAAACATCCGAAACCTCAATGGTCAGCAGATACCGGCCGATGGTGGCAAACAGCTCCGTCAGCGTCACATTCATTTTACGTCGTCATCCCTTTCCTCTGGGCCGCCGGGAAAGCGGCTGTTTCCGCTGAGAGAAACGTCAGGTCATGAATACTATAGATTATATAGAACCCGGCGGTAAAAAGCAAGGTAAACCAAGGGAAAATTACCGGAAAATTCACGGTCTGTTCAGAAAGCCCGCCCCAAGGCCCCAGGAAACACCCGGAGCAGCCGGGCTACCTCCTCCGGCGTGTTGAAATCGGAAAAGCTAACGCGGACGGTGCCGGTGTCCAGCGTTCCCGCCGTTCGGTGGGCGCTGGGAGCGCAGTGAATGCCCGTGCGAACGGCGAATCCCCGTTCCGCCAGGGCGGAGCCGATGCTTTCCACGTCCAGTCCCTCCACCGTCAGGGACAGCACCCCGGTCTGATGCCGAAGGCCGGGAGAGGCGAAGATTCGCATACCCGGCATGGCCGCCAGCCCCTGGGCGGCAATTTGGGTCAGGTGCTTTTCATGGGCCAGAATTTTTTCCTGCCCTCCCCGGCGGACATAGCGGATACCGGCTAACAGTCCTGCGATTCCAGGCATGTTAAGCGTCCCGGCCTCCAGACGGTCCGGCAGGAAATCCGGCATCTGCTGCTGGATAGACTGGCTTCCCGTTCCCCCCTCCAGAAGGGGCCGGGTGGGAACGTCCTCCCGGCACAGCAGTACGCCGGTGCCTTGGGGGCCGTAGAGTCCCTTGTGCCCCGGCATAGCGATAAAGGCCGCGCCAAGAGCTCCCATATTCAGGGGCAAAACCCCCGCAGACTGGGAGGCGTCGATGATAAAGGGCACTCTCCGGCTCCGGCAAATGGCCGCGATGTCCTCTACCGGCTGGATGAAGCCAAAGACGTTGGACACATGGCTGCAAACCACGGCGTCGGTCCCGGGGACAATGAGGCGGTTAAAAGCCGCCGTCACCGCCTCCGGCTCAAACAGCGGGGCGGATGCTACGGAAACATCTGCCCCCAGGGCCTCCAAGGGCCGGGTGACGGCGTTGTGCTCATAGCCGGAGATGACCGCCTTCCCCCCCGGCGGAACCAGGCTTTTGATGGCGATATTCAAGGCGTGGGTTGCGTTGAGCGTGAATACCACTTGCTCCGGGTTTTTCATGCCGAACATCTCCGCCAGCTCCGAGCGGCACTGAAAGGCCGCGTCGGCGGCCCGGGCAGCGGCGGAATAACCGCCCCGTCCCGGGGAACTCATGGCGGCCAAGGCCTCCCACATGGCGGCGGCAACGGAAGCGGGCTTCTGAAAGCTGGTGGCCGCGCTGTCAAAATAAATCATGCCTCCACCTCCTGGTACAGGCCCTTCTGGAACAAAAATATTTGAACGGGGTCCAGGCCGTCCCTGTGCAGGGCGGTCAGAGCCCCCGGCAGATCGGAAACCGCTATGCGCACGGCATAGGCGCAGCCCATGTCCGTCAGGTCTCTGGGAGGCCGGAAGACATGGCAGCGGATGCCTGCCCGCCCCAGGGACTTCTGCATCCGCTGGGCGTAGGTTACGGAGCGGGCCAGGATGATATAGTGCTCCACAAACACTCCTCCTTTCTCTCCCATATTATGGGACTTGGAGCGAAAGGTGTCAGGGCACAAAAACGCCCCGCGGAAAAGCGGGGCGCGGAAATCGACTTGGCATGGTACGCGCTTACGAGGGGCTTTGTTCCAGCAAAACCACGGCATGGGCCGCCATGCCGGAGCCGTCCCCGGTGAAGCCCAGACCCTCCTCGGTGGTGGCCTTGACGTTGACCTGCTCCGGCTCAATCCTCAAGGCGGCGGCGATGTTCTCCGCCATTTGGGCCTTGTAGGGGGCCACCTTGGGCGCTTGAGCCAGCAAGGCCGCGTCAATGTTCACCACGGCAAAGCCCCTCTCTCCCAAAAGGCGGCCCACCTCCCCCAGCAGCTTCAAGCTGGAAATGCCCTTGTAAGCCGGGTCCGTATCCGGAAACAGCTTTCCAATATCCCCCAGGCGGGCGGCTCCCGCCAGAGCGTCCATGACGGCGTGCACCAGCACGTCCGCGTCGGAGTGGCCCAAAAGGCCCTTGTCCCAGGGAATTTCCACACCGCCCAGAATCAGCTTCCGCTCCGGGACCAGACGGTGAACGTCGTAGCCGTGGCCGATCCGCAGATTCGTCATCGCCCTTCCTCCCGAGCCTTCACGACGGCTTCCGCCAGAATCAGATCCGCCGGAGTGGTGATTTTCAGGTTTTCCTCCTCGCCCTCCACCAGGAAGACCACCTTCCCCAGCCGCTCCACGGCAGAGGCGTCGTCGGTGACAGGGGCCTCCTGCTCCAGGGCGGACTGGAGAGCGGCCTTCAACAGGCTGGCCTCAAAGACCTGGGGGGTCTGGACGGCCCGCAGCCGTCCCCGGTCCAGGGTCCCCTCCACTCCGCCGTCCTCTCGGACCGTCTTTACCGTGTCTTTCACCGCCACGGCGGGGACGGCGGCGGAGCACCGGGCGGCAGCGGACACGACGCGATCCACCAGCTCCGGCGTCACCAGAGGCCGGGCGCCGTCATGCACCGCCAAAAGCTCCATATCCGGCGAGGCCTCCAGCGCCGCCAGCAGCACGGAATGGACCCGGTTTTCCCCGCCACGGATTACCTTTGTGCACTTTGTCAGACCATAGGTCCGGCAAAGCTGAGAGATCTCCAGAATGTCCTCTTCCCGGGCGGCGACAATGATCTCATCCACACTCCCGGCCACTTGAAGGGCCGCCAGGGTCCGTACTAAAACCGGAACGCCCTCCAGCGGCTGGAGCAGCTTGTTCACGCCGCCCATTCGGGTGGAGCTGCCCGCCGCCGCCACCAGCGCGGCACAGCGGGGCCGCCTGGCTTCCCGCACTTTTTTAAAAAACGGCAGCATTGCAAAACCCCTCTCTGCCCCAGCGGGGCCCTTGCGCCTTTTTACTGTGGAACCGGCGGCTTCTGCATCACCGCCCGTTCCAGCCGCTCTTCCGCGTCCTGGTAGGCGCAGCCTTCCACAAGCGCGATCTCGGAGATGATGATCTGCTTCGCGCTGTGGAGCATCTTCCGTTCCCCCGTAGATAGACCGCGCTGGGAATCCCGCCGCATCAAGCCCTTCACCACCCGGGCCACCTCGTTGAGGTTCCCGCTTTTCAGCCGGAGAAGGTTTTCCTGATAGCGCTTGTTCCAATTGGCGTTGGACTCCACCTCCAAGGCGGGGATGCCGGCGAAAAACGCCTCCGCCTCCGCTTCTGAAATGATGGTCCGGATACCGATGGCCTGGCAGTTGGCGGTTGGAATCTTCAAAGTCAGCCCGCCTACGGGCATTTTGAAGACATAGTACTCCTTCACTTTGCCCGCCACCTTTTCCTGGATGACATCATCGATGACGCCTGCCCCGTGCATAGGGTGCACGATCAGGTCTCCGATTTGGAACATGGACACCCCTTTCTCTGTCGCGGCCTCCGCCGCTGTGTTGTTTGCCCCTTGATCCGCTCGATTCCATGCTGGTTCGAATTCCGTGCCGGTTTTTCCGATTCCGTGCTAAGACTGCCCTGGGTAGGGACTGCTGTCCAACGAAGTTCCTGTGAGACAAACACCACACAGCAGAGGCCCCGCAGAGAAAGCGGCGGCTCAGCGCTTATTGGAGCGCCGCCAAATGCGCATTTTTTCCGCCTCGGCGATAAGCTCTTCCCGGAACTGGGGATGGGCCAAGCCGATCAGGCCCTCCGCCCGTTCCCAGGTGGACTTGCCCTTGACGTTGAATTTTCCGTACTCCGTCACAATCCAATGGAGGTTTGTGCGGGTGGCGGTAACCACGGAGCCCTCCACCAAGGTGGGCCGGATGCGGGATTTCAGCTGGCCGGACTTCTTGTCCATGAAGGACGAGGAGCAGCAGATGAAGCTCTTGCCGCCCTTGGCCAGGTACGCGCCCATGACGAAGTCCTGCTGCCCGCCGGCGCCGGAAATGTGGTTGATGCCGGAGGACTCGGAGGACACCTGTCCGTAGAGGTCGATGTCCACCGCTCCGTTGATGGAGGTAAATTTCTCGATCTGGGACACCCGGGCGATGTCGTTGACATAGCTGACCGGCGCGGCCATGCACTCGGGGTTGTTGTTCAGGAAGTCATAGAGCTTCTGGGTCCCGGCGGCGAAGGCATAGGTCTGCCGGCCCCGGTCGAAAGGCTTGCACGCGCCGGTGATGCGGCCCGCCATAGACATGTCTACAAAGGCGTCCACGTACATTTCGGTATGGACGCCCAGGTCCTTCAAATCGGACTCGGCAATCATCTTGCCGATGGCGCTGGGCATGGACCCGATGCCAAGCTGGAGGCAGGCGCCGTCCTCGATCTCCGGCACCACCAAATTCGCCACGGCCAGGTCCACCTCGGAGGCCGCGGAAGCGCCGCCCAAAATCTCCATGGGAGGGTTCTCTCCCTCCACCACCATGGCTACGTCGCTGATGTGTACGCAGTTCTCAAAGCCGCCCAGGCACACGGGCATGTTTTGATTGACCTCAACGATGACGGTTTTGGCGCAATCACACACCGCCTTCAGATGAGAGCCCCCAGGGCCGAAGTTGAACCAGCCGTGCTCATCCATGGGGGCCACCTGGAACATGGCCACATCCAGGGTCTTGATGCAGTCCCGGTAATAGCCCGGCAACTCGGAATAGCGCAGGGGGATATAATAGGCAAAGCCCTCCTTGATGGCCTTCCGCTCAATGCCGCTCATATGCCAGGAATTCCAGGCAAAATGCTCAGCGGCGCCGGGCACATCAAAGATGGCGGGACGGCGGGTCAGGATGCCGCCCCGGATGTTTACGTCCTTCAACTCCCCCATGCGGGCGGCCAGGGCCTTGTCCAAGGCGTTGGGAGAGCAGACCGTCCAGCCGTAATCCAGCCAGTCGCCGGACTTGACGGCCTTGACGGCCTCGGCCGCGGTAGTCAGTTTCTGACGGTATTCCTCCTGGTAGCTCATAGCAGATTCCTCCATATAACTTTTTCTTTTGTCTCTTCGCAAGCGGCGAAAGGTAAATTTTTGCAGTATGACATTTCTATTCAATAGTATAACATCTCTGGGAAAATATTGCAACGTCAAAACGTGAAAAAAATAACATGTTTTTTGAAGAAAAGAGGCAGACCGATAGGCCTGCCTCTGAAATCTTGGGATTTTTCCGGTTTGTGAGGCCTTACTCCTCCGCCTCGTACTCCGCGGCTTCCTCCACAGAGGGGGCCAGCAGGGCGCGGATGGAAAGGGAAATCTTCTTCCGCTCCTCATCCACAGCGGTGATCTTGGCGTCCACAATCTGACCCTCGGACAGCACGTCCTCCGGTTTCTCGATGCGGCGATCGGCAATCTGGGAGATGTGAATCAAGCCGTCCACGCCGGGAACTACCTCGGCGAAAGCGCCGAAGGTCATCAGCTTTACGATGCGGACGGAAGCCACGTCGCCCACGGCGTACTTGTCCATAAACACCTGCCAGGGGTCCACGTTGTGGTCCTTGACGCCCAGGGAAATCTTCCGCTTCTCGGGGTCGAAGGAGATGACGTAAACCTCCATAGTGTCGCCCACCTTGCACACCTCGGAAGGAGTCTTGATGCGGCTCCAGCTCAGCTCCGAGATATGTACCATGCCGTCCACGCCGCCGATGTCGACGAACACACCGTAGCTGGTCATGGATTTTACGGTTCCGGTGTAGCGCTTGCCCACCTCGATGTTGGCCCAAATCTCCTCCTGGGCGGCCCGGCGGGCCTCGTCGGAGACGGAGCGGATAGAGCCCACCACCCGGCGGCGGGCACGGTTGACCTCTGTGATGCGGAGCTGGACCTTCTGGCCCTTCATGGCGGAGAGATCCGCGCCCCGGGGCTGGCCGCTCTGAGAGGCGGGAACGAACACCCGCGCACCCCTGACGGACACCACGATGCCGCCCTTGTTCTCTTCCGTGACAACGCCTTCCATTACCGTCTTCTCGTCCACGGCCCGCTCGATATCCTCCCAGGCCTTTACGGCGTCCAGGCGCTTCTTGGAGAGCTCGGCATAGCCCTCCACATCATTGACGCGGACGATGTAGGTTTCGATTTCGTCGCCTACCTTCACCACATCCTCGGGCTTGGCGTTGGGGTCGTCGGAAAGTTCGCTGAACTTGATGTAGGCCGCCTGCTTGGCGCCCACATCCACCTGCACCTCCGTCGGGGTGATGGCGGTGACGATGCCGGTTACCTTCTCTCCTGTATTTAAAGTTTTGAAGGACTGGTTCAGCAGTTCCTCAAAGGACTCCTCGTTGTTCTCCACCGCTTTGATTTCTTCACTCATGGCTGCATATACCTCCTTAATAATGCCCGCTGGCGTGGAAGCACCGGCCGTAAGGCCCGCAACAGAACAACCACTGAAAAAATCCGGCGGGAGCTCGTCCGCATTTTCGATCTGGACAACGCGAGAGCAGCTCTCCTTACAAATTTCCGTCAAATGTTTGGTGTTGGCGCTTTTACGGTCTCCTACCACGACCATGACGTCCGCTTTCGCGGCGAGAATGGCCGCTTCAGACTGACGCTTATGCGTAGCGGTACATATTGTATCAAATTTTTTTGCGTTTGTACACTCTTTTTTTACGATTTTCCAAGAAGTTTCAAAAAGTTCACGAATGCACGTTGTTTGTGCAACAACCGTCACCGGCGTTTCCCGGGCTTTTGGGTCCTGTTTCAGCCATTCTTCCACCGCTTCCGGACTGCTGAATATCAACGGATGCTCACACCAGCTGGCGATCCCGGCCACCTCCGGGTGGGCCGCGTCGCCAATAATGACGGGAGTCCGGCCCTCCTCCTCCGCCTGGGCCGCCAGGATCTGAATGCGGCGGACATTGGGACAGGTGGCGTCCACACAGCGGACGCCACGGTCTTCCAAACAGTCCAAAATCTGCTTGGACTCCCCGTGGGAACGGATAATCACCGTGTCGCCAGGATGTAAAGCCTCTACGCTTTCGACCTTTTGAATTCCAATGCTTTTCAGCTCTTCCACTACATGGACATTGTGAATGAGATCCCCCAGCATCCAGCAGCGGCCCGTCTCCACCGCGGTCTGCCGGGCCAGCTCCACCGCCCGGCGGACGCCGTAGCAGAACCCGGCGCTCTGCGCCAGCGTCACCCGCACAGCGGCTTCCCTCCCACGGCCTGACCGCCCAGGGCATAAGCCGCCGCCAGCAGGTCGTCGGCGATTTTCTGCATTTCCTCGGAGGTGCCCCGGCGGCCGGTGTAGTGCGGCTCGTAAGGGTCGCCGAAAATGATCCGGGTTTTATGGAACAGCTTCTTCTCCCCGTCCACAAAGACCGGCACCAGTGTAGCTCCTGTACGGACGCCGATCATGGCAACACCCGCCTTGGCCTGAGGCGGCAGGCCGTCTATGTAGCCGATCCCGTTTCGGATGGTCGTTCCTTCGGAAAAAATCAGCAGATTGTCCCCCTCCTTCAAAACCTGGATGGCAGTGCGGACGGTGCTGATGTCGTTGTTCCCCCGGCTGACAGGGAACGCCCCCACCTTTTTCAGCAGCCAGCCCAGGAGGGGATTTTGGAACAGCTCTTCCTTGGCCATGATGTGCAATCGATAATTGATGGGCAGGCGGAGGGCCACCAGGATGGGATCCCAGTTGCTGGCGTGGTTTGGGCAGAGGAGCACCCCGCTTTTCGGAAGCTTCTCCATACCCTCTACAGAGGTGGGATGGAGCACGCGGGCGACGAAGCCCACGACATAGTAAATCAAAATGAACAAGCGGTTGAAGGGTTTCATAGGCCAGTCCTTTCCCGAATGATCTCCAGCAGCGCCTTCAGGCTCTGCCGGAAGTCCAGCGCCGAGGTGTCCAGCAGCGCCGCATCCTCCGCCCGGCGCAGGGGGGCGGCCTCCCGGTGGGTATCCCGGAAATCCCGATCCTCAATGTCTCGGAGAACCTCCTCAAAGGGCTGGGGGGTCCCCCGCTCCTCCAGCTCCCGGCAGCGGCGTTGCGCCCTGGCCTGGGCGGAGGCCGTTAAGAACACTTTCACCTCCGCGTCCGGCAGGACCACGGTACCGATATCCCGGCCATCCATAATCACGTCATGCTTTCGAGCCAAATCCCGCTGGGTTTCCATGAGATAGGCCCGGACCACCGGAAGGGCGGAGACGGCGGAGGCATACCGGGAAATCTCGGGCAGCCGAATTTCCCCGCTGACATCCCGCCCGTTTAAAAACATGCGCTGCCCGCCTTCTCCGTCATACCGGAGCTCTATCCGCAGCGGCGGCAGCATCTCCGCCACGGCGGCCTCATCTCCAGGGTCTACTCCCCGGTCCCGGACGGAGAGTCCCACTGTCCGGTAAATCGCCCCGGTATCCACATATAAAAAACCCAGTGCGGCGGCGGCGGCTCTGGCCAAGGTGCTCTTTCCCGCGCCGGAAGGACCGTCGACGGCCACGCGTATCGTACTCATAAAGAAATCCTCCTAACCTTCGCCGGCCGCGGAAATCCCAGCGGCCCGCCCGGTCGACCAGGCAATCTGGAGATTAAATCCGCCGGTATAGGCGTCCACATCGATGATCTCCCCGGCAAAGTAAAGTCCGCGGATCAATTTCGACGCCATGGTGGCCGGGTCAATTTCCCGCACCTTCACGCCGCCGGAAGTAACAATAGCCTCCGTCACCGGACAGGGCCCTTCGATAACCACGGGGAAATGCTTCAAAACCCGCAGCAGTCCCCGGCGCTGTTCCCGGGTGATGCTGCGGACCTTTTCCCGGGGGTCGATTTCCGAGGCCCGGACAACCTCCGGGATCAGCTTTTTGGGCAGCAGGTCGTCCAAGGCGTTGCAAAAATCCTGATTGCTGTACTTCTCAAAATCCGACAGCAGCCGCCGGTCCAAAGCGGCTTCATCCAGCGCCGGTTTCAAGTCAATTTCCAAATGATACGCCCGTTCCCCAAAGCGCCGCATATGGGAGGAGGCCGACAAAATCAGCGGGCCGCTGAGTCCGAAGTGGGTGAACACCAATTCCCCAAAGTCTGTATAGATTTTTTTACTATTTTCGAAGACCGTCAGCCCCACGTTCCGAAGGCTCAGGCCCTGGAGGCTCCGCCCCACGCCGAAGTCTCTCAAGGGCACCAGGGAGCCCCTGAGGGGCGTCACCGTGTGCCCGGCTTCCGCCGCCATGCGGTGGCCCTCGCCGGTAGAGCCGGTGGCGGGATAGGACACCCCGCCGGTGGCTAAGACGATGGCCTCCGCCGGATAGCGCTCCCGCTCCCCGGCGACGCCCCGGACCGCGCCGTCCTCGATTTCCAGGCTCCGAGCCCGGTCCCGGACCACGCGGACCCGCAGTTTTTTCAGCCGCCGCTCCAGGGCGGCGCTGACATCGAAGGCCCGGTCGGACACCGGAAACACCCGGTTTCCCCGTTCCGTCTTCAGCGGCACGCCCAGGTCTTCAAAAAAGGCCATGGCATCCTGTGCATTGAAGCGGGAAAAGGCACTGTAAAGGAATTTCCCATTGCAGGGAATATTCGCCAGAAGCTCTTCCGGCCCCGCGTTATTCGTCAGATTGCACCGGCCTTTTCCGGTGATGTTCAGTTTTTTCCCCAGCCGTTCGTTGGGCTCCAGCAACGTCACGAACGCTTCTCGCTCCGCCGCCGATATGGCTGCCATCATCCCGGCGGCGCCGCCGCCGATTACCACGATTTCCTTACTCATCGTCCATCTTCCCAAATACGCCGTACTCGTTCCAAATGTCCTCCAGCTCCGCGAAGGTGGCGGAGACGTCCGCTCCGTAACGGTTGGACAGGGCCACCAGCAGGGCGTTGATGAGAGACAGCGGCGCCACCATGGAGTCCACAAAAGAGATCATCTCGCAGGGGGCCAGCAGCGCCGCCTGAGAGAGCTGATATACCGGGGAAAGCTCATTGTCCGTGATAGCGATGATCTCCGCCCCCCGGTCCCGGGCAAACTTCACCGTGTTGATGGTGACCTTGGAGTACCGGGGAAAGCTGATGGCAATCAGCACGTCCCCGGGCCCCATGCGGAGCATCTGCTCGAACATCTCCCCCGCCGCGTTGGACTGGATCAGCGTCACATTCTCCGACAGCAGGTGCATGTAAAAATGGAGGTATCCCGCCACGAAGGAGGAGGACCGGACGCCCAGAATGTAGACGTGACGGCTGGTCATAATCTTGTCCACCACCCGGTCGAACTCGTCCTGCCTCCCATGGCTGAGCATTTGGCGCAGCTTGTCAATGTCGGACTGAATGACCGCCGGCAGCACATTTTGATACATATCCCCCGCCGCCTGGATGCGCTGGGTGGAGGTCAGGCGGCTGCGGATCATGTCCTGTAAGGCCCGCTGCATGCTGGGATAACCGTCATAGCCCAGCTCGGAGGCAAAGCGCACCACCGTGGACTCGCTGACTCCCGCCAGGATGCCCAGGCGGCTGGCGGTCATAAAGGCCGCCTTGTCGTAGTTTTCCAAAATATAGGAGGCTATGCGCTTCTGGCCCTTGGAAAAGCCGCTCATGCCCCGTTCCAGGCAATTCAAAATATTCTTTGCCACACTTCTCCCCCCGGAATCAAGTTTTCCAGGAATGACGCTCCTCAGTTTTTGCGCACCGCCAGGCTGTCCGCCAGCTCCCGCAGAAACGCCGTGTCCCCCAGCCAGCGGCCGGCGTCCAGGGCTTCCTTGGCCCGGACGGTGTAGTCCAGCACCAGCGCCTCACAGGCTTCCACCCCCAGCAGGTTCACATAGGTGGCCTTTTGGTTCGCCGCGTCGGAACCCACGGGTTTGCCCAGCTCCTCGGCGGTAGAGATCGCGTCCAGAATGTCGTCCCGAATCTGGAAGGCCAGCCCCAAGTTCGTCGCGTAATGCCAGGCGGCGTCCATGCAGCTCTCGTCCACCTCCCGGCGGCCCATGGAGGCGCAGATCCCCATCATGCACGCCGCCCGGAGCAGGGCCCCGGTCTTCTTGTTGTTGATGTCCGTCAGGTCCTCCGCCGTCCGGGGCTGCCCGTCGCCCGCGGTGTCCCAGTACTGCCCGCCGCACATGCCGGTCTCTCCGGCGGCCTCCGCCAGAATCTTCGCCGCCATGACCACAGCCGCCTTTCCGCCGTGCCGCCACTTTCCTTTGGCGGACAATACCGTCTGAAACGCCGCCGCCTGGAGGGCGTCCCCCGCCAGGATGGCGACGCATTCGCCGAATTTTTTGTGATTGGTGGGCATCCCCCGGCGGAGATCGTCGTTGTCCATGCAGGGCAGATCGTCATGGATGAGGGAATAGGTGTGAAGCATTTCCACTCCACAGCCAAAGTCCAGTGCCTCTTCCAGGGTTCCCCCCGCCGCCTCGCAGAATTTCATGGTCAAAATAGGCCGGATGCGCTTGCCCCCGGCCAGGAGGCTGTAGCGCATTGCCTCCTCCAGCCCTCCGCCGGAGAAAAACGTCCGCAGGCGGGCCTCCGTCAACTCCCGGGCTTCCTCCAATTGCCGCTGAAACTCCATGCTTCAGACCTCCTCCGTACTTTCAAAGGGCAGCTCGACGGGCGCGCCGCCGGGGCCCTTCATTAACTTCACCACTTGCTGCTCCGCCTGGTCCAGCTGCTTCGTACAGGCGGCAATCAGCTTTGTCCCCTCCTCAAAGAGGGCCAAGGAGTCTGCCAGCTGGACGTCCCCCTGTTCCAGGGCGGAGACGATTTCCTCCAGCCGGGCAATCTGCTGTTCAAAGGTCAGCTTTTTTGCGGCCATGCCGTTCCCTCCTTTTCATAAGGCTCCTCCACCGTGCAGAGGAAGCCTCCTTCTCCCAGGGCCACGGAAACCCGCTCCCCGGCCCGTACCTCCCGCCAGGAGCGCAGAATCTCCCCCGACGGCCCCTGGGCCATGGCATAGCCCCGGCCCAGCACCTTCAAGGGGCTCATAGCGTCCAGCGCCGCCCCCAGGACGGAAACCCTCTCCCGCTTCCCGGCTACCAGTCCCGCCGACAGGTCTCCTAGCCGCTGCTGGACGTGGAGAAGCTCCATCCGCTTGTCCTGGACATAGGCCATCTGGTCCCGGAGGACCCGCTTTTCCGCTAAAGTCTCCAGCCGCTGCCGAAGGGCCGCCAGCCGGGCGGTCTCGCTCCGCTCCAGCCGGGAGGCCGCGCCGCTCAGCCACTGTTTTAACGCCTCCTGGTCCGGCACCGCGATCTCCGCCGCGTTGGAGGGCGTGGAAGCCCTTGCGTCCGCCACAAAGTCGGAAATCGTCACGTCCGGTTCATGGCCCACGGCGGAGATGACGGGCAGCTCCGAGTCGTAGATGGCCCGGGCCACCCGCTCATCGTTGAAGGCCCACAGGTCTTCCATGGACCCGCCGCCCCGGCCCGTGATGATCACGTCCCCCACCTTCCACTTGTTGGCATAGCGGATGGCCCCGGCGATTTCCGGCGGGGCCTCGGCCCCCTGGACCCGGACAGGCAGGAGGACTGCCTTTGCCAGAGGATACCGCCGCCGCAGGATGCGGATCATGTCGTGGACCGCCGCCCCGGCAGAGGAGGTAACGATGGCAATCCGCTCCGGGTAGGGCGGCAGGGGCTTTTTGTGGGCGGGATCGAAGAGGCCCTCGGCGTAGAGCTTGGCTTTCAGCTGCTCGAAGGCCACCGCCAGATCCCCCGCCCCCTCGGGGGTCAGGGAATTGCAGTAGAGCTGGTAGGCCCCGTCCCGGGGGAAGACGGTGATCCGCCCCTGGGCGATGGCCTTCATGCCGTTTTCCGGGCGGAACCGAAGGCGGGAGGCCTGCCCCCGGAACATGACGCACCGCAGGGCCCCCTCCGGGTCCTTCAAGGTGAAATAGTGGTGGCCGGAGGGATACATTTTATAATTGGAGAGCTCCCCCCGGACGTACACGTCCTGGAGCATGGGCTCGCCGTCCAGCAGGAGCTTGACCAGCTGGTTGACCTCGGCAACGCCGAAAATGTGCTGTTCCATGGGGTTACCTCTCGTCGGTGCGCCCGGCCAGGTAGTCCAGGGTGACGCCGAAATGATCCGCCAGGGCGCAGAGATTTTCAAAACCCGGAAGATTCTCCCCCGCCTCGAACCGCTGATACTGACGATCGGTAATCTCGATTGCTTTTGCGGTTTGCACCTGGGTTTCTTTCTTCTCTTTCCTAAGTTCTCGCAATCTTTCCGAAAAATCCATAACAAACTCCTTGACACGACGGATTCTGCGTGTTAAAATCATTTTATTACCCGACGAATTCGTCGTTACGAAGAAAGGTGATCCATATGTCCGATTTTATGCTCTGGCTCCACGCCAACTACATCCAGCCTCAAATCGATGCCGTTGAAAAAGACGAGTACGAATTCCATTTCCATCTCGTCGAAAACGCATTATCGCCAGCCAACTGCGTAAATCTGAAACATGCCCTGGAATTTACGGCCATCCAGGCGTTCCTCCTGGGCTTCCGCACCAGCGAGGGCCTGACACCCCGGACGCCCCGGCGGCATGTGGTTCCCGTCAAGAGGAACGGTCAAAACGCCGATTGAAGAGGAGCGGTTCCGGGACCTCCCCCACGGGAAAAAGCAGAGCAGGACATGGTACGTCCCATGCCCGCTCTGCTGTTTTTTATTCGGAGAGCTCCTGCCGGGAGAAGCTGCCCAGGATGCCGTTGATGAATTTCACCGTCTCCGGCGTTTCGTACTTTTTGGCGATTTCCACCGCCTCGTTGATGGCGGCGGCGTTGGGCACGTCCGGCATGTACAGCACCTCGTACATGGCCACCCGCATGATGGCGGAAGCCACCAGCGGGATGCGGGAGAACTTCCAGCCCTTGGCATACTTCTCGATATAGCCGTCCAGCTCCGCGCCGTGCTCGTCGACGCCCTGAACCAGGCGGCGGATATAGGCCGTCTGCTTGGCGTTGGGGGCCTCCCGGTAGAGGTCCTCCTCCTCCGCAAGCTCCGCGAAGGCCGCCGCCGTCAGCCGCTGGTCCAGCAGCTCTTCCGCCGTCTTGTCGGTAAAACTCAATTCATAGGAGAGATGAACGGCGATCTCCCGGGCGGTATTCCGTACCATAGTCCTTCGTCCTTTATCTGATGTTCAAATCCGGCGCTCAGTTCAGCGTCACGCCGCCTACGTGGATGTTTACCGCCTCCACGGCGCAGCCGGTCATGGCCTCCACGGCGGAGGACACGGCCTTCTGGGCGTTTCCCGCCACCTCGGGGATGGGGTTGCCATACTGGACGGTCAGATACAGGTCCAGCACCAGCGCCGCGCCGGTCATGTCGATTTTCACGCCCCGGACGCCCTTCTGGGCGTTTTTCCGGTTGTTCACCAAATCGCTGACGCTTCCGCCCAGGTTGGTCATCATTCCGGACACGCCCTCCACCTCCCGGACCGCGCCCACGGCGATGGCGGCGATGACCTCCTCCGAGATGTTGATGCTGCCGTTTTCCTCCGGCAGGGTCATATATTCCTTACTCTCGGCCATTGCTGTACCTCTCCTTATTTTTCCTTCGTGAAATGGGACCGCCATTTCACGGCGGGCCTTTCCGCTGAAATCATGCTGAGTGATTATATCACATCCCGCCGGAAATTACAACTACTAATTTGCCGCCATGATCTTGATATTTCCCGCCGGGAGGCCCGTCTCCGTCATGGTGATGTCGGTGATTTTTGCCACATCCTCGGCGGTCAGATCCCCGCTTTTGGTGGACACCACCACGCTGACGCATTCGTCCCCCATGAAGGCCACGCAGTCCGTGTAGCCCTTGGCGGTGACCAGGTTTTCGATCTGAGCCTCCGCCAGGGTGTAGGAGGCCAGGACCTGGATGCCCTGGGAGGCCTCGTTGGCCACGGCGGCGTCGGCGTTTTCCTGCTCCGCCGCCTCCTGGAGGAGGGAAAGGGCGTTGTCCCGGGCCTGCTGCCGGGTCAGCCGGGCGGAGGCGAAGTAGTCCGAGCCGGTGTAGATCATCCCCTCGTCCGGCGGGGCCCCGGTCTCCTCCGCCTCCGCGGGGGCAGGGGCCTGCTCCCCTTCCCCGGTCTTTTCCTCTTCGCCGGTTTTTTCGGTCCCCTTGCCGGAAACCAGCTGGGCCTCCCCCAGGAGCTTCCCTCCGGAGGCCTCCTGCACCTCCTGCCCGGTGTACAGCCAGTTCAGCGCCACCGCCGAGCAAACCAGCACCGCCATCACCGCCACCACGGCGTTCCGCTTCCATCTCGCGCTCATAGACCCTTTCCTCCTCCAAATAATCACTGCCATTTTGCCACCGTGACCCGGTCGGTGGGCAAGCCGGTGAGGGCGGCTACCGCCCCCGTCACCGCCAGCCGGACCTCCGCGCTGCCGCCGCCCTGGCACACCACCAGGGCTCCCCGGTACGTGGGATACGTGGTCCGCACCACCACCGCCTCGTCTCCCCCGGAGCCGTCCAAGCGGACCGTCTCCGACTTGCGGGAATAATCCTCCGGCGCGGCGGTGTCCCCGCTGTAGCTCAGCTGCGTGTCCTGGGCCAGCTGCCGCTCCCCGTCGGAATCCACCGTCAGCATCACCTTCACCTGGCCCACGCCGTCCATGGCCGCCAGGATGTTCTCCATTTCCGTCTGTACCGTCTGGAGGTCCCAGCCGCCCTTGGCGCTCTGGGGCTCCTTCCGCTCCGGCCGGGGGGCGGCCTCTCCGCTCCCCAGTCCCGGCCACAGCAGCAGCCCCGCGCCAATCAGCGCCACCAGCGCCGCGTACTTGTACTTGTTCCATATCTTTCGCGCTCCTTCAGTTTTTTCCTTCATGCCAAACCTGCCTCTCCGCCGGAATTCCAAGCTCCCCCGCGATCCAGTCCGCCAGGTCCTGGGAGTAAGGGCCCCTCAGCTCCGCCCAGGCCGGGAGGGGGGTCTCCCCGTCCGCTCCCGGCTCCGTCTCCACCCGGGCCTCCACGTCCAGCCCCAGCGCGTCCGCTTTGTCCGATATATATGCCGCGGTCCGCCCGGCTATGATTGCCGCCAGCTCTTCTTTTCCCGCATTGTCCAGCTCCGCCGTCCTTGCCTCAATGGCCTCCTCGTAACCGGAGAAGTCCAGCCGCAGCTGCCCCAGGTCGGTTTTCAGCACCGGCTGGAGCAGCGCCGCCAGCAGCAAAAGCCCCCCGGTAAACCCGGAAATCTTCCGCAGGGTTCCCTCCGGCACCAGGGTCTGGACCACGGTCAGCATCAGCGTCACCGCCGCGATGGAGGTGAGCCAGCTCCGCACCGCCCCGATCATGGCGTCACCGCCGCCACGGAGCTGAGAACCGACACCAGCAGCAGCAAAGCGCAGCTCCCGGTCATGCCCAGCACCAGGCCGAAGGCCCCGCCCAGCCCGTCGATGAGCTTACATAGATCCGGGGCGCCCACCGCCGCCGCCAGGAAGGCGGAAAGCTTGTACAGCAGGTACTGCACCCCTAATTGCAAAAACGGATAGGCGCAGGCCGCCAGAATCGCCAGCATCCCAAAGACGCCGATGGTGTTTTTCAGCATCCCCGCCCCGGCCAGGACGGTCTCCGCCGCCTCGGCGATGATGCCCCCCACCACCGGCACCGCGCCGGAGATGGCGGCCTTGGCCACCTTCACCGAGGCCCCGTCCGCCGCCCCGGCGATGACCCGGACAGTGGAAAGGTACACGGTGAACAGCAGCAAAGATGTGGTGAGAATCCAGGTGACGATTTTTTTCAGCGCCTCGGCAATGGCCCCCAGCCGGTTTTCCGGCAGGCAGGCCCCTGCCGCCAGGGCCCCGATGTACAGATAAACCATGGGAATCAGCAGCCCGTCGATAAGCTCCATCAGAAGGTCCGCCAGAAAAACCGTGGTCACCTGCTGAAAGGTGGCGGTGGTCACCGCTCCCGAGGCCGCCGTGGCCGCCGCCAGGGTCGGCAGCAGGGCCTTAGAAAAGACATTCAGCTCCCGGATGGTCTCCGCACCAAGGCCGATGAGGTCCTCCAGGCTTCCCGCCGTCAGAAGCGTCACCGCCAGGGCCCCGGCCATGGGGAGAAAGGCGGCTGCCTTTCCCTCCCCGGTTCCCCGGGCAAAGCCGTCCACCGCGCCGCAGGCCACCGCCACCAGCAGGATGGACGCCGCTCCCCGGATGCGCTGGCGCAAGACGGCCTTCACCTCCTTGGAAACGCGCTCCGCAATTCCCGCCAATCCCTGGGAGAAGCCCTCGGGGCCGGAGAGGTCCCCGATTTCCAGCATATCTTCCGCCGCCTCCGGCAGCGCGTCTGTTAGATCCTTCGGCACCTCCGCCGCCCGGGCCTCCCCCGTCAGGGCCAGGAGGAAGAACAGCAGACAGATCCATTTCTTCATCGCATCAGCTCCATCAACAGCGACAGCACCGCCCGGAGAAGGGGCAGTGCGGCGATGAGAGCGCAGACCGCCCCCGCCGTCTCCACCACCGAGGCCAGGGCCGACTCCCCCGCGTCCCGGCAGAGGCTGCCGCCGATTTTCACCACCAGGGCAATGCCCACGGTTTTGTAAAGGGGGGTGAACAGCTCCCGGGACAATCCGCTCTCCTCCACCAGTTCCCCTAAAAAGTCCATCAGCCGCTCCAGGCTCCCCGCCAGGGAGAGGAGCACCGCCGCCGCGGCCCCCAGGGTCAGCAGCAGCGCCGCCTCCGGGCTTCCCCGCCGCACCACCAGGGCCAGCAGGGCCGCCACGACGCACAGCGCCGCCGCCTGTATGGACAGCTCCACGGCTAAAAGTTGAACAGGGTCTTGATGAGGTCAAAGAGGTCGCTGATCTCCTGGACCATCATCATCAAGACCACCACCAGCCCCGCCAAGGTCGTCATCATGGCCTGCTCCTCCCGGCCGGAGCGGACCAGCAGCTGGTTCAGCACCGCCACCAGGATGCCGATGGCGGCAATTTTGAAAATCAGATCCACATCCATGTGTTCGTTCCCCTATATCAGTAAAATCACCAGCAGCGCCGCGGCGGAAAACCACAGCGCGGCGGTTCGTTTCTCCTCCTCGGGGCGCTTCCGCTCCGCCTCCCCGGCGCTGTCCGCCAGGTTGTTTATGACATGGGATATTCCTTTACAGGCCTTTTCTTCGTCCCCTTGCAGATCCTGGGCCAGGGCGGAAACGGCGGACTTGTCCCTCTCAGACAAGGGCAAACGATTTGCCCGCTCCCGCCAGATGCGGGGAAGGTCCTCCCCTCCGGCGGCGGCTTGGGAAGCGGCCCGAAAAAAGGCGGCGGCGGGCTCCCTGCAGTCCCCGGCCAAGGAGGTTAACACCGCGGGCAGGGGCGTGCGGGCCATGCGGACCTCCTCCCCCATCCGGCGGAAGGCCCGCTGGAGATCCGACAGCGTGTCCTGTTCCCGGCGGCGCTCCGCCCGCTGGACATACCAGGCCAGCGCGCCCCCGAAGGCGACGCAGAGGCTTCCCAGCAGCTTCAGCACGGCAGCTCCTCCAGCGCGTAGGCCCGTCCCTTTTCATCCCGCAGAATGCGGACCGCCAGGCGGAAAACCTGATTTTCCAGCAGGGTCCGGTAGAGGGGCTTGCGCAGCAGCTCCGGGACGTCGGCGGCGTGGATGGTAGCCAGCAGCCCTACGCCGCAGCCCGCCGCCATATTCATCGCCGCCAAATCCTCCCGGACGGTGATCTCGTCCACGGCGATGATCTGGGGATTCATGGCCCGGAGGACGATGGGGATGCCCAGAGCCTTGGGGCAGGCGTCCAGCACATCCGTCCGGGGCCCCACGTCCATTTGAGGTGCGCCCCGGTGGACCACCGCCACCTCCCCCCGCTCGTCAATGAGGGAAATCCGCTGGGGCGGGCAGTCCGGCCCCCCCTCGGAGAGACAGCGTACCAAGTCCCGCAGGAGAGTCGTCTTTCCGCCCCCCGGCGGGGAGAGAATCAGCGTATTCACAAAGCCGCCGTCTCGGAACAGCCGGGGAGCGACGCCCTCGGCCACGCCCTTCCGCTCCCTGGCGATGCGGATCGCCGCCGAGGAGAGGTTTTTCAGGTTTGTGTTGGCCCCGTCCTTCATCACCGCCGTACCGCAGAGCCCTACCCGGAAGCCCCCCCGGACGGGAAGAAATCCCTCCCGGATAGACTCGGACGCGGCGTAGCGGGAGAACTCCGTGGCGATGTCGCACAGGGTTTCCAGCTCCTCCGGCTCCACCTCCGCCTCCAGCGGCAGCTCCCCCGCAGGCAGCAGCACCGTCAGAGGCCGCCCCGCCCGGAGGCGCAGCTCCTCCGCCGCGGCCTTCTCCTCATTGGAGAGGGCCAGCGCCGCCTTGCGGAGGCGGCTGGGCAGGATGGCGGCAGCCTGTTCATAACGGGAAATCAGTTCATTTTTTGGCAAGGGAGATTCCCCCTTTCTTTGGTTACTCCACTCTATGAGCGCCCGGGGCGCTCTATGACGGGTTTGTCCAAAAAAATTATGGAAAGTGTACTTGACATTCAGTGAAACTCATGTTATTCTACTGATGGAAAGCAAACTTTCCATCAAGTCACAAGGAGATTATGCGTGAGAGGAGGCTTTTGATGAAAAACAGGCTGGAGGAGCTGCGGAAGGCCCGGGGGCTCCGGCAGGAGGAGCTGGCGGAGGCGCTGGAGGTCTCCCGGCAGACCATCGGGTCCTTGGAGAATGGGCGCTACAACCCGTCCATCCTGCTGGCGTTTAAGCTGTCCCGGTATTTCGGCGTGCCGATTGAGGAAATTTTTATTTATGAGGAGGAACCGTCATGAAAGGGAAAAAGACGCTGTATATCGCGCTTATCGTCATAGGGCTGTGTTTTGCCGCGGCGTCGCTGATATTGTGGGAGGCAATTCCCAACAGCCTGGGCGGCGTGCTGATGGGCTCCGGCAGCGGCATGGCGGCCATCGGGCTGACGCGGCTTTTGATGCTGCGCTTGGAAACAAAGGACCCGGCCCAGGCCCGGAGAAAGGAGATCGAAGTCAACGACGAGCGGAACGTGGCGATTCGCCGCCGGGCCAAGGCCCTGTCCGGGGACGTCCTGCAATGGGGCGTCATGGCGGCGGCGTGGGTGTCCATCGGGTTTGACGCGCCGTTTTGGGTAACTTTGGCGGCAATTGTGACCTTTGTTTCCAAAAGCCTGCTGGAGGTTTACCTGGTAGTGCGTTATCAGCGGGAGATGTGACGCAGTGACTGCGCCCCTCTGCCCGACAGCAAAAGGAAGCGCCTGTCTGACGACAGGCGCTTCCTTTTGAACTGTTCACTTTTTCGCTTGTTTCAGCGGGACCACCACATCGCCGAACTGAATGGACTCCACCTTGGAAAGGTCTACAGGAAAGTCCCAGGAGCCTTTTATCTGCGGGTCACTGGAGTCGTGCCCGGAGTCAAGGCCCTCAATGGCCATACCACCTTTAAGATTCAATACCGGCAATTTCCGGTCATAATCGCAGTTTTCACAGAATTCTACAAGCTCTTTGGGCAGGAGATAGCTGTAGCCAATGGAGGTCACTCGGATATCCTGGATATCAATTGTTATTTCAGTGGTCGTCTCATTGCTGAAGTTCTCTCCCCACTCCCATTTTGTACAGGGCACACAGGCACTTTTCGCCGTCAAGGCCGGCTGGTCCGTCAAGGGTTCCAGCGCAAAGGGCAGAATCCATGTTCCTTCCAAATCGGCAGACACCATAATTCCCTCGGGATAGGTGCCCGGCGGGACAGGATTCTCATCCCGCAGCTCAATGTCCTGAAGCCGCAGCTCCATTTCGCCGCCTTCCAGGAAATTGACGCCCTTGGGCGCGTCGAACCAATATAGGAACACCTGCGTCCCGTCCTCCGTAGTACCCAAGTCTTTCCAATGGGAAGAAAACCCTATGGGGCCTTCCGCCATTTTCTCCATCGGCCCGCCCGTTATTTTCGTGCGCATAAAATCCCATTTGCCGGACAGGCGCTCCCCCTTTACCTTGAGCATCAGGCAAACACTGCCCTCTCCGGGGGTGACGGAATCCAGGGTGACGCTGACGCCGTTTGTGATCGCTGTAACGCCTACCGGCTGGACCAGGCTCTTGATGACCTCCGCCTGTTCCTTGGGCATTTCCTCCCCGCCCCCGGCTTCCGTCCATTGCTGGCCAAACCACTCCTGCAAGGTCTGGGGAATGCCGATGGCCGCCGCCAGGGCTGTCCCGGCCAGAAGAACGGCCAGCGCCGCCGCAATGATAAAGGATATCGATACTTTCTTGACCACTTGGGTCCTCTCCTGCTTTGTCATGTTTAGAACCTCCTCGTTCAGTCGCTTAGAGGCGCGGACCTCGTCAAACATTTCCCGATACGATGCTTTCAAGGCTCACACCTCCTCTAATTGAATTTTCAGCTTCGCCCGGGCCCGGGCCAGCCGGGTCTGGACTGTGGACGCGTTCAGGCCCAGCAGCTCCCCCACCTCGTCCACTTTGTAGCCCTCATAGTAATAGAGGTACAGCGGCACGCGGTACTTGGCGGGAAGCTCCATGACCTCCTGATAAAGCGTCTGCCGGGCCGGGTCTGAGAACACCGGCTCCGGGCACTGGTCCAGGGAGACCGTGCGCTTGCGCCAGGGGTGCGCGCTCATCCGCTTGCACTCGTTGAGGGCCACCCGGACCAGCCAGTGGCGCAGATGGTCCTCCCCCTGAAATTCCGTGTCCGTCCTCCAGAGGCGGAGCATGGCGTTTTGCGCCGCGTCCTCCGCGTCGGCAGGATTTCGGAACCAGTTCAGGGCAATCCGGTAGACCATGTCCAGATACCGCTCTGCGGCGTCCGTAAATTGTCGTTCTGTCAGCATATGCAGCTCTCCTTGAAAGGCCTTTCGACAGCAATACCCTGTAAACGCGGAAAATATCCCAAAGGATTGGAAATTTTTTATTACACAAAAACTAGTTTTTGTGTAATAGAAGGGCGGTTATGAAAAAAGAGGGCAAATGCCCTCTTTTTCAAGCTTATTCCATATAGGCCCGGTGGAACATCTTCTTGCCCTTTTTGATAATAACGCCCTCTCCCTGGAAGTCCGCCTGGTCAAAGGACGCGGCAATGTCCGTCACTTTTTTGTCGTTTACCATCATGCCCCCCTGCTGAATCAACCGCCGGGCCTCCCCGTTGGAGGGGCACAGGCCGCAGGCCACCAGCAGGGCGATGGCTCCGATCTTCCCGTCCTCGAACTTGGCGGCGGGCAGCTCCGTGGAGGGCATGTGCTCCGTAGAGCCGCTTCCCGCGAAGAGGCCCCGGGCGGTCTCCTGGGCCTTTTCCGCCTCCTCCTGCCCGTGGACCAGCTTGGTCAGCTCATAAGCCAGAATCTCCTTGGCCCGGTTCAATTGACTGCCCTCCCACTTGTCCATGGCGTCGATCTCCTCCAGGGGCAGGAAGGTCAGCATGCGGATGCACTTGAGGACATCCGCGTCCCCCACGTTCCGCCAGTACTGGTAGAACTCGAAGGGAGAGGTCTTGTTGGGGTCCAGCCATACCGCACCCTTGGCGGTCTTGCCCATTTTTTTGCCCTCGGAGTTCATCAGCAACGTGATGGTCATGGCGTAGGCATCCTTGCCCAGCTTCCGGCGGATCAGCTCCGTGCCGCCCAGCATATTGCTCCACTGGTCGTCGCCGCCGAACTGCATATTGCAGCCCAGGGTCTGGAACATGTGGTAAAAGTCATAGGACTGCATGATCATATAGTTGAATTCCAGGAAGCTGAGGCCCTTCTCCATCCGCTGCTTGTAGCACTCCGCCCGGAGCATGTTGTTCACGGAAAAGCAGGCCCCCACTTCCCGCAGAAGCTCGATATAGTTCAGCTTCATCAGCCACTCGGCGTTGTTCACCATAATGGCCTTGTCCGGTCCGAACTCAATGAACCGCTCCATCTGCTTTTTGAAGCAGTCGCAGTTGTGCTGAATGGTTTCCGTGGTCATCATCTGCCGCATGTCCGTCCGGCCGGAGGGGTCCCCCACCATGCCGGTGCCGCCGCCGATCAGGGCGATGGGCCGGTTTCCCGCCATCTGAAGGCGCTTCATCAGGCATAGCGCCATGAAGTGGCCCACATGGAGGCTGTCCGCCGTGGGGTCGAAACCGATGTAGAATACCGCCTTGCCGGTATTCACCAGCTCTCGGATTTCTTCCTCGTCGGTGACCTGGGCAATAAGGCCCCGGGCCTTGAGCTCCTCATAAATCTGCATGTTGCATCTTCTCCTTTGTTGTGTTTTCGGAACGAAAAACGCCCCCGTCCCGGTGGGGACAGAGGGCGAAAGCATTCGCGGTACCACCTCTGGTTCGCCGTCTTCTCGCGAACACGGCCTCATGGAGTGCCGACACACTCCCGCGCGGTAACGGGCGCACCCGGTGCGTGCCTACTGGGATTTTCCTCCGTTCGGACGCCAGCTCCAAGGGGTATTCGCCGGCCGCCTCCCTCCCCCTTCCACCAAGCCGGGGGCTCTCTTTGCGAAGGACATGACGGGTACTGGGCCTTTTCATCGCTGTGAATGGTATTGTAGCAGACGGACCGGGGATTGTCAATACAAACCGGCGGCGGCCTGCTTAGGGCAAGTTGTATATTGAAAATGGACAGTCGGACAAGCCATGTCCAGTTGTCGAATTATATTTAGGGGATGGACCCTCAGCCCCCGTGAAAAAAGAAAGGCAGGAGGCAACACGAAAATCATTGGCATCAGACCCTCATTCCTGTCTTTCCTTTGCCTCCTCCCTTGTTAAAGATATCGTTTTTCTTCGGCCTGCCGCCGGACGCTTGTCCATCTTCAAGCCAGGCCATTGTCATAAAATTCGCCGTTCCGGTCACACTATGGAACATCAAAGGACCATTGTCGGAACGGAGGATCGCCTTGATTCCATGCACCAGCGAATGTGTCTATCAATCTGACGGCTTATGCACACTGGACAGCGCCGCCGCCGCCGGCGTGCCCGCTTTAGGCGGCGCCTGCGTCCACTTTATCCCCGCAAAGCGGCTCGAATCGCCTCACCGATATTCTGAACGGGCAGAAGCTGCAAATCCGGGAAGCTCTCCAGCCCTTGACGGGCCGGAATCACGCAGCGTTTGAACCCCAGCCGCCGGACCTCGGCTACCCTCTGGGACAGCTGGCTGACGCTCCGCAGCTCTCCGGTGAGTCCGACTTCCCCGACGGCCGCCAGATCGCCGGGGACGGGCTTGTCCAAGTAGCTGGAGGCCAGCGCCACCACGGCGGCCAGGTCCGCGGCGGGCTCGTCCAATTGCAGCCCGCCGATGATGTTCAAATAGGCATCACAAGTAGACAGCTTTAATCCCCCTCGCTTTTCCAAAACCGCCAGCAGCATGGCCGCCCGGTTGTAGTCGAAGCCGTTGCTCGTCCGCCGGGGATTTCCCGCCGCAGAACCTACCACCAGGGCCTGAACCTCCGCCAGTACCGGCCGGGCCCCCTCCATCACGCAGGTGACGCAGGTTCCCGGCGTTTCCTCCGGCCGGCCGGACAACAGCATTTTAGAGGGATTTTCCACCTCCGTCAGCCCGCCGTCCCCCATCTCAAAGACGCCGATTTCATTGGTTGCCCCAAAGCGGTTCTTCGCCGCCCGGAGGATGCGGCAGAAGGTATGCCGGTCCCCCTCGAAGTACAAGACACAGTCCACCATATGCTCCAAGACCTTGGGCCCGGCGATGGAGCCCTCCTTGTTCACATGGCCGATGACAAACACCGTGATGCTGCTCCCCTTGGCCAGCTGCATCAAGGCCATGGTACAGTCCTTTACCTGGCTGACGCTGCCCGCCGGAGAATCCAGCGCATCATTATAAAGCGTTTGAATGGAGTCCACAATCAACACATCCGGCTGCTCCTGGTTTACCGCCTCCAGCATTTCTCCCAGGCCAGTCTCCGACAGCACCAGCAGGTTTTCGCTCTCCACATGGAGCCGCTGGGCCCGGAGCTTCAGCTGGTGCTGGGACTCCTCGCCGGATACATACAATACCTTCGCGAACCTGCACAGCTTCCCGCAGATTTGCAGCATCAGCGTAGACTTTCCGATACCGGGCGCACCGCCCACCAGGACCAAAGAGCCTTTGACGGCCCCGCCGCCCAGGACGCGGTCCAGTTCTCCCATGCCGGTGGAAAAACGGATCTCCACGCTGTCCCCCAGTTCCGTCACCGGGAGGGCCTTGGGAGGAGCGGCGGCCCGGGAGGAAGCGCTCCTCCCCTTCCCTTTCACAGCAGGTTCCGGCCGCTCTACCACCGTATTCCACGCGCCGCAGGCGGGACAGCGCCCCGCCCACTTGGGCGTCTCATTGCCGCACTCCGTGCAGTAAAAAAGTGTTTTCGGCTGTTTCATCTCAAGTCTCCAGATTCGTTTTCCATCGCCCCGGCGTTCAGGTATCCCGCCGTGACGGCGGCCGCCAGCCGCAGCTGATAGGCCGGGTCCTGCAAGCGCTCCGTCTCCTGTGTATTGGAGAGAAATCCGCATTCTACCAAAATGCCCGGCGCGGCGATATGTTTCATTAAATAAATACTGTCAGGGATTTGCCGGGGATGCTTGCCGTTTCCGGCGTTGACGGCGGTGTTCAAAGCGTCCTGAATGCTTTCCGCCAGCGCTTCCGCCCCTTCCTGCCGGTTCCAGAACACCTGGGCCCCATGGGTTACCGGAGACGAAGGCAGGCTGTTTTGGTGGATGCTCAGAAGAATGGCGTTTTCCGTCTCCTCCACCAGCTTCACCCGGTTTTTGAGGTCAGAGGTCTTCCGCTGACGCATCGTGTCCAAGCCCTGATCGCAGATGGTCACGTCCTCCATCCGGGTCAGCCGTGTCCGCAGTCCCGCGAAACGCAGCAGATCGCTGACCCGCAGGGACACCGCTAGGTTGATTTGGCTCTCCGCCACGCCGCCGGGAGAAACCGCTCCCCCATCCTCCCCGCCATGGCCGGGGTCGATCACCACAGTGACGGGAACTTCGTCCCGGACATGGAACGCCGGAACAGCGCTCCCCCTCCACAGTACTGCCGCCAAACCCAAAAAGAAGCAGCAGAACAGGCATGAGAGAACCAAATCGCGTTTTCGCAGCAGGATGACCACGGACAGCGCCCCCTTCGCAAAGCTTCATGCTAAGAGGATATGTCCGGCGGCTTATCCCATATGCAGCCTTTTCCCGTGACGCTTATGGATATTTTCCATTATAGCAAGTACCTCCCCAAAAAGCAAGCTACAGCCCGAACAATTGTCCCATTACTTCCCAGGTGGCCCCTTTGCCGCCGCCGGCATACAATGGAATGAGCGCGAGACGCCTCGCGCCATTCTTACACAAGGAGGAAAGCAAGTATGGAAAGACCTAATCAGACGCCGGCCGGTTCCTGCGGCGCGGGAATGGGCACACTCCCCGGCAGTTGCGCCCCGCTGGCGTTTCCTTATATTCCGATGCAGGAGCAGAACCCTCCCCGCTTCAGCCGGGCGGAGGCCCTGCAGGCGGGCACGTTGTTTCCCGGCTTGGACCTGCCCTTTAAAGCGGCCATCCAGGCGAAGACCAAGCTGACCAACACCGCCCTGGTCGAGCTCATGGCGCTGGATTTCGCCATCAAGGAGCTGAACCTGTATCTGGACACCCATGCCAATGACCAGGAGGTTCTCCAGCTTTACTGGTCCTATATCAAGCTGGCCAAAGAGGGCCGGGAGAAATATGAGAAGATGTACGGTCCCCTGACCAGCACCGACCTGACCCCTGAGGATGGCTACGCCTGGTTGAAGGACCCGTGGCCCTGGGACGTAGGAGGGAATGACTGATGTTTGTATATGAGAAAAAGCTTCAATACCCGGTGAAGGTCAAGAACACCAATCCCAAGCTGGCGGCGGCCATTATCTCCCAATACGGCGGGCCCGACGGGGAGCTGGGGGCTTCCCTCCGGTATCTGAGCCAGCGCTATTCCATGCCCTATGCGGAGCTGAAGGGCCTGCTGACGGACATCGGCACGGAGGAATCCGACCAATCAGGTTATCAATGACTGGGCCTAAAAAAATGCCTCGCTGCTCTGTGAGGTGTGCCCGACGCAGAAGCCGAGAAGCTGGTAGGCGGCTGAAATTCTGCCTGCCGCCGTGTCCAGCCTGTCCCGCGCTTCCGGGTCAGAAATCCCCGCGAGGGCCTGCTTGAAAGCGTCCTCCGCCTCTCGAATCTCCGGCAGCTCGAAACGCTCCACAAGCTCCTCTGCGAGCGGTGAGGAGGCGAGGTTCCGCAGGTAGTCCATTTTCCGCTGCCGCCGTTCCTCCGGCGTAGGCGGTGTGATGGTGGCTTTCCTGTTGAACCATTTCGCGTGAAAATCGTCCATAGCCATGATAACCTCCTGTGCGTTTTCTTTTTCTACTTTTTCTTTTCTACTTTACTCTCCTTTACTTTACTCTACTATACTTTAGGGCTTTCCGCCGCCGGAAATCCCGCAGTCGTAGGCTTTTCTCCTTTTTCCGGGCCGGATATTCCGCTGTCCCTGCGTTTTCTCTCCGAAAACTCTGCTTGAGCTGCATTTCCGGGCCGGAAACGGAGACGGAAAATATGAATTTATTTGGTATTTTTTCGCCTGTTTTTCCGGCTGTTTTGGGATAATTCAAAAAATAGAAAACCGGGCCGGGGATATTCGGGTATTTCCGGCCCGGAAATCCGCCGGAAGATTCAGAATAGCTTTAGCTGCTCTCCGAGCTTTGCCTGTCCGTTCTGGCAAGGGGTGTCCCCCTCCTTCTTGTAGAAGGGCCAGCCGGAGCAGAGGAAGGAGCCGTCGTCCATTCTGCCGTGGCAAAGGGAGCAGGTGTGGCAGCTCTCCGGCCTGCACCATGTCCGGGGTCGGAACTGGCCGCAGGCCGGGGTGCTGTCGTAAATCCTGATGCGCTTGTGCCATACGTCCTTGTCGTAGGTGCAGTGTGCGCCCTGCTTCTCGTCGAAGCCTATGACGGGGTGGTAGTAGGCTCTCTGGCCTCCGGGGAGCGTTTTATAGGCCCACTCCGGGGATTGCTGCATGACGGCGTAGTTGCCGAAGAACTCGCACTCACCGCAGGTCGCCATCCAGCGCCGCCTCCCAATCGAAGATGGTGTTGATGTTGAGCGCCGCCTTGCGGAGGAGGATGGCTTTCGTCGCCAGCGCCACCCCTTCCTCGTCGCAGTAGCTCACGATGTCCTGCGGCGTGTAGCCGCCGAAGAATCCACCGTTGTAAAGGTTCCCGGCCAGCGCCACAAGGACGGTCTCGCCAGCGGAGAGGCCCATGTGGAACATTGGCTCGAAGTCGATATAGCCGGGGTGGATGTGCTGCTGCGCCCGGTCGCAGACGCTGGGGAGGCCCGTGAGGATATAGAGGCTGGCCCCGAAGTCGCCCTTGATCGTGCCGTCGTCCCGGATGGCTCCCGCCGTACTGACGACCTCGTTCCACCGCTGCGCGTGGTCGTTGTCCTTGAAAATCATGCCTGCACCTCCATGTCGATACCGTTCATATCCCGCTGCCGTCGGATATAGTTCTCCGCCCGGAACGCCTCAAGCTGATTCTTGTGCGTCGCCAACGTCGCCGTACCGCCGTAGGCCTGCGTGATGAAGCCGTACTTGACCGCCAGCTCCATGGCCTCGTTCCAATGGCCGTCCAGCTCCGCGAGCTTGTCCATGTTGACTTCCATATTATCCCTCCTCCCCCGCGAACCGCTTCATGGCTCGCAAAACCGTGTCCGCCTTTCGGAACGCCTCGACCAGTTTGCCCTCGGTGATGTCTCTCTCGTCCGCTCCGGCGTGGCCCGCATAGGCCACTTTCGGGGTGTCTCCCGGCCCGTAGAAGAAGCACATATCCAGCGTATCGCAGAACATATAGCTGTTCTTCACGGGGAGCTGCTGCCCGGCCTGCATGAACTGGACGGCTATCTTCTCCGCCCACGTCTGCGCCTCTTTCCGGCGCTCAATGAGGCGGATATGGCTGTCAAGCCCAGCCTCTTTACAAGCCTTGGAAATAAGCTCCGCCTGCCGCTCTGGTGTCATGTCGCCACCCCCTCTCCGAGCCTGTGGGCCGGGTCGAACTCCTTGCCCTCCGCGTACCCCTGCGCGTAGGCGCGGGGGTCGATGGTGTCCTCCGTCCGGGCTTTGAAATCCTCTTTTCCGAGGCGCTGGGAGGCCTCCTGTACCTCCTGCGGCATCACCAATACAAGGCCCCATTCGCCGCGCTTCTCCTCGTCCTGCCCGTCGAGCGCCCTTTTAATGCCCTCGGCGAAGCCAAAGCCGTAGCTGTCGCATTGCTGCTTGATGTACCAAGGGTGTCATCGCCAGTGATAAAAT